>ERZ808246.142-NODE-142-length-60178-cov-5.605708_pt1 | contig 60178 bp, 46 predicted proteins | sample MGYA00521083_ERZ808246 | MGnify/ENA primary metagenome ERZ808246 (study PRJEB31516, sample SAMN03275577) | gut metagenome | biome: mammalia-associated habitat; material: feces | host: Papio cynocephalus | place: Kenya | collected 2012-07-07 ... | reverse complement strand
GTCCAGAACCGAGTAGCCATGGCCGGTGCCGATGTTGAAAACGTCGAGTCCAGGCTTCTTGTCAAGCCAGTTGAGTGCAGCGAGATGCGCCTTTGCGAGATCGACGACGTGAATATAGTCGCGGACTCCGGTTCCATCGTGGGTCGCGTAGTCATTTCCATAAACCGAGAGGCACTGGAGCTTGCCGATCGCGACCTGTGTGATATACGGCATCAGGTTGTTCGGAATACCATTCGGATTTTCCCCAATCAGGCCGGACTCATGTGCGCCGATCGGATTGAAGTAGCGAAGCAGGACGACACTGAGCGTGGGATCAGCCCTGCAGGCGGATTTCAGAATTTCTTCGATCATAAACTTGGTCCAGCCATAGGGGTTCGTGGCGTTCTTCTTGGGGCTCTCCTCGGTCAGCGGCAGGGAGTCGGGGTCGCCGTAGACGGTGGCGGAGCTGGAGAAGATGATGGACTTGCAGCCGTGCTCGCGCATGACGTCCACGAGGGTGAGCGTGTTGCCGAGGTTGTTGGAGTAGTACTCGATCGGCTTGGAGACGGACTCGCCCACGGCCTTGAAGCCGGCGAAGTGGATCACGCGGTCGATCTTGTTCTCGTCGAAGATGCACTCGAGCGCCTCGCGGTCGTTCACGTCGGCGCGGTAGAAGGAGAGGCGCTCGGCGGCCTCGGGTCCCACGATGGTGTCGATGCGGTCGAGCACCTTCTCGGAGGCGTTGGACAGGTCGTCGACGATGACGACCTCATAGCCGTCCTGGAGCAGCTCGACGCACGTGTGGGAGCCGATGAAGCCGGCGCCGCCGGTGACGAGGACGCACGTGTCCTTGGGGGCGATCTTCTCGCTCATGAGATTCCTTTCGGTCTGGGTCGGGCGACGCGGTCGTGCCCGGGGGATAAAGCCCGCTCGTTAGTATACGTCCTGCATGTGCGCGGCTTGTGGGCGGGCGCGCGGGGCTCGTGGGCGGCGCCCGGTGAGCGAGCGGGCCTGAACGTGGTGCGAATCGGGCGCGAATCGGGGAAGGCTGGAGCAAAAACGGAACATCTCTGTGACTCAGACGCCACCTCGCGAGTAGCTCGATGGTTTAAAACCATATATCCGCAGGTAGACGACGCGCGCAAATAGCGTTTCGAGGCCGTCTACTCGGCAAACCCGCGCTGAGTCACAGAGATGTTCGACTTTTCTCTCGGCGAGGGCCGTCCGCGGCATCCAATGCCCCTCCGCCTGCGGGAATCGCGTGTGCGACTCGTGCCCACCGGCCCGACCAGCCCGCTTCTCGGTACAATACGTTGGGCGCGCCCCGGCCTCCCGCGGCCGACGTGCCCGCAACGCATCGCTTTACCTGGCATCACGCACAAAGAAGGAACCGCATGTCCAACCTTTCCGACCAGATTTCCTCTCGCCGTACGTTCGCGATCATCTCCCACCCGGACGCCGGCAAGACCACCCTCACCGAGAAGCTCCTCCTCTACACCGGCAGCATCCAGACGGCCGGCTCCGTCAAGGGCAAGAGCAGCTCGAGGCACGCGGTCTCGGACTGGATGGACATCGAGAAGGAGCGCGGCATCTCCGTCACGTCCTCCGTCCTGCAGTTCACCTACGACGGCTGCTGCGTGAACATCCTCGACACCCCCGGCCACCAGGACTTCTCGGAGGACACCTACCGAACCCTCATGGCTGCCGACGCCGCGGTCATGGTCATCGACGGCGCGAAGGGCGTCGAGGCCCAGACCAAGAAGCTCTTCAAGGTCTGCACCTTGCGCCACATCCCTATCTTCACCTTCGTGAACAAGCTCGACCACGACGCGCGCGACCCCTTCGAGCTCATGGAGGAGATCGAGGACGTGCTCGGCATCCGCACCTACCCCATGAACTGGCCGATCGGCTCCGGCCGCAACTTCCGCGGCGTCTTCGACCGTCAGACGCGCCGTGTGCTGGCCTTCGAGGGAGACGGCCATGCCAACGCCACCAAGAAGGTCGCCGAGATCGAGGCCGAGCTGGGCGACCCCGCCATGGACGAGCTTATCGGCGAGGAGAACCACAAGAACCTCGTGGACGACATCGAGCTGCTCGACGGCGCCGGTGATGAGCTTGACCTCGACGCCGTGGCCTGCGGAAAGCTGTCGCCGGCGTTCTTTGGCTCGGCGCTCACGAACTTCGGCGTGGAGCCGTTCCTCAAGGAGTTCCTGCGCCTCGCTCCCACGCCGCGCCCCTACACCGACGTCGAGACGAACGAGCCCGTCGAGCCCACGCGCGGCGACTTTTCCGGCTTCGTCTTCAAGATCCAGGCGAACATGGACAAGAACCACCGCGACCGCATCGCTTTCGTGCGCATCTGCTCCGGCAAGTTCGAGCGCGGCATGACGGCCTACCACGTGCAGGGCGGCCGCAACCTCAAGCTCGCGACGGGCACCTCGATGATGGCCGACGACCGCGCCATCGTGGACGAGGCCTACGCTGGCGATATCGTGGGCCTCTTCGACCCGGGCATCTTCTCCATCGGCGATACCGTCTGCGCCGGCAAGAAGCACGTGCGCTTCCCGCAGATCCCGACGTTCGCGCCGGAGCACTTCGCAAAGATCTCGCAGGTAGATACCCTTAAGCGCAAGCAGTTCGTCAAGGGCATGGAGGAGCTCGCGCAGGAGGGCGCCGTGCAGATCTTCCGCGAGCTCGGCGCCGGCATGGAGAGCGTCATCGTGGGCGTCGTGGGCGTGCTGCAGTTCGAGGTCCTCGAGCAGCGGCTCAAGAGCGAGTACCACGTGGAGGTCTATCGCCAGGCGCTCCCGTACAACACGATTCGCTGGATCGAGGGCGACATGGAGGAGAAGGACGTCCGTGCTCTCTCCCTCACGCGCGACACGTGCCGCGTGGAAGACATGCGCGGCGGCAAGCTGCTGCTCTTCACGAGCCCGTGGAACCTCAGCTGGGCGATCGAGCACAACCCGGAGCTCAAGCTGTCCGAGTTCGGCAACGTGACGTTCTAGCTTTTCAGGCAAAGCGATGGTTTTGGCGGCGCGGCATAGGGCAGCGCCGCTTTTTCGCCGTCGCCCAGCCGAGAAACTCGACTTGTAGGCGATTTTTTGCGGGTGGGCTAAGTAGCCGGGGCTGTTTTGGCCACGTTTGCCCAGGATTCCGAAACTCGATACTCGACGGGGTCGAGAAAAATCGCCTACAAGTCCCTTTTTTGAGCAGCAGGGTTGCAGGGCTGGCCCACGGGGCGGTGACCAACGCCCCGCGGGCTAGGTGCTTACCGATCTGCCGCCTCGTCGGGCGACGGCCGGTTGACGACCACGATGCCCAGGCTCACGAGCACGAGCGCCACTACGGCGAGGACCGGGTTCACGACCGCCGCCTCGCCCAGCAGCATGGCCGAGAGGATCGCGCCGAAGACCGGGTTCATGAAGCCGAAGACGGCGACCTTGGACGCCGGGTTGTGCGCGAGCGCGAGCGACCAGAGCGAGTAGGCCGACGCCGAGATGAAGCCCATGTAGATGAGAAGCGCGATCGCGGGCGCCGGGTTCGCCGCATCGACCGGCGCAAAATGCCCGCCCGCCGCGAGGCCGGCCGCGAGCATGACCGCGCCGCCGATGACGAACTGCCAGCCCGAGAGAAGCACGGGGTCGTGCTCGAGCGAGTACTTCTTAGCGAGGTTGCTCGAGATCGCCGGGGCGATGGTCGAGAGAAAGACGACGCCCTCGCCGGCGAGCGTGAACGTCGCGCCGCCCGTGGCGCCGCCCAGGTTCACGAGGACGACGCCGATGAAGCCCACAAGGCAGCCGAGCATCTTGCGTCCCGTAAGGCGCTCGGTGTGGAACATCGTTGCTGCGAAAAGCACGACGAAAAACGTGTTGCTCGCTTCGATGATCGATGCGGTAACCCCGGAGCTCCTCGACATGCCTATATAGAACAGCGCGTACTGCAGGATCGTCTGGAAGCTCGAGAGCTTGATGGCGCAGAGCCACTCCTCCCGCCCGTGGGGCACATAGGCGCGGCGCCGCACGAGGCTCATCGTGACGACCACGAGCGCCCCGGCGATGAGGAATCGCGCGCCCGCGAACGTGATGATGCTCGCGACGTCGGAGGCCTGGATGCCGAACATCGCATAGCCGATCTTTACGCAGGGGAAGGCCGAGCCCCACAAAAGGCAGGCGCCCAGGCAGGCGAGCAGCAGGCCGGCGGGCGTCGCCAAGAAGCTCTCGCCGTTGGTTTGAGTCTTTATGCTTTGCAAAATCAATCTCCGTAACCGTTGCGGGCAATCGGCCGCGGGTCGACCGCGGCGGGCGATCCGTCGCTACGCGCCCACGTAAGCGCGCAGCAGCTCAAAGGTGTTGCGGACGCCGTCCATGTGCGAGCGCTCGTAGTTGTGCGAGGCGTAGACGCCGGGGCCGATGAGCCCGTGCCGGATGTCGAAGCCCGCCGTGAGCGTCGCCTCGACGTCCGAGCCGTAATGGGGGTAGACGTCGATGGCGTAGTCGAGCCCGTGGTCGCGCGCGGCGCAGGCGAGCTCGGTCGTGAGGTCGTAGTTGTACGGGCCGCCGGAGTCCTTCGCGCAGATGGAGACCTTGCGCTCGGTGCAACCCAGGTCATCGCCCACGCAGCCCATGTCGACGCTGATCATGTCGCGGGTGTCGGCGGGCACGACGCTGCCGCCGTGGCCGACCTCCTCGTACACGGTGAACAGCAGCGAGACCTTGCGCCCGAGCGCGACGTCGCCCTCGCGCACCGCGCGGGCGAGCGCGAGCAGGATCGAGGCCGAGAGCTTGTCGTCCAGAAAGCGGCTCTTGATGTAGCCGCTCGGCGTGATCGTGGTGCGCGGGTCCATCGCGATGATGTCGCCGGTCTGCACGCCCAGGGCCAAGACCTCGTCTTTTGTGGACACGTTCTCGTCGAGAAGGACCTCCATGTTCTTCTCGACCTGCTCGACCTTCTTGTCGGCCACGTGGCTCGAGGGCTCGGTGTTCAGGACGACGCCGGTGTAGATGCGGCCGTCGCGCGTGTGCACGGTGCAGTTCTCGCCGTCGGCCGTGCTCCATTGGTGCCCGCCCAGCGTGGTGGGGCGCAGCCGGCCGTTGTCCTTGATCGAGCGCACCATGGCGCCGAGCGTGTCGACGTGGCTCGCGAGCACGAGCGGGTTGCCCTCGCCGCCGAGCTCCACGAGCACGTTGCCCTTGTTGGAGAGCTCGGGCGCGTAGCCCATGCCCCGAAGGGTCCCCATGAGGTAGTCGGTCGCGTGCTTGGTGAAGCCCGTGGGGCTGGGGATGGCCGTGAGCTCCTTGAGCGTGCTGCCGATGAGCTCGAGGTATGCGTCCATATGAGGTCTCCTAGCGTGAATCGAGGTTTGCCGGGGACCATTATGCGCCCGGCAGGTTACGGGCGCGCGTCCGGCGAGAACCCGGGCCCCGCGTCACGCGTTTGGGGTACAGTTGCGCCCGTCACGAAGGAGAGCCCCTCGAGCGAAGAAGGAATCCATGAGCGTACCGAGCATCGACGTGCATTCCCATGCCCTGCCGGCGTCCTACCTGCGCGCCCTTCGCGAGCAGGGCGTCGACGCCGCGGCGGATGACGGCTTCCCCACGCCCGAGTGGAGCGAAGAAGCCCACTTGGAGTTCATGGAGAAGACCGGCCAGGCCTTTTGCGTGCTGAGCATCTCGACTCCGCACATCCATCGCGGCGACGACGCGGCGGCCCTGCGCCATGCGCGCGCGATCAACGACGAGCTCGCCGAGGTGTGCCGGCGCCATCCGCGCAAGCTGGGCTTCGCGGCAACGCTGCCGGTGCCCGATGTCCGCGGCTCCATCGAGGAGGCGACCCGCGGCTTCGACGAGCTCGGGGCGCTGGGCGTCAAGCTCCCGAGCAGCGGGAACGGCGTCTACCTCGGCGACCCTGTGCTTGAATCTTTGATGGAGGTCCTCGACGAGCGCGCGGCGGTCGCGACCATCCATCCCTCCCGGCCGCCCGCGGTGCCCGAGGGAGTCTTCACCTCCGGCCCGGCGCCGCTCTTCGAGTACATCGCCGACACGACCCGCGCGGTCCTGAACCTCATGGCGCACGGCGTGCTCGAGCGCTACCCGCACATCCGCTGGGTCGTGCCGCACGCGGGCTCGTTCCTGCCCGAGGTCGCGCATCGCCTCGCGGGGATCTCGCGCGTGCTCGTGCCCGCCGGCATGATGGAGCCCGTCGACGTGATGGGGAACCTCAAGCGGCTGTACTGGGACCTCGCCGGCGACGCGCTGCCCGTGATGTTGCCGGCGCTTCTGGAGGTCGCCGACCCCGGGCACCTGCTCTACGGGAGCGATACGCCCTACACGCCCGCGCCGGCCATCGCGGCAAAGAAGGCCGCGCTCGAGGCCGACCCCCGCATAGCGCCCGTGGCGCACGACGTCTTCTACGGCAACGCCGCGCGCCTCTACGGCCTCGAGGGGCTTCTCGGCTAGGTGCGTGCGTGCGACCGCAACGGCCGTTTGAACAGGTATTTATTGCAAAGAAGACCAGCCCCGAAGCTGTTGAAGCCTTCGGGGCCGGTCTCGTGGGGGCACTAAGCGAAGCGGGCCAAAGCCGCCCTCGCCGCTACTCCGTGAAGTAGGCCACGCCGCCCTCGATGAGCGGCTGGAACTTGTTGCCGGGGACGTTCTTGTACAGGCCCTTGCCCGAGCGCTCGGTGTGGCCCATCTTGCCCAGGACGCGGCCGTCCGGCGAGGTGATGCCCTCGACCGCGAGGATCGAGCCGTTGGGGTTCACGTCCAGGCTCATGGACGGCTCGCCGTTCTCGTCCACGTACTGCGTGGCGATCTGGCCGGAGGCGGCGAGCTTCGCCACGAGCTCCGGCGACGCGACGAAGCGGCCCTCGCCGTGGGAGATCGCGATGTCGTGGACGTCGCCGACCTCGCACTTGGACAGCCACGGCGACAGGTCGCTCGCCACGCGGGTGCGCACGAGGCGGCTCTGGTGGCGGCCGATGGTGTTGAACGTGAGCGTGGGCGCGTCGGCCGTGGCGGGCACGATGTCGCCGTACGGCACGAGGCCGAGCTTGATGAGCGCCTGGAAGCCGTTGCAGATGCCCAGCATAAGGCCGTCGCGTTTCTGTAGCAGCTCGCGCACGGCCTCGGTGACCTCGGGCGCGCGGAAGAACGCGGTGATGAACTTGGCCGAGCCGTCGGGCTCGTCGCCGCCCGAGAAGCCGCCCGGGATCATCACGATCTGGCTCTCGCGGATGAGGCGCGCGAGCTCGTGGGTGCTCTCGGCCACGGCCGCGGGCGTGAGGTTGTTTATCACGAGCGTGGTCGCCTCGGCGCCGGCGCGCTCGAAGGCGTGGGCGGTGTCGTACTCGCAGTTCGTGCCCGGGAAGACCGGGATGACGACGCGCGGGCGGGCGACGCGGACGGCGGGCTTGGGGCGCTCGACGCCGTGGTCGGCGGCGCGGAACTCGACCTTCTCGACGGCCTCGCCCTCGCCGCGGTAGGGGAAGACGCCCTCGAGCCTGCTCTCCCAGGCCTCCTGGAGCTCGGCGAGGTCGATCTTCTCGCCGTTGGCCGTGAGCTCATAGGCCTCGGTCGTCGTGCCCAGGACGTAGCCGGTCACGCCGTCGCGCGGAGCGGGGACCTGCGCGTCGTCGGCGAGCTCCACGATGAAGCTGCCGTAGGCCGGGCAGAAGAGCGCGCGGGCGTCGAAGCCGGGGTCGCACGCGAGGCCGATCGTGTTGCCCACGCACATCTTGAAGACGGCCTCGGCGGCGTCGCCGTAGCCGAGCGTGGAGACGGCGAGCGCGCCGCCGTTGCCGATGAGCTCCTCGACGATGTCGTAGAGGGCAAGAAGGGACGTCGCGAGCGGCGTGAGGCCGTCGGCGTCGTAGTTGGGGGAGAGGACGAGGGCCCTGTGGCCGGCGCCCTTGAACTCGGGCGAGGTCACGCGGTCCACGCGGCCGAGGCCCGTGGCGAAGCTCACGAGCGTGGGCGGGACGTCGAGGTCCTCGAAGCTGCCGGACATGGAGTCCTTGCCGCCGATCGCGCCGATGCCCAGGTCGACCTGCGCGGCGAGGGCGCCGAGTACGGCGGCCATGGGCTTGCCCCAGCGCTCGGGGTCCTGGCGCAGCTTCTCGAAGTACTCCTGGAACGTGAGGTAGAAGCCCTTGTGCTCGAAGCCGGCGGCCACGAGGCGGCTCACCGACTCGACGACCGAGAGGTAGGCGCCCGTGTAGGGGTCGGCGCTCATGAGGTAGGGGTTGAAGCCCCAGGCCATACCGGAGCACGTGGTGGTCTCGCCGTCCACGGGGAGCTTGGCCGCCATCGCCATGGCGGGCGTGAGCTGGGTCTTCCCGCCAAAGGGCATGAGGACGGTCGCGGCGCCGATCGTGGAGTCGAAGCGCTCCGAGAGGCCCTTGTTGGACGCGACGTTGAGGTCGCGCACGAGCGAGAGGAACTTCTCGGCGAGGGTGTCGCCGTCCCAGTCGAGGTCGTACTCGCCGGGGGCGGCCACGTGGACCTCCTGGTCCTTGGGCGCGCCGTTGGAGCCGAGGAACTCGCGGCTCACGTCAACGATGCGCTCGCCGTTCCAGTCCATGGTCAGGCGCGGCTCGGCCGTGACGGTCGCGACGGGCGTGGCCTCGAGGTTCTCCTCGCGGGCGTAGCCGAGAAACTCGTCGACGTCCCCGGGGGCGAGGGCCACGGCCATGCGCTCCTGGGACTCGGAGATGGCGAGCTCGGTGCCGTCGAGGCCCTCGTACTTCTTGGGCACGGCGTTGAGGTCGATGTGGAGGCCGTCCGCCAGCTCGCCGATGGCGACCGAGACGCCGCCCGCGCCGAAGTCGTTGCAGCGCTTGATCAGGCGGCAGGCGTCCTCGCGGCGGAAGAGGCGCTGGAGCTTGCGCTCGACGGGGGCGTTGCCCTTCTGGACCTCGGCGCCGTCCTTCTCGATGGACTCGACGTTGTGGGCCTTGGAGCTGCCCGTCGCGCCGCCGATGCCGTCGCGGCCGGTGCGTCCGCCCAGAAGCACGATGACGTCGCCGGGGGCGGGGCACTCGCGGCGCACGTGGCTCGCGGGCGTGGCGGCCACGACGGCGCCGATCTCCATGCGCTTGGCCACGTAGCCGGGGTGGTAGAGCTCGGAGACCTGGCCGGTCGCGAGGCCGATCTGGTTGCCGTAGCTGGAGTAGCCCGCGGCCGCGGTCGTCACGAGCTTGCGCTGCGGGAGCTTGCCCTCGAGCGTCTGGCTCACGGGGACGGTCGGGTCAGCGGCGCCGGTGACGCGCATGGCCTGGTAGACGTAGCTGCGGCCGGAGAGCGGGTCGCGGATGGCGCCGCCGATGCAGGTCGCCGCGCCGCCGAAGGGCTCGATCTCGGTCGGGTGGTTGTGCGTCTCGTTCTTAAAGAGGTAGAGCCAGTCCTCGTCGTGGCCGTTCACGTCGACCTTGCACTTGACGGTGCAGGCGTTGATCTCCTCGGACTCGTCGAGGTTCTTCAGGATGCCCTCGTGCTTGAGGTACTTCGCGCCGATGGTGCCCATGTCCATGAGACAGACGGGCTTCTCGTCGCGGCCGAGCTCGTGGCGCATCTCGAGGTAGCGCTTGAACGTGTCCTTCACGTGCGGGTCGGCCGAGGTGATGTGGTGCAGGCGCGTGCCGAAGGTCGTGTGGCGGCAGTGGTCGGACCAGTAGGTGTCGATCATCTTTATCTCGGTGATCGTGGGAACGCGGCCCTCGCCGGCGAAGTACTCCTGGCAGAACTTGATGTCCGCGAGGTCCATGGCCAGGCCGCGCTCGTCGATGAACGCCTGCAAGGCGTCGTCGCCGAGCTCGAGGAAGCCCTCGAGGTGCTCGACGGGCTCGGGGTCGGCGACGCGGGCTGCCAGGGTCTCGCGCGGCTCGAGCGACGCCTCGCGGGCCTCGACGGGGTTGATGACGTAGCGCTTGACGGCCTCGACGTCCGCGGGCGTGAGGTCGCCCTCGAGCACGTAGACCTTCGCCGAGCGGACGGCGGGGCGCTCGCCCTGGCTGATGAGCTGGATGCACTCGCTCGCGGAGTCGGCGCGCTGGTCGAACTGGCCGGGCAGGTACTCGACGGCGAAGACGGACGCGCCGTCGGCGACCTCGGGCATGCGGTCGCTCGCGACGTCTACCTGCGGCTCGCTAAAGACGGTGGGGATGCAGGAACGGAAGAGGGCCTCGTCGATGCCCTCGACGTCGTAGCGGTTGATCAGGCGCAGGCCGGTGAGGGCGTCGATGCCCAGAAGGCCCTTCAGCTCGCGCTCGAGGGCCTTCGCCTCCACATCGAAACCGGGCTTCTTCTCCACATAAACGCGAGAGACCATAAAGGCAACCTCCAAGACGGGGTCGAGTGTAATGCACACCATTCTACGGCAAAAACCCTACCGCTTACCGATAAATGCGCAGGTGAAAGGCCTTATCTTTTGTTTTGTGACCTGCAATTTTGTGAGCTTGCCGCGCGGGCGCGCCGGTGCGCAAGGCGGGGCGCGAGGCGGGGCGGCTGCGAAGAAAACCCGCCGCGTTGGGTCTGCCTTCGCCCAACTGCCGATCCCCGCGCAAAAATCCCGTTCCTTTGGCCCTTCTTCCCACCAGCCGCGCAAATACCTCATTGCGTTGAGCCCGTCCCCGGCTGGGCGCGCAATAACCCCGTTCTGTTGAGCCCGTCCCCAGCAAAGCGCGCAAATAACCCGTTCCCTTGAGCCATGCGTCCAATCGCTGCGCAGAAACCTCATTGCGTTGGTTCTTCTTCGCCCAGGCGCGCACATACCCCGTTCCGTTGAGCCCGCGAGAGTCAACGGAACGGGGTATGTGCGCAACGGCGTCAAGCGAATGGGTTATTTGCGCGGGGGAGTCAAGAGAACGGGGTTTCTGCGCGGGGACGTCAAGCGGACGTGAAAGTTGCGCGGCCCGTCGGCCGACACGGCCCCGTCGGGCACCGTGGCCCCTGAAATCACGGTAACCGGCACCTCCGAGAGCGCAGGCAAGAAGACCGGCGGCACGCAAACCCATGGCCCCGGGGCGGCTACCGCACCACCGCGAGCACGGCGACGAAGGCCGCGGTCACGGCGACGGCGACGAGGTCTCGGCGCCCGACGCGCTGCTCCCGGAAGTGCGTCCGCCCGGCACCGCCCTCGTAGCATCGGGCGTCGAGGGCGCGGGAGAGCCCCTCAGCGTGGCGAAGCCCGCTCGCGAGCAGGGCGACCACCACGGGCACGACGGCTCGGACGCGCTTCACGGGCCCGCCCCCGTCGAGCTCGCCGCCGCGCATCGCCTGGGCGTCGATGATCGCGGACGCCTCGTCGGCCAGGGTCGGCACGAAGCGCAGCATGAGCGAGAAGACCATGGCAATCTCGTGCGCGGGCAGGCCGATGCGCGCGAGCGGGGAGAGCAGGCTGTCGAACGCGTCGGCGAGCTGCGTGGGCGTCGTCGTGAGGAGGATGAGCGACCCCAGGACGAGGGCGCACGCGAACCGGGCGGTGTAGAGGACGGCTGCCCACGCGCCGCCCGAGGTGACGCTCACGGGGCCGAGCGCGACCAGCACGTCGCCCGTCCGCACAAAGAAGAGGTTGAAGAGCGACAGAACGCCCAGAAACACAACGAGTGGCTTGACCTGGGCGATCACGCGTTTTGCCGGGATGCGCGACAAGCGCGTGGCCGCAAGCGCGAACCCTGCGGCCACGACGAGCTGGAGCGGCCCCGCAGCAAAGAAGACCGCGACCATGGCGACGAGGGCGCAGCACAGCTTGACGCGAGCGTCGAGGGCGTGGACGGGCGACTCCGCGTCGAAGTACTGGCCGATCTGCAGCTTAAAGGCCATGTGCGGCCACCTTCCCTTCGTCCTTCTCGACGAGGGCCGCCGCGAGCGCCTCGATCGTGAGCGGGCGGGCGGCAAGGTCGTGGGCGATCGCGTGGGCAAGGGGACGGGGGAGGCCCAGGCCGCATGCCTTGAGCTGCGGCTCGTTTGCCTCGCAGAAGACCTCCTCGGGGGTCCCCGCGGCGAGCACGCGCGACTCGTCGAGCACGACGACCTGGTCGGCGCGCGCTGCGTCGTCCATCGAGTGCGTGACCTGCACGAGCGTCACGCCGTGGGAGCGCAGGTCGCAAAGGAGCCGGCGCAGGGCGTCGCGCCCCCGCGGGTCGAGGCCCGCCGTGGGCTCGTCGAGGATGAGAAGCTCGGGCTGCATCGCGAGGACGCCCGCGATCGCGGCGAGGCGCCGCTGCCCGCCCGAGAGCTCGAACGGCGACGCGTCGCGCTTCGCCGCTAGGCCCACGAGCTTGAGGGCGTGGTCGACCCGTTGCGCGAGCTCGTCGCCGGAAAGCCCCAGGTTGCGCGGCCCAAAGGCCACGTCCTCGGCCACGGTCTCGGCGAAGAGCTGCCGCTCGGGGTGCTGCATGACGAAGCCCACGCGCCGGCGGGCTTCTTTGCGCCCGCGCTTCGTGGAGGTCGAGGCGCCGGTCACGGTCACGGTCCCGGAGTCGGGTTCTGCGAGCCCGCAGAGGAGCCGCAGCAGCGTCGACTTGCCGGAGCCGGTCTGGCCCACGATGGCGGTCATGCGCCCGCGCGGGATGCAAAAACTTACGTGGTCGAGGGCGCGCCGGGCCTCCGAATAGGCGAAGCAGACGTCGCTGACCTCGGCGACGGGGGTCTCGTCTTCGTCGCCGGCCTGGGCCTCGTTCTCGGCCCCGCGTGCGGCCTCGGCCGCGATCCCGTCCGCGGCCGCACGCACGGCTCCGCTCGCGGTCCCGACCTCGTCTCCCGCCCGGCGCGCCGCGACGGCGCGCTCAAGCCGCGCCTCGAACGGCATCTCGAGCCCGAGCGACTCGATGAGCCCGGCGTTTTGCGCGGAGAAGACCTCGCCGGGCGTGCCGTCCAGTGCCACGCGCCCCCGGCTCATCACGATCACGCGGTCGGCGGCGAGCGCCTCGTCCATGAAATGCGTCACGTGGACGAGCGTGGCGCCCGCCGCGGAAAGCCTGCCCATGACGCGCATGATCGCCCCGCGCCCGCGCACGTCCAGAAGCGAAGAAGGCTCGTCCAGCACGAGCACCTGCGGCTCCATGGCCAGGGCGCCCGCGATGCAGACGCGCTGGCGCTGCCCGCCGCTCATGCGCGACGGGTCCGCCTTCGCGTATCCCGTGAGGGCGACGCGCTTGAGCTCGCGCCCGACCCGGCGCGCGATCTCCTCGCGCGGCAGGCCGAGGTTCTCGGGCCCAAAGGCCACGTCGTCGGCGACGACGCTCGTCACGATCTGGTCGTCGGGGTTCTGGAACACGAGGCCGAGCTTGCGCCGCGCGAGCCGATACGCCTCCAGGTCGGGCTGCCCGTCTTGGCAGACGTGCCTGCCCACGAGCTCGACCGTCCCCTCGTCGGGGGCAAGAAGCCCGCAGATCACGGAGACGAGCGTGGACTTGCCCGAGCCGTTGGCGCCCAAGACGCACACGCGCTGCCCGCGCGGGATTGCGAGGCTCACGTCGTCGAGCGCGGCGAGCTCGCCGTAGCGCAGCGTTACGTGCTCGAGCCGCACGGGCTCGCCCACGCAGTCGCGCACCTCCTCGCCGTTGGCCCCGCTTTGGGCGACAGCTACGCGAGAACCCGCGGCGGCCTCGGCCCCCGCGGGTTTCTTTGCGTCAGCGTCCCTGTGACGAGATGCGAACAGCCCCACGCTACGCGCCCAGGACCTTGGCGACCGGCTTGTTCACCAACGCGCAGATGACGCAGTTGAGCGCGATCTTGAGCAGGTTGAACGGCACGAGTATGGGCACGATCATGCCGATGACGGCCTCGGTCGAGACGGCGGTGTAGAGCGGCGTCACCACGATGTTGCACACGATGCAGCACGCGAGCGAGACGACGGCGCCCGCCGCCATGCCGATCCCGAGCCCGCGCCCGCCGCCGATGCGGCGCGCGATCGCGCAGCAGGGGACCACGAGGGCGACGTTCGCGATGATCGCCATGAGGACGCCCCAAGGGTCGAACGAGAAGATGAGGTGCAGCGCCCACGAGAGGACGACCACGATGGTGCCCGTCGCCGGCCCAAAGGCGAGGCCCGCGACCATGCCGATGACGCAGGACGGGTCGTACTTGAGCCACGGCGCCGGCGGGAAGATGGGGATCTCGATGAAGCTCGCGATGAACGAGAGCGCGCAGAAGAGCGCGGTCACCGCGATGCGGCGCGTGGACCAGCCGGCCCCTGCCTGCGTGGTGGAGTGGACGTCGTGCGATGCGTGTGTGGAAACGGCCATCTTGGCCTCCGTTTCTTTCATCCGGACTGTAACCGTTGGTCCTGGAATCCCACCAGGTCGACCGCGTATTCGCGGGTCGCGGACTTCGGCTGCGCCCGCAGGCGCCCAAGCCGTTACCGCCAGTGGGGAATCTCACCCCGCCCTGAAACTGTCGCGACAGACTATAGCACCGGCCCCGCACCCCTGCAACGGCGCGAAGAAGATCTTCTTGCCGTCCGCTCCGCGTGGCCCCTGCGGCCCTTCTTGGCCGCGCCGCCTTCGTAAGCCCCTCGTAAAGCCCCTATAACCTGCGCCTCGCACTGCTATACTTTGGTGACTTATGCGCCCCGCCTCGCGCGGACGGGCGGGACGCCTCCTGTAACCCTAGAGAAGGGAAAGCATGTCCGAGAGCGACCAACCCCTCGCATGGCGCCTGCGCTCCATCGTCGGCGAGGAGAACGTGCTGGTAGACGAGCCCATGAGCGAGCACACGACGTTCAAGGTGGGCGGGCCGGCAGACCTCTACGTCATCCCCGAGGACTTCGATGAGGTCCGTCAGGTGGTGGCTGCCTGCAAGGAATCCGGCGAGAAGTACTTCTTGCTGGGGTGCGGGTCGGACCTGCTCGTTTCCGACGAGGGCTACCGCGGCGCGATCGTCGCCGTGGCGGACGGCCTCGTGGGCGTGGCCGTCGAGGGCGACGAGATCTGCTGCCAGGCGGGCGTCGGCCTGCGCGAGGCGTCCGAGATGGCCTGTGAGCTGGGGCTTTCCGGCCTCGAGTTCGCCTGCGGGATCCCGGGCTCGGTCGGCGGCGCGTGCTACATGAACGCCGGGGCCTACGGCGGCTGCATCGCCGACGTGCTCAAGGAGGTGCGCGTCCTTCTTCCCGACGGCTCGGTGGACGACATCCCCGTGGCCGACCTCGACCTGGGCTATCGCCAGAGCCGCGTTGCGAACGAGGGCCTCGTGGTGCTCTCGGCGACGTTCGCCCTCGAGCCGGGCGACCCCGAGAAGATCCGCGCGACCATGGACGACCTCACGCGCCGCCGCGAGGAGAAGCAGCCGCTCGAGCTGCCGAGCGCCGGCTCCACGTTCAAGCGCCCCGAGGGCCACTTCGCCGGCAAGCTCATCACCGACGCCGGGCTCAAGGGCTACCAGGTGGGCGGCGCCGCCGTGAGCAAGAAGCACGCCGGGTTCGTCGTGAACGTGGGCGGCGCGACAGCGGCCGACGTCCACGCCGTGATCGAGCACGTCCAGGACGAGGTCGAGCGCCAGTTCGGCGTGCGCCTGGAGCCCGAGGTCCGCTTCCTCGGCTAACCCCGCCGCCCGCAATTTGGGGTCCGACCCCAAATTGCACCGTTAGGCTGCTTCTACGGAAGTAGCCTAACTTTTTAACCATCGGTAAAAACCCAGTTGGCAATTTAGAAGTCCTTCTTCGCGGCTCCTTAGCCTACTTGCCAAGAAGTACCCTAACTTTCGCGCGCTCACTTTCGCGCGCCGCCGCAGACGCCGAGCAAAGAAGCCCGCTCGCCGGGCAAAGCTCTCGCGCCGCAATTAGATGCCCAGAGAGTCCGGTAGAATCTATCGCCCTTTGAGCTCGTCGAACAGAGGAACGCATGGCGATCATCTTCTCCCACGACACGGCGCTCGAGATTCTGCGGGCCATCCCGCCCCAGGCGAAGCTGACGAAGCCTTTCGCGGGCGAGGTCCCTATGGGCGGCGACGGCATCACGACCGACTTCGGCGAGCTTGCGCGCGTCGATCCCGCTGCTTTTGGAGCCCGAAGCCGTCCGGTCCACGTCCTCGTTGGCAAAGGTCAGCGGAGAAGTCAAGCGCGCGAAGTGGTGAGCCATGAATTCGGCGAGGGCCGCGTCCCCTTCCCGCTTCTCTGGGGTTTCTCGCAGACGTCGGGCAGTTCGCGCCACGGCATCTATTTTGTAGTCCGGAGGCGGTCTTTGTCCAGCTTTCCCGGACTGCCGATCTCGTGTCGGCGGTCTGCCTGGGCTTTGAGCTATGTGGGGCGTACTCGCATTTCGCGCCCCCGGTCTCGGGATTCTACGAACGGCCTCCGCTCACGACCGGCGACCGGATCTTCATGGGGCTCGAGTGGTTCCGCGGCAGTCGCGGCCTGGGGCGCAGCCAAGAAGCGCTGAGCCTCGTCTGCGAAGGCTCGCGTTCGCCTATGGAGACGCTCGTTGCCTGCGAGCTGGCGTTTCCCGACGATCTCGGCGGATTCGGGTTCGAGAACCCGAAGCTCAACTACGAGGTGGCGCTCGACGCGGTCAGCGCGGGGTTGGCGGGTAGCCGTCGCTGCTATATCGACATCGCCTGGCCCGATGCCAAGGTCGGCATCGAGTACAACGGCCGCGAATACCACCTCGATCACGCACGGGACCGTAAGCGGGTCGAGGCGCTCGAGCATATGGGCTGGTCGATAAGGACCGTCGAGGCCCGAGACCTTGCCGACCCCCGTCGCCTCGAGGCCGTCGTGAGGACCCTTCGGGGCAAGGTGCCCGAACGCAACGGCACCGTGCCGCAGCGGGCGAGCCGTACGCAAAGGGCGGCGCTGCACGCTGAGCTACTCGGCGCCACCCGCAGTGGGCTTGGACTTGAGGCCGCTCTCTTTGCCGCGGGCGTGCCGCACGGGATCGCGACGCTCCACGTATAGCAGTGGGCCTGGCCAAGCCAAAAGATAGCCTACTTCTGCAGAAGTAGGCCAAGGCAGCGCAAAGAAGACCTTCTCGGCACTCAACTGGTCTTTTGTCGATGGTTAAAAAGTTAGGGTACTTCCGCGGAAGTACCCTAAAACTGTTCCAATCGTCTGCCAAGCCTGGCGCGACCCGCGTTGCCCTCGCTACCCGCAATTTGGGGTCGGACCCCAAATTGCGGCGCCTCCCGAGAAGCACCCCGACTGAATTTGGGGTCGGACCCCAAATTGCGCCGCGCTAGTTCTTCAGCGAGTTCAGCGGGGCCGGGAAGCGACCGCCGCGGTGGGCCAGGACGTTGCCCGCGAAGCGGTTGACCGGCATGACGGGCGCCGAGCCGAAGAGCCCGCCGAACTCGAGCATGTCGCCCTCGGACTTGCCGATGGCCGGGATCAGGCGGACGGCCGTGGTCTTGGTGTTGATCACGCCGATGGCCATCTCGTCGGCGATGATGCCCGCGATCGCCTCGACGGAGGTGTCGCCCGGGATGGCGATCATGTCCAGGCCCACGGAGCACACGCAGGTCATGGCCTCGAGCTTCTCGATGGAGAGCGCGCCGTCCACGGCCGCGCGGATCATGCCGGCGTCCTCGGACACGGGGATGAACGCGCCGGAGAGGCCGCCCACGGACGACGACGCCATGACGCCGCCCTTCTTCACGCAGTCGTTGAGAAGCGCGAGCGCCGCCGTGGTGCCCGGGCCGCCGCACTCGCCCACGCCGATGATCTCCAGGATCTTCGCCACGGAGTCGCCGGCGGCGGGGGTCGGCGCCAGGGACAGGTCGACGATGCCCTTCTCGACGCCCAGGCGACGGGACGCCTCGCGGCTCATGAGCTCGCCCGCGCGCGTGATCTTGAACGCGGTCTGCTTGATCTTCTCGGCGACCTCCATGAGGCTCGCAGTCTCGGGCAGCTCGGAGAGCGCGGCCGCCATGACGCCGGGGCCGGAGACGCCCACGTTGATGACGGCGTCCGCCTCGCCCGTGCCGTGGACGGCGCCCGCCATGAACGGCGAGTCCTCGACCATGTTGGCGAACACGACGAACTTCGCCGCGCCGTAGCAGTCGATGTCGACCGTGCGGCGCGCGCACTCCTGGATGGTCTGCGCGGAGAGAAGCACGGCGTCCATGTTTATGCCCGCGCGCGTGGAAGCGATGTTGAGCGACGAGCACACGCGCTCGGTCGTGGCGAGCGCCTCGGGCACGGACTCGATGAGCTTGCGGTCCGTGGCGCCGATGCCCTTCTGCACGAGCGCGGAGAAGCCGCCCATGAAGTCGATGCCCAGCGTCTCGGCCGCGCGGTCCATGGCGTGCGCGATGGGGGAGAGGTCGGCGTCGGGGCAGCCGGCGGCGATCTGCGCCACGGGGGTCACGCTCACGCGCTTGTTCGCGATGGGGATGCCGTACTCGTCCTGGAGGTCGTTGGCCGTTTGGACGAGGTGCTCGGCCGTGCGGGTGATCTTGTCGTAGACCTTGTCGCACATGCGGCCCATGTCCTCGTCGGCGCAGCCCGCCAGCGAGATGCCCATAGTAATGGTGCGCAGATCGAGGTTCTGCTCCGAGACCATGCTCAGAGTCTCGGCGACTTCCTGCGGCGTGATGTCCACTGCATACCCCTTTGCGGTCGCGTGCCCGCCGTCCGGGTCCCGGTGCCGGGCACATTTTCACGTGGCTTGAACATATATGAAGGTGGGGGCGCCTGGCTGCCCGCGCTCATATAGAGGCAATTATAAGATGCGCGATACGAACGCGCCGCTGGGCACGGGCCGTAGAAACCCGGGCGCAAAGAACACGCCCGTCAGCAGCATGTTTGGCTATGTGTTGCGAACGTAAAGCTACCAAACACTTTGGAAGAAGCCCTGACTGGTTATAAACATTGTTCATAAACGTCTGATATATGAACAAAACGCTCAAATAACTATCCGAAAGCGGAAGTATCACACCTGAATCTAAACACATCTGAACATTAAATAAATCGCCAACTGGGCTTTTGCTCTAAACAGTTATGTAAACATACCGTTAGCGTGAGTTTTCCTACCGTTGGCGGTACACGAAATCGCCAAACGCGCCTTTCGGGATTAGAAATAAATCAGCAAAGGCATTGCAAAGAAGAAGACAGCGCCACCGAGCACAATCAGGGAACTTCAAGATTGCCCAGCTCAAAGAGGGTGGCGGTTGCCAGGGAGCGACCGAATCCGGCAACGGGGTAGCGAGAAGGTCATTGTCAAAAGGCGCAAGTCGCTGGAAACGCGCAAAGCACCGTTCGCGACCGGCAGGCACCAGATCGACAAAAAAGCGAGCTTAAACGCCCGCTCATACCAAGCAGATGCAGTGAACAACCGTCCGGTTGTTTACTCATTGTTTCAGTGTGCTCGCGCAGGGGCGCGGGCCGGGAAGCAAGTTGAAGGGAAGGAAAGAACATGGGCAACGTTTCGAGGAGGAACTTCCTCAAGTACGCCGGTCTGGCCGGCGGCGTCGCGGGCATGGCCAGCCTGGCCGGTTGCTCCGGCAGCGGCGATTCCGGCAACGGCGGCTCTGACGGCGGTAAGGTGAAGATCGGCGTTTCCATCTGGTCCTCCACCGACGCTCTGGGCAAGCTCTCCGTGGACATCATCAAGAAGGCCGCCGGCATCCTCGGCGTCGACGTCATCACGAAGGACCAGGGCCACGTCTCCGAGCAGGTCACCGCTTCCATCGAGGAGCTCTGCGCCGCTGGTTGTAACGGCATCGTCGTCTGCAACTCCGCCGACTCCGAGATGACCTCCTGCATCAACACCTGCAACGACAACCAGGTCTACCTGGCCCAGTTCTACCGCATGATCTCCAAGGAGAACTCGCCCGACGTCTACTCCCTCGCCGAGAACTCCCAGTACTACGTGGGCGCCGTCCACGAGGACGAGGTCGGCAACGGCGAGAAGCTCATCGAGCTCCTGACCGCCGACAACGCCGACGCCTACGAGGGCATCCAGAAGGGCGCCCGCAACATCAAGCTCGAGGCCTGGACCGTCGGCGACGCCACCTTCCAGGAGCGCTGGAAGGGCTACAAGTCCGGCATCGAGAAGTGGAACTCCGCCAACCCGAGCGACCAGGCTACCCTCTCCGACCCGCAGTACGCCAACACCTCCTCCACCGAGGGCGCGAACGTCACGCAGCAGTTCTACAACGCCGATGGCACGATGGACGCCCTGATCGTCGCCGGCGGCGGCGGCGACCCGCTCGTGGGTTCCGTGGGCCAGCTCAAGAACATGGGCCTCACCGGCAAGATCCGCGTCGCTTCCACCGACTTCCTGGACGACCTCAAGGATCAGCTCTCCGTCGGCGGCATGTACTGCGAGTCCGGCGGCCACTTCTGCGACCCGCTGTACGCCTTCCTGATGGTCTACGCGGCCTGCAAGGGCGTTGATTCCTTCAAGCCCAAGTCCGGCGACTTCGGCAAGGAGATCAAGTTCCCCTACGTCTTCGTTTCCTCCGTCAAGGAGTACGAGGACTACGAGAAGTACTTCGTCGACGACGCTCCTTACACCGATGACGAGATCAAGGAGCTCTCCGAGAAGGACTTCGACGCGCTCAACACCTCCGCTACGTCGCTTTCCATCGACGACGTCAAGAAGCGTCACGCGTAAGTCTTTGTTTTAGGTACTAACTCCGCTTGAGTGGGCGCGGGCCCTGGTCCCACTAGGGCCCGCGCTTCTTTGTGCGGAACGAGGGTTCAAAAAAGGGAAGGATCGGTGAATGGAACTTCTGAAGAAAGCGAAGCAGAGCCAGTGGTATGGCGTCGGCCTGCTCCTCGTATTCACGCTCGTTTGTTGGGTCATCTTCAAGCTCCTGTGCCAGGACGCGTTCGGCTCTCCTGACCAGATGCTCACGTACCTCCAGACGGGCCTCATCTACGCCATCGGAGGTTGCGGCCTCTACTTCATCGTCGTCATGGGCCTGTGGGACTTCTCCGTGGGCTCCGTCCTCGTCCTGTCCTGCCTGATTGCAATCGGCTGCTCGCAGATGTTCGGCATCGTGGGCGTCGTCGTGGGCCCGATCCTGTGCGGCGCCATCCTGGGCGCTTGCAACGGCATCGCCTACACCAAGCTGCGCATCCCGTCCCTGATCGTCACCGTCGGCCTCTCGCTTCTCTACGAGTCCTTCTCGGTGTTCGCCTCCAACTGGGCCGGCACTCGTCTTTCCGACGACTTCAAGCTGTTCGGCTCCTATCCTTGGAACCTCATCCTGGCGCTCATCACCTTTGCCTTGTGCCAGTTCATCCTCAAGTACACCAAGCTCGGTACCTACGCGAGCGCCATCGGCGCCAACGAGGCCACGGCAAAGAACATGGGCGTGCAGGTCGACAAGTATAAGTTCATCGCGTTCGTTCTCTGCTCCATGTTCGTCGGCATCATGGCCGTCCTCTACATCGGCTACGGCACCTCTCAGACCCCGATGACCGGCATGCAGTCCCAGTCGCTCAACTTCAAGCCGCTGATGGGCGCCTTCTTTGGCCTGGCCTTCAAGAAGTACGGCCACCCCGTCGCCTCCATCGTCATCGGCGAGTTCCTCATCGCAATGATGTTCGCCGGCTTCACCGCGCTCGGCATGCCGATCACGATCAACAACATCGTCTCCGGCGCCACGCTCCTGCTCATCGTCCTGGTCACCACCAAGCGCGTCAAGGGCGCAGTCGTCAAGTAAGGAGGGATACATACCATGGAAAGCAAGCTTTTGCTGCACGGCGAGAAGATCGACAAGAAGTTCGGCCCGACCCACGCCGTCAAGGAGGTGTCCCTCGACTTCTATGAGGGCGAGATCCACGCCCTCATCGGCGAGAACGGCTCCGGCAAGTCCACGTTCACCAACATGCTGACGGGAATCCTGCCCATCGGCTCCGGCACCTTCACCCTTCGCGGCAAGGAGGTCGCCCCCAAGAACCAGGTCGACGCCAATCACCACGGCATTGCAATCGTCGTTCAGGAGATGGGCACCCTTTCCGGCCTGACCGTCGCCGAGAACATGTTCCTGGGCGATGAGGACCAGTTCATCAAGAACGGCATCAAGAACACCGCCGCGATGAACAAGAAGTGTCAGGAGCTCCTGGACTCCTACGGCCTGTCCCACATCAAGGCGGCCCAGTCCGTCGACAATTACGACTTCGAGGACCGCAAGCTCGTCGAGATCGTGCGATCCACTTACTTCGACCCCGATATCCTCGTCGTCGACGAGACCACGACGGCACTCGGCCAGGGTGGCCGCGAGAAGCTCTTCGAGGTCATGCGCCACATCCGCGACATCGGCCACTGCGTCATCTTCATCTCCCACGACATGGCCGAGGTCCTCGAGATGAGCGATCGCATCTCCATCCTTCGAGACGGCGACTACATCACGACCATCAACGCCTCCGACGTTGACGAGGACAAGCTCAAGACCCTCATGGTCGGCCGCGAGATGGACGACCACTACTACCGCACCGATTACCCCGACTACACGGCCGAGAACGCCGGCAAGGTCGCCGTCAAGGTCGAGCATGTAACCGTCCCCGGCCAGGTCGAGGACCTGAACTTCGAGCTCCACTACGGTGAGATCCTGGGCTTCGGCGGCCTTTCCGAGTGCGGTATGCACGAGGTCGGCAAGGCCATCTTCGGTGCGTCCTACGACCGCGAGGGTGAGGTCATCCTCGCCGACGGCACGCACGTGAACGACATCAACACCGCCATCAACCACTCGATCGCCTACGCGTCCAAGGACCGCGACAACGAGTCGCTGCTCATCCAGGACACCATCGAGGACAACGTGGTCATCCCGTCGCTACGTGACATGAAGAAGCCCCTGTCCAACAAGAAGATTCGCGAGTTCGCAGACCTCTACGCCAAGCAGATGCAGACCAAGATGGTTGACGTCAAGCAGTACGTCGCGGCTCTGTCCGGCGGCAACAAGCAGAAGGTCGTTCTCGCCCGCTGGCTGGGCAAGAAGTCCGACATCCTCGTGCTCGACTCGCCGACCCGCGGCATCGACATCAAGGTCAAGGCTTCCATCTACCAGCTGCTGGAGGACATGCGTGCCGAGGGCAAGGCCATCCTCATCATTTCCGAGGAAATCATGGAGCTTATCGGCATGTGCGACCGCATCTACATCATGAAGGACGGAAAGATCAACGCTGAGATGCAGCGTAGCCCCGAGCTTTCCGACCAGGACCTCATCGCCAAGATGGTCTAGGAGGGAAGATAAATGGCTAACACTACTGACGCGGCGGTCGCCCCTAAGGCCGAGAAGAAGCCGTTCGACTTCGCCAAGCTCCAGACTTACCTGCCGTACGTCGCTTTCGCGATTATCTTGATCTTCTTCGCCGTCGCGACCGGCGGCAGGATTCTCACGCCCAAGAACATCACCCTGATCCTGTCCGGCGGCTACATGCTCATGATCGCTGCCTGCGGCGTGTGGCTCATCATGACCATGGGATGCCTCGACTTCTCGCAGGGATCCATGCTCGGAGTCTCCTGCGCTGTATTCTGCGCCTTGTCGCAGATCAACTTGGGCCTCGCGCTTGTAGGCTCCATCGCGACCGGCGCCCTCATCTCGCTCGTGAACGCGCTGCTCCACGTCAAGGGCCAGATCCAGTCCTTCGTGGTCACGAACTGCACCATGTTCCTGCTTCGAGGCGTCGTCTCCCTCATCACCACCGAGAGCCCGATCTACGCTGCCTCCTACGTCACCGGCTTCAACTCGATGCCCCTGCTCATGGGCCTCACGATCGCCGTCCTCGTCGTCACCTACGTCGTGACCACCTTCACCCCGATCGGCCGTAACCTCAAGGCCATCGGCGCGAACGAGAAGGCCGCCCGTTTCGCCGGCATCAAGGTCACCAAGACCAAGATCCTCGTCTACGTCGTCGCGGGCTGCATCACCGGCTTCGCCGCCTTCATCAACGCCGTCAAGGTCGGCTCCGTCACCTCTTCCGCGGGCAACATGTTCGAGACCCAGCTGCTCATCGCCATGGTCCTCGGCGGCATGCCCATCAACGGCGGCGCTCGCGCCCGCTTCTCCAACGTCGTCGTCGGCGTCCTGTCCTACCTCGTCCTTCAGAAGGGCCTCGTCATGCTCGGCCTCACGACCGAAATGCAGCAGCTCTTCCTGGGCATCGTCTTCGTCGGCCTCGTGGCCCTCTTCTCCGACCGCAGCTCCAACCAGGTCATCAAGTAGGGGATTGCCCCAAGGCACCGCTCCATTGGTTCCACCCTTCCTTTCTGGCCCCGTCCCACCCACCTCTTCCCTTGGGGCGGGGCCACTGGGAAGGCTTCTTCCGACAGGCTCCGGGGCGCCTCGTGCGCCCTTGGGTCGCCTTCGCTTGCCCGGACGAGCGGCGCAAGGCGGTAATCGTCGGGTTTTCTTGCCGCCCTCGATTCGCGCGGCAGCAAATCGTAAGGCATCAGATTCCCTGGAGGAACGAACATGCTTGAGATCAAGAAGTACAAGTTCTATTTCTGCCCCTGCACCCAGGACCTTTACGGCGACGAGTGCCTGCAGCACGTGCACGAGCACGCCGAGGAGGTCGTGAACTACCTCAACGCCTCCGATAAGGTCCCGTTCGAGATCGAGCTCAAGCCCAACCTGCTGACCGCCTCCATGATCCAGCAGGTCTTCAACGAGGCCAACAACGACCCCGACTGCGCCGGCATCATCACCTGGGCCCACACTTTCAGCCCGTCCAAGAACTACATCCTGGGCCTCCAGGACCTCCGCAAGCCGCTGTGCCAGTTCGCGACGCAGTACAACGAGGAGATCCCGTACGACACCATCGACATGGACTTCATGAACGAGAACCAGGCCGCACATGGTGAGCGCGAGCTGGGCCACATCTTCGCCCGCATGCGCTGGGAGCACAAGGTCGTCTTCGGTTATTGGAAGGATGACGCCGCCCTCGCCGAGCTCGGCCAGTGGCAGACCACCGCGGTCGGCCTTGCCGAGTCCCGCAACATCCGCTGCGCCCGCTTCGCCGACACCATGCGCAACGTGGCCGTCACCGATGGCGACAAGATCGAGGCCCAGGTCAAGTTCGGCTGGACCGTCGACGCGTGGCCGGTCAACGAGCTCGTACCCTACGTCGACGCCGTGACCCCCGCCGAGGTCAAGGCCCTCACCGACGAGTACTACGACACCTACGGCATCGTCCTCGACGGCCGCGACCCCGAGGAGTTCCGTAAGCACGTCGAGGTCCAGGCCGCCCAGGAGATCGGCATCGAGCGCTTCCTCGTCGAGCACGACTACAACTGCTTCTCCGACCACTTCGGCGACCTCGGCGGCCTCAAGCAGCTCCCGTCGCTCTCCATCCAGCGCCTCATGCAGAAGGGCTACGGCTTCGGCCCCGAGGGCGACTGGAAGACCCCGTGCATGGTCCGCATGATGAAGGCCATGACCTCCGCGAACCCCAACGCCAAGGGCTCCGCGCTTCTCGAGGACTACACCTACAACCTCGTCCCGGGCAAGGAGGGCATCCTCGAGTCCCACATGTCCGAGGTCGATCCTTCCATGGCCGACGGCGAGATCAAGATCCGCGCCACCCCGCTCTCCATGGGCGACCGCGAGGATCCGGCGCGCCTCATCTTCACCGGCAAGACCGGCCCCGCCATCGCGACGTCCCTCATCGACCTGGGCAACCGCTTCCGCCTCATCATCCAGGACATCGACTGCAAGAAGGTCGAGAAGCCCATGCCCAAGCTTCCTACCGGCACCATGTTCTGGACCCCGCGCCCGAACCTCAAGGTCGGCACCGAGGCCTGGATCTACGCGGGCGGCGCGCACCACACCGCCGTGTCCTTCGACCTCACCGCTGACCAGATGGTCGACTGGGCCAACAACATGGGCATCGAGTCCGTCGTCATCGACGAGAACACGAACCTCCGCGAGTTCAAGAAGGACCTCAAGCTCGGCGAGGTCTTCTACCGCTAGGTTCTTGGTCGCATAGCGCATACGCACCTGTGACTCCCGGCCGCGCCTCTGTAAACGGGGGTGCGGCCGCACTTGTTGGCTTTGCGATTCTCTTCGCAAGTAAGGAGATTGAAGAATGGCTCAGACAAAAGAGCAGATCGTCGCCGATATCGAGGCCGGCCGCACCACGCTGGGCATCGAGTACGGCTCCACCCGCATCAAGGCGGTCCTGGACGACGCGACGAACGAGCCGGTGGCCATCGGTACCTTTGACTGGGAGAACTCCCTGGTAGACGGCTACTGGACCTACAGCGAGCAGGAGATCTTCGACGGGCTCAAGGCCTGCTACGCCTCCCTCAAGGCCGACGTCGCGGCCAAGTACGGCGTGACCCTCGCGCAGGTGGGTGCCCTCGGCATCTCCGCCATGATGCACGGCTACCTGCCCTTCGACAAGGACGGCAAGCTCCTCGTCCCGTTCCGCACGTGGCGCAACACCACGACGACCGAGGCGGCGCACGAGCTGTCCAAGCTCTTCGCCTTCCACACGCCCGAGCGTTGGAGCGTCAGCCACATCTACCAGGCGATCCTCAACGGCGAGGAGCACGTTCCGAGCATCGACTTCTTCACGACGCTCGCCGGCTTCGTGCACTGGCGCCTGACGGGCGAGAAGGTCCTTTCCGTGGGCGACGCCTCCGGCATGTTCCCCATCGACTCTACGACCAAGGACTACGACGCCGAGAAGATCGCTAAGTTCGACGAGCTCGTGGCAGGCAAGGGCGTGGCCTGGAAGGTCGAGGACCTGCTGCCCCGCGTGCTCGTCGCCGGCGACGTGGCCGGTCACCTCACCGAGGAGGGCGCGCGCCTGCTCGACCCCGAGGGCGACCTCAAGGCCGGCTGCCCGCTGTGCCCGCCCGAGGGCGACGCCGGCACCGGCATGATCGCCACGAACTCCATCGCCCAGCGCACGGGCAACGTGAGCGCGGGCACCTCGGTCTTCTCGATGATCGTGCTCGAGCACGCGCTCAAGGACTCCACCGCCGAGGAGATCGACCTCGTGACCACGCCGGTCGGCGACCCGGTGGCCATGGTCCACTGCAACAACTGCACCTCCGACATCAACGACTGGGTCGACCTTCTCGCCGACTTCGCCCAGACCATGGGCAAGCCCGTCGACAAGGGCGACATCTACACGACGCTCTTCAACGCCGCGCTCACGGGCGACAAGGACGCCGGCGGCCTCGTGTCCATCCCGTTCATCAGCGGCGAGACGGTCATGGGCGTCCAGACCGGCTTCCCGATGGTCGTGCGCAAGCAGAACGCCAAGTTCAGCATCGCGAACTTCATGCGCATGCACATCATGGCCGCCTTCGGCGCCCTGGCCGCGGGCAACGAGGCCCTGCGCGCCGAGGACGTGAAGATCGACAAGCTCTACGGCCACGGCGGCATCTTCAAGACCCCCAAGGTGGCCCAGAGCCTCCTCGCGGCCGCGCTCGAGGCGCCCGTGACCGTCATGTCCACGGCGGGCGAGGGCGGCGCGTGGGGCCAGGCCGTCGCCGCGTCCTACATGCTGAACAAGGCCGAGGGCGAGAGCCTCGCCGACTTCCTCGACAACAAGGTCTTCGCGGGCATGGAGGGCGTCACGATCGAGCCCGACGACGCCGACGTCGCCGGCTACCGCGAGTTCCTCGCCTCGTTCAAGAAAGTTAACGAGGCCGAGAAGACCGCCGAGGCTCAATTGGCTTAGAATCCTCTCAGGGGCTTGCTGAATGATTTGAGCTGTATCCCGGAGCGTTTGCTTACGGAATCGTTCGAATCGCTCAAGGTAAGCCGAGGGAACATTCAGAAAGGGAGTATTTCTTTATGATGCTCAAGGAACTGCGCGAGAAGGTCTACGAGGCGAACATGGACCTGCCCAAGCACGGGCTCGTCGTCTTCACCTGGGGCAACGCCTCCGAGTTCGACCCGGAGACCGGCCTGTTCGTCATCAAGCCGTCCGGCGTCGACTACGACAAGCTCTCGCCCGAGAACATGGTCGTCTGCGACCTCGAGGGCAAGCGCGTCGAGGGCGACCTCAACCCGTCCTCCGATACCGCCACGCACGCCTGGATCTACAAGAACTGGGCCGATAAGGGCGTCCACGGCTGCGTGCACACGCACTCCGCCGCTGCCGTCGCGTGGGCCCAGGCCGGCCGCGACCTGCCCGCCTACGGCACGACGCACGCCGACTACTTCTACGGCCCCGTGCCCTGCATGCGCGGCCTGACCGAGGAGGAGATCGAGGAGGCCTACGAGCTCAACACGGGCAAGGTCATCGTCGACGGCTTCGCCGAGCGCGGCATCGACCCGGTCGCCGTCCCCGCCGTCCTCGTGCGCAACCACGGCCCCTTCACCTGGGGCAAGGACGCCGCGCAGGCCGCCTACCACGCCGTCGTCCTGGAGGAGTGCAGCAAGATGGCCCGCGACACCGAGATCCTCGCGCCCCACTGCGGCCCCGCTCCCCAGTACCTGCTGAACAAGCACTACATGCGCAAGCACGGCCCCAACGCCTACTACGGCCAGGGCGCCCACTAACCGCACCATTTGGGGACAGGTTCGTTTTTTACTCATTTGAGTAATTTTGGGGACAGGTTCGAAATTTACTCAATTGAGCATTTTTCGAACCTGTCCCCAGTTTTTATCATTCGCAAAGAAGGGACTGCGACTATGAAGGTCGAGGGAGTCGCTTTTGGCGCCGCGAAGGACGGGACGCCGGTTTCGCTGTATACGGTGAGGAACGCCGCGGGCATGGAGCTCTCCGTGACCGACCTCGGCGCCTGCATCCAGGCGATCAGGGTGCCGGTCGCCGACGGGCTTCTCGACGTCGTGCTGGGGTACGACGACGCGACGGGCTATGCGCACAACGACACGCACTTCGGCGCGCTCATGGGCCGCGTGGTCAACCGCATCGGCGGCGCGGCGTTCGAGCTGGGCGGCAAGCGCTACGAGCTCGACCGCAACGAGGGCGAGAACTGCAACCACAGCGGTAACGACCCTTGGCGCGAGCGCGCGTGGAGCCTCGTGCGCGCCGAGCAGGGCGAGGACGGCGGCGCGATCGAGCTGCACCTCATGAGCCCCGACGGCGACCAGGGCTTCCCCGGCGCCGTGGACATGCACGTGACCTACGAGCTCACGGCGGCGGGGGAGGTGCGCGTCACCTACGACGGCACGCCCGACGCGGCCACGCTCGTGAGCCTAACGAACCACAGTTACTTCAATCTGAACGGCCAGGCGAGCGGCTCGGCCATGGGCCACGTGCTCACCGTCGCGGCCGATTCCTACACGCAGACGCGCGACGACCTCGTGCCCACGGGCGTCGTCTTGCCGGTCGAGGGAACGCCGCTCGACCTGCGCGGCGGCAAGAAGCTCGCCGACGTCGTGTCCTCCACGGACCACTCGATCGTGAACGCGCGCGGCATCGACCACAACTTCGTATTCGCGCCGGCGGGCGAGGCGGAGGGCGGCTTCGTGGGCGCCCAGCGCCGCGTCGCCACCCTCGTGGGCGATAAGACCGGCCTTGAGCTGGACGTCTACACCGATCTGCCCGGCATGCAGGTCTACACCGCCAACTACGTCGAGGGCGTGCAGGGCAAGGGCGGCGTCACGTACCACGACCACGACGCCGTGTGCCTCGAGACGAACTTCTTCGCCGACGCGATCCACCACCCCAACTTCGCGCAGCCCGTCTTTGGACCCGACCGCCCGTTCCGTTCCCGTACCACCTTCGCCTTCCGCGCGTAATTTGGGGTCGGACCCCAAATTGAGGGTGCGAGAGGTGCGTCTGGCAGGAGTGCATGCTCCCGCTGATGCACCTCTCGCGTTTTTCTTGGCGAATGAATGCACTTCTCGGCGTTTTCCGGCGAGCGGAATGCACTTCTGCAGTCGGTGCCTGCGATGCAGCGGGCAACGAGCGAGGCGCCACCGCAGACGCGTGCCGTTTACGCGTTTCCGACCCCTCGAAGGGCCTCAAAAACACGTGAACGGTATGCATCAACGCTAGCCTCGGCAAGTCGAGTAAAATCGTTTACCAAGAAGCACGCCCCGCGCAAACGAAAGGACCCCGCCGTGGCAAAGGTCACGCTCAAAGACATCGCCCGCGAGGTCGGGCTTTCGCCCACGGCCGTCTCGCTCGTCCTCAACGACCGCCCGTGCAAGATCTCCGAGGCCAGCCGCGCCCGCATCAAGGAAGTTGCCCGCAAGAAGCGCTACATCCCCAACCAGATCGCGCGCAGCCTCGTGACGCAGCACTCGCAGACCCTCGGCCTCATCGTGCCGAACATCGAGTCGCGCTTCTTCAGCTCGCTCGCTCGCAACCTCGAGGTCGCCTGCCGCAAGCGCGGCTACCTGCTGCTCATTACGAACTCAGACGACTCCAAGTCGAACGACACCGAGCTCGTCCGCCTGCTCGTGAACCGCGGCATCGACGGCCTCTTCATCGTCGTCACCGACGAGCTGCGGCCCGACCGCGGCCTCGCCGCCACGCTCGAGCAGCTGCCCGTGCCGTATGTGATGGTTGACCGTTTTATAGACGGCCTCGAGTGCGACAAGGTGGGCTTCAACAATGAGCAGGGCGGCTACCTCGCCACTTCTTACCTGCTCGGGCGCGGGCACGAGCGCGTCGCCTGCCTCATAAACAAAGAATCGAACACGGGTCGCGAGCGCATGGCCGGCTACGAGCGGGCTCTTCGCGAGCACGGCGTCGAGCCGGACCCCGAGCTCGAGTTCCACAGCGCCTATTACATCGACGACGCCTTCGAGTCGTCCAAGAGCATCCTGAAGACGGACGCCACGGCGGTCTTTGCCAGCTCGGACAACATCGCGCTCGGCTTCCTCAAGATGCTCTACGCCCACAACCTGCGCGTTCCCCGCGACTACTCAGTGGTGAGCTACGACAACTCCGCGGCCGACTCGCTCTTTGAGCCGGCGCTCACGTCCATCGAGCAGAACTCCGCCGCGCTCGCCTCGGCCGCGATCGACCTGCTCTTTGCCCGCTTGGAGGAGGACCGCCGTTCCGTTGAGCGCGCCGAGCCCGTTTCCACGATCCTGCGCCCAAAGATCGTGGTCAAGAGCTCCGTCCGCTGGCTGTAGGGGAGTGCGCGAGCGGCGAGAAGGGCGTGTCGCCAGGGGCGTGGTCCCAGCCGTGCAGATATGATGTTCGCTTGAGCCCGTCGCCGTTGCCTGAGCAAATATCCCGTTCGCTTGAGCCGTTCGCGCAGGAACTCCGTTTCGTTGACTCCTGCGCCCTCAAGTGAACGTCTTTTATGCGCGAATCAATCAAGCCGACGCCATAGTTGCGCAGTCACACTCGGAGTAACGCTGAATTAATGCAGCGCAATCAACGGAATGTCTAATGCGAGCGCTCACCGCGAAATCCAGTCGCGAAGCTACATGCTATAATTCTAAATACTTTGTAGCATAAAACTTCATTTGGACCATGCATGAGCCGGCTTTTGGAAATAGCGCTGAGTAACAAAGGCTACGTGACCGCTGCGGATGCCCAGGCCCGCGGGATTCAGAATCGCGAGTTTGCTCAGGCGCTGCGCCGCGGCGAGTTGGTGAAACTCGAGCGAGGCCTCTACTGCACGCCCGACACTTGGGAGGACGAGTATGTCGTGGCACAGCATCGCTATGCAAAAGGGATTTTCTCGCACGATACTGCACTCTACCTGCTGGGGCTGTCTGACTCGGCGCCCGAAATGCTTACGATGACCTTTCCCAGAAGCTACAATCCATCTTCCGCCAAGAAATTCGGCATCAGAACGAAATCGTCTCCTCAGGGGCTGCACAATCTTGGCATTACGAAGGCTGTTACTCCCTACGGCAACGTCGTGCAAACATACGGGCCCGAGCGGACGCTGTGCGATATGCTGCGCGGCGCATCGACACCCGACCTTCAACTCTTGTCGCCCGCCTTTCGCAGGTACCTCTCATCAAGCCAAAGGAGTCTGCCGGACTTGCAATCGTTCGCGGTTGCTCTTGGCGTTTCCGCGAAAGTAAGACGATATCTGGAGGTGTTGCTATGAAAACAAGAAACGCCATGCAGCTTAAGGCGCTGATAAACAATAGAGCCAAGGCGTCGGGCGTATCGCCGCAGCTGATGCTGCAAAACTACATGCTCGAGCGCCTCGTTGATCGCATATCAAGATCGGATTGGCGCGACTCCGTTGTCGTAAAGGGCGGCATGCTTATTGGGTCTCTTATTGGTCTGGATCGGCGTACTACGAAGGATCTTGACACCACCGTGCGAGGATTTACTTTGACGCACGAGAGCGCTGCCAAGGTGTTCGGCGAGATTTGTGCGGTCGAGATCGATGACGATCTTTCGTTTGAGCTTCTCCGAACAGAGGACATTCGTGAGGTAGACGAGTATCCAGGCATCCGAGTTTTTCTAAAAGCTCGCTACGAGCGTCTCGCCGTTCCACTGTCGGTTGACGTGACCACGGGCGACAGGATCACTCCAGATGCTGTGGCATATGAGTTCCCCTTCGTGTTTGACGAAGGATTCGCGCGAATCATGGCTTATCCCCTTGAGACCGTTTTGGCCGAGAAGATCGAAACCGTCCTTACGAGAAATGTGGCAACAACACGTATCAGAGATTTCTATGACGTCTATGAGCTCTGGCACGTTAAGCAAGACGTCCTCGATTGGCCGACCTTGAGCGAGGCTCTTGCAGCAACGTGCAATAAACGTAACAGTTTGGGAGCCCTCAAGAAATACGAAGAAACGATTCAAGTAATGCGCAATGATGAAGGGTTAAAACGTCAGTGGGGCGCATATGCGATGAAGCATTCGTATGCGGCTGACGTCTTGGGCTGACGTCTTGTTCAGCGAGACTCTCGATGCGGTTGAGGAGGCGATGGGCGCGGCCTTTTCTGCCTGACGCGGTGATTCCGCGAAGAAGCAGCTGGATATTCTAATGAAAGAGGCTCCTCTCGCTTGAGTCAGAGTTGCTTGCAGCTGCCTTTTGAACGTATTGAAGAAGAGAGGGCTGCGTGGTCAAGGATTGCGCGAGCGGCGAGAAGGGCGTGTTGCCAGGGGCGTGGTCCCAGCCGCGCAGATATGACGTTCTCTTGAGCCCGCCGCCGTCGCCTGCGCAAATCTCCCGCTCGCTTGAGCCGTTCGCGCAGGAACTCCGTTCCGTTGACTCCTGCGTCCTCAATCGAACGCCTTTTAGGCGCGAATCAATCAAGCCGACGCCATAGTTGCGCAGCCGAGTCAACGGAATGTCGAACTTGAGCGCCCCGCGACGCATGGGGAACCGTCCTCCATATCGCGACGTGCATAAGCAGCCGAAAATCGATTATTTGGCTACGAAACTTGACAAGTGAAAGGCGTCTGAAACCAGGGATGCTATGATGGAGTACACGAATTCGGGGAGGGGGTACCCCTGCCCTTGGACACAAGGAAAGGATCCACTATGGATACCAAGGCGCTTAAGAAGCAAATGGGTGCCGCCATCGCCATGGTGCTGGTCGCAGCCGTCGCCCTCGGCTCCGCAACCTTCGCCTGGTTTGTGACGAACAATAAGGTCGACGCAACGACGAGCACGATTTCCGCACAGTCGAACGCGGCTTTCATGTACATCCGCGAGAAAGATACGGATGAACAGAATTCAACTTCCGCGACTTCGACTGTTACTTCGGCAGTAGATGATGCTGCTTTATATCCAGCCCATTGGGCACTTCCGAGCGAAAGTGGCACCGAGGCTGGTAAGCATTACACTACTGCTGGAAAATTTTACACGGCCTTTGGTACTGATGCCAATAACGGAGCCATGAAAGGCGATTCCATCGTTATTCCCGACAGCGGCTCGCCTGATGAGGCTGTGAGCGGCCAATATGCTGTAAAGAACACTTTCCGTATTGGTTCTAAAGGCTCGACTCTTAAGGACCTTGTGGTTGAGAGCGCTTCGCTCGGGACGAGTGGAAACACCGAGTTTGATAAGTCGATTCGTGTGCTTGTGAAGTCTGGGGATAATTGGGTTCTGTGCGGATATAATGCAGATTCGTCTTTTGGCATCTTAGGCTCTTCTAGCGAAAGTAACAAGATTGCAGACAAGGTCGATGGCCCTGACAGGAATAAGGAAGTCGTAGTGGACATGTACCTGTTCTACGATGGTGACGAAACTGATGCAATTTACACTAACAATCTCGATAATTTGAAGACAGCTTCCAAGGCTATTACCGTGAACTTCACTGCAACTTCTGAGGCGAAGAACAGCTAATTGTTTGAATTGTGGGGCGGGGGAGCGATCCCCCGCCTTTTTCATCTCGAGAGGGGGTGACCAGTAGTGAATATCAAGCAGATGAAGCGGCAACTGGCCATCGCCAGCCTTTCGGTTGTGATGGCTGGTTTTGCCCTCGCCTCAGCAACCTATGCTTGGTTCGTGAGCAACACTAAGGTTGACGCCACATCGAGCTCAATCAGCGCTCAGGCCAACGGTATGGTGCTTCAAATCGTCAAAGCCGGCGACCCTATTCATGATGGTGGCGATCACCGAACTTCGGCCACGGTTGCTGGTCATGAGATTAGCCCCTCTTCCACCAACGACGCATCTGCTTGGTTTGTTCCGGCATCATGGAACGGCACGGACGTGAGCGGCTATCAAAAGGTGACTATTGAGGATTCGCTTCAAGGAAATTATTCGCTCAAGGGTAGCACTGAAGAGTTTTATGCTTACACGCTAGCGAGTTACACGTTATACACCATCACCCAGACAGGTGAGGCTGACGTATATCTTGATGGCGCGGAAGATGAGAATGCTCTCGTTATTACGCCTTCGGCAGGTGCTTCAGCGGAGTGGTTTAACAAGATCAAGGGTAGCTTGCGTGTCGGGTTCTTGATCGATGACGAACTCAAGCTCGTTTATGCCCCTATTGAACCGATGGGTCATGGCAACGATTCGAATCCGACCGAGGGCTGGAGTTGCGTCGATTCGGACGATGCGTCTCTTTCCAAGACTATGACCCCTACGTACGCGTATGTCTCGGGAAGTAATTATGTAGACAAAGACGGTAATCATTGGGCGGCGACCAAGTCGGGTGAATCGTATGTGCGGCCGTCCGAAAAACCGACAAAGCTTGCGCGTGTCGGATATGCAGGTACCAATTTGAAGGTCGTCATGTGGATGGAAGGAACAACGGAAGCCTGCCAAAACATGTCGGGTCTCGATACGGGCACAGATGCGCCAACGTTCGACGTGACGTTGAACTTGGTCGGCGTCGTGCCGGATTCTGCGACAGGTGAGTAGGGTTCAGATTATTCATGGCAGGCGTTATTGAAGGGCGTGGGTCGCAATGACTTGCGCCCTTCTTTGTGCTTGAGTTGGTTGGTATAGCGGGAATCGATGATGGAGGAGTCCACATGAGCGAGCCTCGGGTCCTGAGCTTTGGATCGTTGAACTTGGATTATGTGTATCGAGTTGAGCGTATCGTGCGGGCTGGGGAGACGATTGATTCAAACGAGCTGCAGCTACATTGCGGTGGCAAGGGGCTCAACCAATCGATTGCGCTCGCTCGCGCTGGGGCTGATGTTTGCCATGCGGGGCTCGTGGGGGAAGACGGAGATGTGCTTCTTGGCACGCTCGGCGAGTCTGGGGTGGACGTTTCTCGCGTGGAGCGGGTACCTGGCCGCAGCGGACACACCATCATCCAGGTTGACGAGTGTGGGCAGAACTCGATCATCCTGTACGGGGGTGCAAATAGGCAGGTGAACCGCGGGTATGTGGAGCGGGCGCTGCGGGGTTTTGGGTCCGGGGACGTGCTTGTGGTGCAGAACGAGGTCAACATGCTGGCGCCTATTGTGGAGCTGGGGGCTCGGCGAGGGATGCGCGTGGTGCTGAACCCGAGCCCGTTTGACGAACGGATCGCTGAGTGCGACCTCGGCCTCGTGTGGCTGATGTTTGTGAACGAGGTCGAGGGAGAGTAGATTACGGGGGAGAGCGAGCCGGAGCGGATCCTGGATGCGCTCGCGCGGCGGTGGCCGCGGATGAACGTGGTGCTTACGTTGGGGGAGCGCGGGGCTGCGGCTCGGTTTGGCGATGTGCGGGCAACGGTGGCGGCGATGCCGGTTCCTGGCGGTGCGGTGGTGGACACGACTGCGGCGGGGGATACGTTCGAGGGGGATTTCTTGGCGGAGGGGGTGCGGTGGGGTCGGGAGGCGTGCGCGTGCGACGGCGCTGAAGAGCTGCGGCGAGATCGGGCGGCTTGCGCGGGCGATGGCGCTGAGGAGCTGCGGGCGCGAGTCGAGGCGTCGCTGAAGGTCGCCGCGCGGGCAAGCGCAATTGCGGTCTCGCGAGCGGGCGCGGCGCCGAGTATTCCCTGGGCGGCGGAGGTTTGCGACGCGTGACGCTGCTGATTCGGGCGTGACTTTTGCGCTCTCGACCTCTTTTGAGCTTCTGACCTCTAGCTGGTTAAAATCGCATCGTTAACCAATCTACCTGCGGAAACGTTGTTTCATGGCTTGACTGGGCCCACGCATAGACGGTACAGTTGTTCTAGCTACAGACGGCGCCCTCCGAGTCCCCGCAGGAAGATTGGAGGGTTCCCATGGACGAGCTCACCGAGTTTTTCCTGGCTTTGTCGGTCTTCTTGGCACTGCGCATTATCTGGCGCCTGCTCGATAGGCGCCGGTAAGGATTGGTGGGCGAGCCCGCGTTAAACGGGAACAGCCGCCCTGCAAGACGGCTGTTCCCTGTGGGCTAGCCCACATATCAGCTTATCAACAGGAGGGTCTTTGCCCCTGTCGCTACCCATTGTACCCGAATGGTCCTGCGCGAACGGGCGAGTTTATGGGGGATGCGGCCCCTCGCGGGCCGCGTTCCCCATCCTGTTCTCGGCCCCCGTGCGCGCCGCGGCCCATGGTCCCGGTCCGTGGCATGGGCGGCTGAGGCCCTTACCATGCCTTCGTTAGAATTGCTTCAAAATAAGCCAATCTACCTGCGGAAACGCTGCTCCGAGGCTTGACGTAGCCCATGCATGGATGGTACAGTTGTTCTAGCTACAGGCGGCGCCCTCCGAGTCCCCGCAGGAAGATTGGAGGGTTCCCATGGACGAGCTCACCGAGTTTTTCCTGGCTTTGTCGGTCTTCTTGGCACTGCGCATTATCTGGCGCCTGCTCGATAGGCGCCGGTAAGGATTGGTGGGCGAGCCCGCGTTAAACGGGAACAGCCGCCCTGCAAGACGGCTGTTCCCTGTGGGCTAGCCCACATATCAGCTTATCAACAGGAGGGTCTTTGCCCCTGTCGCTACCCATTGTACCCGAATGGTCCTGCGCGAACGGGCGAGTTTATGGGGGATGAGGCCCCTTGCGGGCCGCGTTCCCCACTTTGGTTTCAAGGACCGCTTTCGTCCCCTATGAGCGCATTACAGAGCGGTCGGCGGCTTTCGAGCTGCCATTTTGGATTCTAGGCTATCTCAGGCCCGCTAAATCTGGATAGATATGATTCGAGCAGAAGAATCCTGATACGCGGGCAAGTTTTGCCTACGGCTGGGCTTAAGCGGGGTACAAGCGAGCGCGGAGCAAGGGGTCTAGCTATTTACACATTGCTCAGATTCGCTGGGGATGCATGCCGATTCTGACGGTATTGAGATCCTCAGCGGCGGCGATATTGTGCCGAACGGCCCGCTTTTGGGCGGGGTCGAGGAGAAGTTTGAACATCTCTGTGACTCGCAAGGGGCTTGCTGGGTAGAGACGGGGTTTGGGGAATCCGGGCACTCAATCTACATGCGGATATATAATACTCAACTAGCTGGCTACTCGGTGGACCTCGCACGAGTCACAGAGATGTGCAGGATTGCGGCCAGCACGCCCCCTGACGGCATCATCATTCGGCCTACCATGGCACGCCTAGAACTAGTTATGAACGAACGTTCATAAGAAAATTAGAGGTAAAACGAATTACCTACCGATTCTCGGAAAGTAAACCGTTTTACCCCTATATACTCCAAAACGGCTCAAGAAATGGCGCCGCAACATTCCGGTCGCGGCGCACAGCAAATCAAGGAGGACCAAAGCATGGCACAGCCCGTTATTGGCACCCCGTGGCAGAAGCTCGACCACGCCGTTCCCGAGGAGGAGCTCGAGGGCGTCGAGAAGTATTGGCGCGCCGCCAACTACCTCTCCGTCGGCCAGATCTACCTTCGCTCCAACCCGCTGATGAAGAAGGACTTCGTTGACGAGAAGACCGGCGAGAAGCGTGACTTCGGCCGCGCCGACGTCAAGCACCGCCTCGTTGGCCACTGGGGCACCACCCCGGGCGTGAACTTCCTCTTTGGCCACGTCAACCGCCTCATCGCCGACCACAGCCAGAACGCCGTCTTCCTCATGGGCCCTGGTCACGGCGGCCCCGCCGGCACCTCCCAGTCCCTGCTCGACGGCACCTATCGTGAGATCCGCCCGGACATCACGAACGACGAGGCCGGCCTGCAGAAGTTCTTCCGCCAGTTCTCCTACCCCGGCGGCATCCCCTCGCACTTCGCGCCCGAGACCCCCGGCTCCATCCACGAGGGCGGCGAGCTCGGCTACACCCTGTCCCACGCTTACGGCGCCGTCATGGACAACCCGTCCCTGCTGGCCGTGGCCGTGGTGGGCGACGGCGAGTCCGAGACCGGCCCGCTCGCCACTTCTTGGCAGTCCAACAAGCTCGTGAACCCCAAGACCGACGGTATCGTGCTGCCGATCCTGCACCTCAACGGCTACAAGATCGCCAACCCCACGATCCTGTCCCGCATCTCCGACACCGAGCTCGCCGAGTTCTTCGAGGGCATGGGCTATGAGCCGCACTTCTTCGTCGCCGGCTTCGACAACGAGTCCCACGCCTCCATCCACCGTCGCTTCGCCAACCTCCTCGAGGAGGTCTTCGACGAGATCTGCGACATCAAGGCCGCCGCGGAGGAGGGCGACGAGACCCGTCCCGTCTACCCGATGATCATCTTCCGCACCCCCAAGGGCTGGACGTGCCCCAAGCACATCGACGGCAAGAAGACCGAGGGCTCTTGGCGCGCTCACCAGGTGCCGCTGGCTTCCGCCAAGGACACCCACGAGCACTTCCGCGTGCTCCGCAGCTGGCTGCGCTCCTACAAGCCTGAGGAGCTCTTCACTCCCGAGGGCCAGATCCGTCCCGAGGTCACCGCGTTCATGCCCAAGGGCGACCTGCGTATCGGCGCCAACCCCAACGCCAACGGCGGCAAGGTCCTCCAGAAGCTCGACCTCCCCGACATCCACGCCCACGAGGTGCCCGTCGCCGAGAAGGGCCACGGCTGGGGCGCCACCGAGGCCGCTCGCGTCTTTGGTGCCTACACCGCCGACGTCCTCGCCAAGAACGACAACTTCCGCATCTTTGGCCCCGACGAGACCGCTTCCAACCGTCTCCAGGACGCCTATAAGGTGACCGGCAAGCAGTGGGAGGGCGGCTACTACGCCGACGCCGACAACGACGACCTGCTCTTCCCGTCCGGCAAGGTCATCGAGCAGCTCTCCGAGCACCAGTGCGAGGGCTTCCTCGAGGGCTATGTCCTCACCGGCCGCACCGGCGTGTGGAGCTCCTACGAGTCCTTCATCCACGTCGTCGATTCCATGATCAACCAGCACTGCAAGTGGCTCGAGGCCACCGTCCGCGAGATCCCTTGGCGCGCCCCGATCGCCGGCCTGAACATCCTGCTCTCCAGCCATGTCTGGCGCCAGGACCACAACGGCTTCTCTCACCAGGACCCGGGCTTCGTCGACCTGCTGCTGAACAAGGCCAACGATACGCACGTCGTCAACGCCTACTACCCCTGCGACGCCAACATGGCCCTCGCCGTCGCCGAGAAGGTCTACCAGTCCACGAACTGCGTGAACGCCATCTTCTGCGGCAAGCAGCCCGCCCCGACCTTCCTGACCGTGGACGAGGCCAAGGCCGAGCTCGCCGAGGGCGTGGCCGAGTGGAAGTGGGCCTCCAGCGCCGACTCCATCGATGACGCCGACCTCGTGATCGCCACCTGCGGCGACGTCCCGACCCTCGAGGCCCTCGCCGCCCTCGACATGCTCAAGAAGCTGGGCGTCAAGGCCACCTTCGTGAACGTCGTCGACCTGCTCAAGATCCAGAACGCCTCCGAGAACGACCAGGCCATTTCCGACGAGCGCTTCAACGAGCTCTTTGGCCACGACAAGCCGGTGCTCTTCTGCTTCCACGCCTACGCCGGCACGATCCGTCGCCTCGTTTGGGACCGTCCGAACCACGACAACTTCCGCGTGCACGGCTACGAGGAGAAGGGTTCCACCACGACCCCGTTCGACATGCTGCGCCTGAACAACATGGATCGTTGGGCCCTGGCCGCCGACGCCCTGCGCCTCGTCGACGAGAAGAAGTTCGCCGACCAGATCCAGGAGTGGGAGGACTTCCGCGAGGAGGCCTTCAAGTTCGCCGTGGACGAGGGCTACGATCACCCCGCCTTCACCAGCTGGGTGTGGCCTGACGCCGCCGCCGCTACCGAGGGCACGCTCTCCGCGACCCAGATGACCGCCGGCGACAACGAGTAAACTGCTCGCGAATCGCTGACCGCGTCGCTTTGGTAGGGCACATATCGCCTCCCTTGGGCGCCTCGCTTCTTGCGGGGCGCCCTTCTTTATGTGCGTTTAGGCGAGAAAACCAGCCGTTTACAAACGGATGGCTAAACACGGCCAAAACGTTTATTAAACTCGTACCGTACCTGAACTGGTTTTCTTGGATGGTGGTATGGATGCGCAACGTGGGTGTTCGGGAGATTAGCCGTAGGACGGGGTTCTCGCCGGCGACGGTCTCCAATGCCTTGAACAACAAGCGGGGCGTGAACAAGGACACCGCCGAGACGATCCGCCGCATGGCCGCCGAGCTCGGGTACGAGCGTAACGGCAAGCTCGACCACATCCGCTTCGTGCTCGCGCGCAAGTCCGGCAAGATCCTGGACGAGGGCACGTTCCACCCCGGCGTCATCGAGGGCGTGGAGCGCGCGGCGAACGCCGTGAAGCTGCAGACGACGTTCACGACCATCGAGCTGTCCAACCGCGAGGCCGCGGCGCGCCAGGCGTACGAGATCACGCACGACACGAGCAACGGCATCGTCCTTCTGGGCACCGAGATGACCGAGGAGGACTACGCGCTGTTCAAGGACCCGATCGCGCCGCTTGTGGTCGTGGACGGGTGGAGCGACCGGCTCTTCTTCGAGAGCGTCGTGACGCAGAACGAGAACTCGGCGTTCCGCGCGGTGCGCTACCTCGTGGAGTGTGGGCATCGCGAGATCGGCTACATCGCGGGCGATTGCCGCATCAAGAACTTCCCGCTGCGCGAGCGCGGGTACCGGCGCGCGATGCGCGAGGCCGGGCTGCCGATCGACCCGGCGTGGCGCATCGAGGTGGGGACCACGGTCACGAGCTCGTACAACTCTATGAAGGCGTGGCTCGCGAGCAACACGCTGCTTCCCACGGCGTTCTTTGTGGAGAACGACATTATGGCGCTGGGGTGCATGCGCGCGCTCTCGGAGCAGGGCGTGAAGATCCCGGACGACGTGTCGATGGTGGGGTTCGACGACCTTCCGTACGCGTCCATCTGCAACCCGCCGCTCACGACGGCGCGGATTCCCAATCGCGAGATGGGTGAGATCGCGGTGCGGCGCATGCTCGATCGGATCCAGGAGCCGCGCGACTACACGAGCGTGACGCACCTCTCGACGACGTTCGTCGAGCGCCAAAGCGTTCGTCGCCTCTAAGGTGGGAGAGTTTGGGGACAGGTTCGTTTTTTGCTCAAATGAGTAATTCTCGAACCTGTCCCCAAATGTTATCAAATGAGTAATTTGCGAACCTGTCCCCAAAATTACTCACCTGTCCCCAGATTTACTCAGGGTGTGCAATACTACTCGGGCTGTGTAATATCACCCGAAAGGACCAGATGGCTGACTGCGTCGCAAGCACCGACCGCCGGAGCGTGCGCACCCGCGCCGCCCTCCGCGCGGCCCTCGCGGCCGAGATCGACGCCACGGGCGACCTGACCCGCGTGACCGTGACGGCCGTGACCGAGCGCGCCGGCGTCACCCGCCGCACCTTCTACTCGCACTTCCGCGACATCCCCGACCTCGTGACGCAGATCGAGGACGAGACGCTGGCCGCCCTGCGCGTCCACGTCGAGAAGGTCGCGGCAACCCACTTGGACGAGATCGCCGCCGCCCTCGACCGCCAGGAGCCCGTGCCCGGCGCCGTCGAGCTCCTGGCCTGCGTCCGCGACCGCGGCGACTACCTGCGGCCGCTTTTGGGCGAGGGGGGCGACCCCGCCTTCGCCGAGCGCCTCAAGCGCATGGCCTACGACGCCGTGGTCGGCCGCGCCCTGGACGGCATCGACGTCCGCGCGGTGGGTGCCTTCTTCGACTACTACCTCACCTTCGCGATATCCGCCGAGGTGGGCGTGCTTCTTCGCTGGCTCGAGGGGGGCCTGCGAGAGAGCGTGGACGCCATGGCGCGCCTCATGTGCGCGCTCATGTTCGTCCGGCCGGGCGACCTGTACGGGAAGCCCATCGACTTCGACATCCCCAGCTTTGCCCTTGCCATCATGCGTTGTGAGGAGAGTAACAATGTCCGATAAGACCGCCGCTTCCATCCAGGCCGAGCGCGCCGCAAAACGCCCGCTCGAGCTCAAGCAGGAGGGCGCCGAGCTCTCGCCGGCCCACCCCTACGACCTCACCTACGCGCGCCTGCGCCTGGGCATCGACGTGGGCTCCACCACCGTCAAGCTGGCCGTCATCGACGACAACGACAACCTTATCTACGCGAACTACGAGCGCCACCACACCGACGTCCGCGCCACGGCCAAGGAGCTCTTCGCACGCGCCAAGAAGGTCATCGGCGACACGCCCATGCGCGTCTCGATCACCGGCTCGGGCGGCATGCTGCTCGCCAAGTGGCTCGACCTCGAGTTCGTCCAGGAGGTCATCGCCTCCAAGCGCGCCGTCGAGACGCTCATCCCGCAGACCGACTGCGCCATCGAGCTCGGCGGCGAGGACGCGAAGATCATCTACTTCGACAACGGCATCGAGCAGCGCATGAACGGCACGTGCGCCGGCGGCACGGGCGCGTTCATCGACCAGATGGCGAGCCTCCTGCACACCGACGCCGCCGGCCTGAACGAGCTCGCCAAGTCCGCGACGCAGATCCACCCGATCGCGTCGCGCTGCGGCGTCTTCGCCAAGTCCGACGTCCAGCCGCTGCTCAACGAGGGAGCCGCCCCCGCCGACGTCGCCGCCTCCATCTTCCAGGCCGTGGCCAACCAGACCGTATCCGGCCTCGCGTGCGGCCACCCCATCCGCGGCTACGTCGCTTTTCTCGGCGGCCCGCTCCAGTACCTGAGCGAGCTGCGCCACCGCTTCTACGTGACGCTCAACCTCGACGACGAGCACATCATCGTGCCCCAGAACGCGCACCTCTTCGTGGCCACGGGCGCGGCCCTCGCCGGCGAGTCCGATAAGAGCATCACCTTCGACGAGGCCATCCGCCTGCTCGAGGACCTCAAGGACACCCAGGGCTCCGAGGTCGCGCGTCTGGAGCCGCTCTTCTCGGACGAGGCCGACTACCGCGAGTTCAAGGAGCGCCACGACAAGCAGGTCGTGCCCAAGGGCGACCTCGCGAGCTACCACGGCCGCGTGTTCATCGGCATCGACGCCGGCTCCACCACCATGAAGGCGGCCGTCGTGGGCGAGGACGGCGAGCTCCTCTACACCTGGTACGGCAACAACAACGGCGACATCCTCGGCACCGCCCGCAAGATCACCGACGACATCTACGACAAGATGCCCGCCGACTGCACCATCGGCCACGTGACCACCACCGGCTACGGCGAGCAGATCCTCATCGAGGCCCTACGCGCCGACTCCGGCGAGATCGAGACCGTCGCGCACCTGCGCGGCGCCAAGGCCTTCATCCCCGACGTCGAGTTCATCCTGGACATCGGTGGCCAGGACATGAAGTGCCTGCAGGTCAAGGACGGCGTCATCGAACACATCATGCTGAACGAGGCCTGCTCCTCGGGCTGCGGCTCCTTCATCGAGAGCTTCGCCGTCTCCATGAACATGACGGTCCAGGAGTTCGCCGAGGCGGCCGTGCGCGCGACCGCGCCGGTGGACCTGGGCAGCCGCTGCACCGTCTTCATGAACTCCCGCGTCAAGCAGGCGCAGAAGGAGGGCGCGACCATCGGCGACGTGGCCGCCGGCCTTTCCTACTCCGTGATCAAGAACGCGCTGTTCAAGGTCATCAAGCTGCGCGACTTCGAGGAGATCGGCAAGTACTGCGTCGTGCAGGGCGGCACGTTCATGTCCGACGCGACGCTGCGCGCGTTCGAGAAGCTCACCGGGCGCGACGTGATCCGCCCGGACGTGGCCGGCTGCATGGGCGCCTACGGCGCGGCGCTGCTGGCCCGCGACCGCGCGGGCGCCGAGGGCGTCTCCGGTCTTCTTTCCCGCGACGAGATCGACAACCTGCAGGTCAAGCACACGAACGTCCACTGCGGGCGCTGCTCGAACAACTGCCTGCTCACCGTGAACGACTTCGGCGGCGGCCGTCGCTTCATCACCGGCAACCGCTGCGAGAAGGGCGCAGGCGGCTCCAAGCGCAAGAAGAACGACGCGCCGAACCTCTTTGAGTACAAGAACAAGCTGCTCTTCGACCGCCCGGTGCTCGCCGAGGACGAAGCGCCGCGCGGCACCGTGGGCATCCCGCGCGCGCTGAACATGTACGAGAACTACCCGTTCTGGCACGCGTTCTTCACCAAGCTCGGGTTCCGCGTCGTGCTCTCCGACCAGACGAACGGCAAGACGTATGAGGCAGGCATCGAGTCCATGCCGTCCGAGTCCGTGTGCTACCCGGCCAAGCTGTCCCACGGCCACATCATGAACCTGATCGCCAAGGACCCGGACTTCATCTGGATGCCGTGCATCCGCTGGGAGCGCCAGGAGGATCCGGGCGCGACGAACCACTACAACTGCCCGATCGTCATGAGCTATCCGCAGGCGCTCGAGCTGAACGTGGACGAGCTCGGCGAGGGGACGAAGGTCGAGTTCCTCGACCCGTTCATCCCCTATGACAAGAAGAGCGAGCTCAAGCGCCGCCTGTACGAGCTCATCTCCGAGCAGCGCGAGAAGGACGCCGCCGAGGGCCGCGGCCGCGTGCGCGGCGCCCACATCACCCGCGCCGAGATCGACGAGGCCGTGAACGCCGCGTGGCAGGCCGACGTCGAGTTCCACGACGCGATGCACCGCAAGGGCGACGAGGCGCTGCGCTGGATCGAGGAGCACGACGCGCACGGCATCGTGCTCGCCGGCCGCCCGTACCACAACGACCCCGAGATCAATCACGCCATCCCCGAGCTCGTGCACTCCTTCGGCTTCGCGGTCCTCACCGAGGACTCCGTGGCGCACAAGATGACCCCGGAGCGCCCGATCCGCGTCGTCGACCAGTGGATGTTCCACTCGCGCCTCTACCGCGCCGCGCGCTTCGTGGCGTCGCGCAACGACCTCGACCTGATCCAGCTCTTCTCGTTTGGTTGCGGACTTGATGCCCTGACGACCGATGAGGTCCAGGAGATCCTCGAGGCCTCCGGCAAGATCTACACCATGCTCAAGGTCGACCAGGTGAGCAACCTGGGCGCTGCGCGCATCCGCATCCGCTCGCTCATGGCCGCCCTCAAGGAGCAGCGCGAGGAGCTCGAGCGCAAGTCCGCCGCGGGCGAGCTGCACGAGGCCGAGCCGGGCTGCGCGCGCAACGCGGCCGGCGAGCTCGAGAGCCGTGAGGTGCTTCTTGCCAACGGCGCCGCCGAGGAGCGCCGCGCCGACGCCGCGGGCCGCGTGCCCGTCTACCGCGAGGCCGCGAGCGCCGCGTTCCCCAAGGTGCGCTACACCAAGGAGATGCAGGACGCGGGCTACACCATCCTCGCACCGCAGATGAGCCCGATCCACTTCGAGCTCGTCGAGGAGCTCCTGAAGAACGAGGGCTTCAACGCCGTGCTCATGCCTTCCGTGGACCAGGGCGCCGTCGACATGGGCCTCAAGTACGTGAACAACGACATCTGCTACCCGTCCATCCTGGTCACGGGCCAGATCATGGAGGCCGTGCTCTCCGGCAAGTACGACCTGTCCCGCACGGCCGTGCTCATTACCCAGACGGGCGGCGGATGCCGAGCCACGAACTACATCGCGCTTATCCGCAAGGCGCTCAAGGACTCCGGCCACCCCGAGGTACCCGTGATCTCGCTGACCGCCGCGTCGGGCCTCGACGAGGACAACCCCGGCTTCAACATCTTCAAGCCGGCGCTGCTCATCAAGGCGGTGTACGCGCTTCTGTACGGCGACCTCATCATGCAGCTGCTCTACCGCGTGCGCCCCTACGAGACCGAGCCCGGCTCTGCCGACGAGCTGTATGAGCGCATGATGGCCGAGGCCAAGGGCGAGCTCATCCACGCGTCGCGCAGCAGCTTCTACAAGCTGTGCCAGCGCACGGTCGACGCCTTCGAGGCGCTGCCGCTCACCAACGATCGCTCCAAGCCGCGCGTGGGCGTCGTGGGCGAGATCCTCGTTAAGTTCCACCCCACGGCGAACAACCAGGTCGTGCGCGTGATCGAGCAGGAGGGCTGCGAAGCGAACGTCCCGGGCCTCGTCGACTTCTTCCTCTTTGGCATGACGAACGCCATCAACATGAAGGACGAGCTGGGCACCAAGGCCACGAGCCGCTTCACGCACAAGGCGGGCATCAAGTTCATCGAGGGCTTCCGCGAGCCCATCAACAAGATGCTCGAGGCGTCAACGCGCTTCGAGCCGTACCCGAGCGTGTGGGAGCTCGCCGAGAAGGCCGGGCAGGTGCTCTCGCTGTGCAACACGATGGGCGAGGGCTGGCTGCTCACGGCTGAGATGTGCGACCTCATCGAGACCGGCACGCCCAACATCGTGTGCTGCTCGCCGTTCGCGTGCCTGCCGAACCACGTGGTGGGCAAGGCCGTGATCAAGCGCCTGCGCGAGATGCATCCCGAGAGCAACATCGTGGCCGTCGACTACGACCCGGGCGCGTCAGAGGTGAACCAGCTCAACCGTATCAAGCTCATGATCTCGGTTGCGAAGGAGAATTTCCGCAACAACCGCGAGGGCGGCTTCAAGCTCGAGGGGGACGACGACTCGTCCGAGGGCGGCGACGACTACGGCCTGCCGCTGACCCGCGAGCAGCGCGAGCACTTGGCGGACATCAAGGCCCGTGCGGCTGTGGACTAAGCGGCTGGCGCGATAGCGGCTGCCTGCTGCGACGAGGGGGTGCCCGGCTTTTCGGCCGGGCGCCCCGTTTTTTTGCACACTCGAGGGCTTCGTCACACAAAATCGCGGATCGATGCGCGCTCGGGGCGTTCGTCACACGCTTTTTGCGACGTGCGCGCGTCACCGATATGCAAAAGCCCAGGAAAGTTATCAATCATGGAACCAAATTGCTGTTCAGGGATACGAATGGCGTGTGACGAACGTCCTGAATGCGCACGAAACTCGTTTGATGTGTGACGAACAGCTCGAGTGCGCAAATTTCAAGGCGCGTGATGCGCCGTGGGCACGTTTACTCTGCATCCGAGGCGAACTCCACGCGATCGAGCTGGGACACGTTGAGGCGGATGAGCTTCTCGGCGGCTGCCTTTCCCGATTCGTCGAGCGGCGTGCCCGTGGTCACATGGGCGACGATTTCGCGCTTGACCTGCGTGCCGTTGGAGTCTACCGCGACGTCGACCCCGACCGAGTAGTCCTTGAAATCGGGCAGCACGGCTGCGAGCTCGCGCGTCGTCTCGACGACCCCGTAACCGTCCTGGATGCCGTTGGCCGCCGAGTCGATCGACCCGGCGGTCAGGAGCACGCACGGGATGGCGAAGACGACAGTTCCCGCGATGATGCGGCGACGGACCTTCTTGGACAGCTCGTCGGTCAGGCGGCGCTCTTCGTCGGTGACGATGCCATCGTCGTTGAGGTCCCGTTTGAGCGGGACGCGCAGCGCGAGCAGCACGCCCTCCGCCGCGAGCGCGATGAACACGACGTTGATGCCGAACTCGTAGAGCGCGCCCAGGAACAGGGAAAAGCTTCCACTCGCGATGCCGTAACCCGCTGCGCACAGCGGCGGCATGAGCGCCGTCGCCACCGCCACGCCCGAGATGAGCGTTGCGGGCTCCTGGTCCCGCGAGTTGCCGAGGCCGCCGGCGAATCCGCCGGCGAGCGCGATGGCAAGGTCCCAAACGGTGGGCGTGGAGTTGTCGGTGATGGCCGCCGTGGTCGAGGCGATGGGGGAGAGCTTGAAATAGATCGTCGAGGTCACGAGGCAGAACGCCATCTGGAGCAGGAGACCTGCGAGTGCCTGTTCCGAGATACGTCGGTCGAGGGTGGCGATTCCGTAGGCGATCGCGAGTACCGAACCCATAAGCGGGCAGATGAGCATGGCGCCCACGATGGCGATGTCGGAGTTCGTGTCCAGACCGATGCAAGCGATGGTCATGGCCACGATTAGGATGCAGAGGTGGGTGCCGTTGAGCTGGGCTCCGTTCACGAAACGCTTTCTGATGACGCTATAGGGCGCGCGGCCCTTACGTATGTTGAACGATTGGCGGAGGAACCGCTTTGCCCGCTCGATGTACGTTTCCCATGGCCGTTTGACGCCGCGCCTGCGATAGTGACGCTCTTTGATGCGCTGCAACTCCTGCCTGCTGAGGTCCATGCCGTGCCCTCTGAATCTGCTTCCTAACCTTCACACACATGGTTCCCAAAAGCGGGCACCGGGCCGCGACGGATGGCGATCGCGGCCGCAATTGCCGCCTCTGCCCAAATCGACCATGCCCACCCGTGCGACGCTCCAGATGCCAACTGCGCAAACGCCTATGACGACGACGGGTGGGCATGGTCGATTTTGCGACTCAAGCGGATGAAGGCGATTCGGCGACCCGGAATCCTGCGGAAATACGCCCGATTCGTCCAATTCCGGCCAATCGGGCCGGACGGGCGGGTATATCTCATAGAAATGCGCCTGGCGAGGGGCCGGGCGCGCGAGAGGAGATCTATATGAACGTCGTCGTTTTGAGCGGCAGCCCGCGCAAGGGCGCCAATACCGATATCATGGCCGAGGCTTTTGCCGACGCCGCCCGCGAGGAGGGCCACGAGGTCACCATCGTTCCCGTGGGCCGCATGAAGATCGCCGGTTGCCTGGGCTGCAAGTACTGCTTCGCCCACAACGGCGAGTGCGTCCAGAAAGACGATATGGCTACCGCTATGGAGGCGCTCAAGCATGCCGATGCCGTCGTTTTCGCGTCGCCCATCTATTGGTTCGACATCACGGCGCAGGAGAAGGCCGTCATCGACCGCATGTACGCTTTCGGCGGCATCGGCTTCCCGTTCCACAAGACGGCCCTGCTGCTCGACAGCCACAGCGAGGGCGTTTACGACGCGGCCATCGCTCAGTACAAGGCAACCTGCTCCTATTGCAAGTGGGATGACCTGGGCATCGTTTGCGTGAGCGGCATGACCGAGCGTGACAGCATGAAGACTTCGCCCAAGCTCGACGAGGTCCGCGCGCTGGCCAAGCGCCTGGCCTAGGCTCGGGGATGGTAGGCGGCGGGAATGCCCCCGGGCTTCCCGCCGTTTTTTGTTGGAAGTTGATGGGAGAGACGCGATGACCATGACGATGCGGGAGGCCATGCGCCGGCGGCACACGGTCCGCAAGTACACCGACGAGGGGCTCTCCGCCGAGGAGGCGCGCCTGCTCGAGGAGCGCATCGGCGCGAACAACCGCGAGCTGGGCACGTCGATCGCGCTCGTGCGGAATGCGCCCAAGGCGGTTTCCGGCATCGTGCGCCTCGCCTTGGCGAGAAACGCGAGGGACTATTTCCTCCTCGCCGGAGACGATGCCCCTGACCTGGGCGAACGTTTGGGCCATGCGAGCGCCGACCTGATGCTTTACGCACAGACGCTGGGACTCAACACCTGGTGGATCGGCGGTACGTTCAATCGCAAGGACGCCTCGGCCCATGCGGGCGGCCAGAAGGCCATCGGTATCGTGACCGTGGGCCATGGAGCCACACAGGGTAGCCCGCACAAAAGCAAGACGGCGGCCGAGGTGTCCGAATATCGGGGCGGTGCTGAGCCCGAGTGGTTCTCTCGCGGCGTCGAGGCGGCGCTGCTCGCGCCCACGGCGCTCAACAAGCAAGCTTTCCACCTTGTGGGAGAGGGCGACCGGGTAACCATTTCGTACGCCCCCGGTGCTTTCGCCGGTGCGGATACCGGTCTGGTCAAGTACCACTTTGAGCTCGGGGCCGGTCGCGAGAACTTCAGCTGGGCATAGAGCGTTGCATGAGGCTTGCCTTGAAGTGAACTCCAAGTTGTAGGGTTGCACATCGGAAAGCAGCTTGAGCAACTCGAGGAGAAGCAATGGCAAAGAAGATGCTGGTCGTCTATTACAGCTGGTCGAACGGCAATACCGAGAAGATCGCGGAGCAACTGGCCGACGAGTGCGCGGCCGACCTCGCGCGCATCGAGACCGTTGAGCCTTATCCCGAGGACTACGACCAGACCGTTCAACAGGGCCAGGATGAGGTGAACTCGGGTTTCGAGCCCGAGATCGAGCTTCTGGCATATGACCCAGAGGACTACGACGTCGTTGCTGTGGGCACGCCCACGTGGTGGTACACCATGGCGCCGGCCGTCAAGTCGTTCCTCGCGGAGCATGATTGGGCGGGGAAGACCGTCGTGCCGTTCATGACGAACGGCGGCTGGCCGGGCAACGTCATCGATGACATGCGCGAGGCGACCTCGGGTGCCGCGGCCGGCCCGGCCCTTGAGGTGCGGTTCGACTCCACGGGCGGGTCCCGTCAGGAGACGGCGCAGCGCGAAGTCGATGCCTGGATGGCTCGAGTGAAGAAATTGCTGGCTTAGACAGCTGCCGAGGGCCGGTGCGGGGTCGCCGTTGCCGGCCCTCAGAGAAAACTCTAACTTTTCCGACATTTCTGCGGAAACCTCGAGTATCAAAGCCCCTCAGGCGGCAGTTTTCCTGGGCTTTTGCCGTTCTCAGGCGCCTCGATACTCGCCGCTCTTGTAGAAATGTCGGAAAAGTCAGAGTTTTGAAATCGCGGCGTTCGCGAGGCGGTGTTTTTGGGCGGAACGGGTCTCCAGGATTAGAATGTTAGCGTTAGCTAACTGTCTGGGAGGCACCCAATGCGCTTCACGACCCTCGGCGACCCGGAAAATCCCGCGGTCCTGTTCTTCTACGCCATGGGGGTCGTGGGCGAGAGCAGCGAGCGGGTGGCGCGCTGCCTGGCGGGCCGCTACTTCTGTGTCATGCCCACGTCGACGGTCTATTGCGAGGGCCAGCGCTACGTGAGCCGTGAAGACGAGGCTCGCCAGGTGGAGGGGTGCCTGCGGGAGCGGGGCATCGAACGTCTGGCGCTCATGGTCGCGTCGTCCATAGGCGCCGACCTGGGCATGGCGTTTCTGGCCCACGGCGAGGTGCCGGTCGACCATGTTTTCTTTGACGGCGGGCAGTTCGCGCGGATCGGCGCCGGGACGCGCGTTGTCATGACGCCCCTGCTTTACCTGGCCATCAAGAGCCTGTATTGGTCGCGCGGCGCCACGCTCAAGCACATAATGTGGTGCGACGACGAGGAGATAAAGCCGTATTTCGTTGAGGCGGGCCGCGTGCTCGTGCTCGCGAACATGCGCCGACAGTTGGCGGACAGCCTCGTCGACGAGCCGTTTCCCACGCTGCCGACAGACCTCCAGGGGCGGACGTTCTGGGAGTTCGGCTCGGCGGAGGACCACTTCAAGTACCGCGATGCCGTCATGTCGGCCTGTCCCCACGGGAACTTCCCCGTCTTTGAGGGCTGCAACCACATGCAATTTCAAATCAAAGACCCAGAAGGTTTCGTGGCTATGCTCACTCATCTGATTGAGACCGGTAAGCTTCCTGACCTGCCGTTCTGTAGGCAAGACTGAAGCGTGCTTATCGTCAAAACCCGCCGCTAGGCAAAGAGACGCGCGACCTTCTGGGTGCTCTTCTTGCTGGCGACGAGGTAAAAGGAGACGTTTGCCTCGGGGTCGGTGATGGGGACCATGACGCGGCTGCCGCCCACGTCGCGGTAGCGGCGCTCGAGGGCGACATCGGTCGTGAAGCACGGCAGGCTCGACGTGCGGATGAGCTCGTTGAGCGCGAACTCGTCGTCTTGCACGAGGAAGCGCGACGCGGGGAGGCTGCGGCGCACGATGTCGTTCCAGAAGCCGAGGTCGCTGCTCAGGAGGAAGTTGAAGCCGTTGAGGTCGGCGAACGCTACGGCGTCGCGGTCGGCGAGGGCATGGTCGGTCGGGACGCAGAGGTAGAGGTGCTCGTCCATGAGGTGGACGCTCAAGAGCTCGGGGTCCTCGGCAGGATGGGGGAGCACCGCGACGTCGCATGAGCCGGTGGCCAGGGCATCCTCGGTCTGGGCGAGGTCCGCCACGCGCGTCGTGACGCTCATGCCTGGGTAGAGCCGAGAAGTGCGCGGCGCCAGGACCCAGAGCGGCGCGGGTGCGCAGGAGACCACGTCGATGGTGCGGAGGCTCCGGTCGTAGGCGCGGACCTCGGCCACGGACGACTCGAGCTCGCGGAGGGTCCGGCGGGCGCCGGCTGCGGCCAGGCGGCCTGCCTCGGTGAGCTCCACGCGGTTCTTGCCGCGCGAGAAGAGCGCGACGCCAAAGAACTGCTCGGCGCGCGTCATATTGCGCGTGACCGTGGGCGTGCTCACGTAGAAGCGGCGGGCGACCTCAGAGAAGGAGCCGAGCTCTTCCATGGCGGCAAGCTGCTGAAGCTCGGTGACGTTCATGGCGCGCCTTTCATATTACGTAATGCAAATTGCAGAGTATCTAGCCTTTTGCCCATTCTACTGCTCGTAAAGTTGAAGCCGAGAAGAGCGTGCGTTGCACACAACGAAAGGAGAAGCGCATGCAGTACGTCACCTTGAACAACGGCGTGAAGATGCCGCAGTTGGGCCTGGGCACCTACCTGCTCGAGCCCGACGATGCCGAGGCCGCCGTCAAGAGCGCCCTGACCGGGGGTTACGAGCTCATCGACACGGCGAACGCCTACGTGAACGAGCGCGCCGTGGGCCGCGGGATGCGCGCCTCGGACAAGGCCCGCGAGGAGGTCTTCCTCGAGACCAAGCTCTGGCCGTGCTTCTACGAGTCCGACACTGCCGTGGACGAGACCCTCGAGCGCCTGGGCACCGACTACGCGGACCTCATGATCCTGCACCAGCCCGCGGGCGACTATATCGCCGGCTACCAGAAGCTCGAGGCCGGCTACAAGGCGGGCAAGCTGCGTGCCATCGGTATCTCGAACTTTAACGCCGCCGAGGTGGAGGAGGTCGTGGAGAAGTGCGAGGTCGTGCCGGCCGTCGTGCAGGTCGAGTGCCACCCGTACTTCCCGCAGGCCGAGCTGAAGAAGACGCTTGCCAAGCACGGCATCGCGCTGCAGGCGTGGTACCCGCTCGGCGGGCGCGGCAACGACTCCATCATGGGCGAGCCCGTGGTGGCCGAGCTGGCGAAGAAGCACGGCAAGTCCGCGGCGCAGATCATCCTGCGCTGGCACGTCCAGCAGGGCAACATCGTGATCCCGGGTTCCAAGACGCCCGCGCACATCGCGCAGAACCTCGACGTCTTCGGCTTCGAGCTCACGGACGACGACATGGCCCAGATGGCGACGCTCGACCGGGGCGACTCCATCTTCCACCGCACCCCCGAGATGCTCGAGCGCTTCGCCGCTTGGCACCCCGATGTGGAGGGGCAGAAGTAGCCGAGAAGGAATTTATCTCCCAAGGCCAACGACCGGCGAGACCTATCGGCTCTCGAGCACGTGGTCTATCATCTGCTCTCGCATTGGCGGGACCCTTAAACTTGAGGGTCCCGGGGCGCTGTATAGAGGAGAATGGCGAAGAAGCACGTTCCTCTTCGTTTGGTTGGGAGTTCCTATGGCAGACGTCCTCTTCATCGAGTACCCCAAGTGCAGCACGTGCCGGCGTGCCAAGGCGTGGCTGGACGCGCACGGCATCTCCTACGCGGATCGCCACATCGTCGAGCAGCCGCCGACCGCGACTGAGCTCGCCGAGTGGCAGCCGCGCAGCGGGCTTCCCGTCCGGCGCTTCTTCAACACGAGCGGCATGGTTTACCGCGAGCAGGGCATCAAGGCCAAGCTCGACGCGGGCATGACGGACGCGGAGGCGTTCGGGCTTCTCGCCGCAAACGGGATGCTGGTCAAGCGGCCGTTGCTCGTTGGGCCCGACTTCGTCCTCGTGGGCTTCAGGGAGCCTGAGTGGCAAGAAACGCTTCTGGGCGCGTAGGGCGGCCCATCGGCACGTCGGCTCTTCAGTTCACCGGCTCGTCGAGAGGTGCATTCCCCGGTGGATGCACCTCTCGTCTTTTCTTGGCCAATTGCGTGCACTTCTCGGTACTTCGCCGACAAGACGAATGCACCTCTGCAATACACCTCTGGCTCGGACCGTTGCGTGGCTAGCGGCACTCGAGGAGGATTTGGTAGACCTCGTCGGCGGTGAGCCGCTTGGGGCAGCCGGGGACGATGACGGTGGAGTCCGCGACGGCGCGCAGGTCGGTGTCTGCGGGAATGCCCAGCTCGGAGAAGGTCGCGGGCAGGCCGATCTCCTTGATGAAGGCGGCCAGCGCATCGATGCCGGCGAGGGGGGCAGCCTCGTCGTCGGCTTCGGCTACGCCCCAGACCTCATGCGCAAAGCGGGCGAAGCGCTCAACCGCGCCCTGGTAGATGTGACGATAGAGGTGCGGGTGGATAACGGCGAGGCCGGCGCCGTGGTTGCAGTTGGTGTAGGCACCCAGCTGGTGCTCCATTATGTGGCACCCGAATCCGGTCGCCTTGCCGATCTTCAGGATGCCGTTCTCGGCCATGGCGGAGGCCCAGGCGAGCATCGACTACATCGACTGGAAGCAGGGCTTCTACGACGACGTCCTCGCCGGCCGCACCAAGTACTACAGCAACCTGCTGCCGAGCGAGTGACATAAGGGCGCTCCCGTGCCATTGGTTCGAATTTCTTTCTCGATGCTGGGTGCCTGCCAGCGCCTGGGCATAATGGTTCGCAAAAGCGAACGAAAGGGTCTTGCATGGAAGCGCCTGACGAGCGGGCCATCATCGATGCCAACATGCGCGAGCTGGCGCGCGGGCTGAGCGAGAACCGCGCCGTGTTCATTGCCCTGGGAGACGAGAACCGTCAGCGAATCCTGGCGGCGCTTCTCGAGCACTATGGCGGGCTTCGCGCGGGAGAGATCGCGCGGCTCGTGGGCCTCTCGCGGCCGGCTGTCTCGCACCACCTCAAGACGCTTGCCGAGGCCGGCCTCGTGGACCACTACTCGAGCGGCACCATGAACTTCTATCACGTGTGCTCGAGCGCCCACATCTGGCGGGAGGTCGCCGAGCTCGCCAAACGGGCGGCGAGCCTGGCCGCGTTTGCAGAGGCGCGGCAGGATAAGGCCGCGTGCGAGATTCGCAAATAGGGGAGAGGGCATGATTCTATTCTTTAGCGCGACGGGCAACAGCGAGCACGTGGCCCGAAGCGTGGCGTCTGCCACGGGCGACGCGATGATGTCGATCGAGCGCTTTGATGCGGCGGCGTTTGCCAAGGGCATGTCGGAGGGCCCGGGGCAGCTGGGCCTCGTGTGCCCGGTCTATGCCTGGGGCCTGCCCACGCCGGTAATCGGCTTCCTGCGCGCGACGCGCCTCTTGGACGGTCTGACGGCGGATGGCGAGAAGCCCTATACCTTCGTGATCGTGACCTACGGCTCGACCACGGGCCAGGCCGCGAGGTTTGCCGGGGACCTGCTGCGTGAGCAGGGGGTCGGGCTGGACGCCGCCATGAGCGTCAAGATGCCGGATACCTGGACGCCTATCTTCGACCTCTCCGACGCAAAGAAGGTCGCCGAGATCAACAAGGCGGCGGAGACGGAGATAAGCGCTGCCGTCGACGCGGTTATTGGGCGCAAGAGGGGAGACGCGACGCGCCACAAGGTACCGCTGCCCGCGGCATGGGCCTATCACGAGCTGGGGCTGCCCGTCATGGAGCGTACCCGCAACTTCCGCGTTGACGCCGAGTGCTGCGTGGGCTGCGGCCTTTGCGCCAAGCTCTGCCCCATGAAGGCGATCCAGATGCGGGGCGGGCTTCCCGCCTGGTCAAAGCCGCGGTGCGCGGCATGCCTGCGCTGCTTGCACCGATGCCCCAAGTTCGCCATCTCCTACGGCAAGCGGACGGCGGGCCACGGCCAGTACGTGCACCCCTAGCGGCGGGGAGGCATCGTTCCAAAGGGTGCTGCGAGGCCGGCTGCCAATAAGCGCCGAGAGGTGCATTCTGCGGTGAATGCACCTCTCGGTATTTTGGCGGCTATTGAACGCACTTCTCGGCGATTCGTTGGCGGGGAGCATGCACCTCTGGAATACACCTCTGGCGGCGGCTGAGCTGGAGATGCGTTCGTCCTTAGCGGCGGGGAGGCATCGCCCCAGAGGGCTGCGGCTCCTTTGGGTCTACTGCAAGAGCGACCACTTCCATGCCGGTATGACCGCGACGGTCCCGTGCTCGGTGGGAATCGAGGCCTCTTCTCGCAGCGTGATGACGGCGCCTCGAGCGACCCCGGTTTTTCCCATGGCGATGTCGAGCGAGCCAACCTCGCGCTTGCGGGTCTTCTCGGCCGTCATGTCGACGGTCACCTGGTAGAGCTCGTACGGCTCGGCGATCAGAGCATCGCCTACAAGGAAGTCGACCTTCTCGCGGCGCTGCGTCGGCGCCGTGTACGACGTCACGGTCTCCATGCGACCGTTGGCGGTGCGACGCATGAGCTCCATGTACACGGCGGTCTCGAGCCGCTTGCCCAGATCCTGCTGGTTCGCGCGCGAGGTGGCATACGCCATCCCCTGGTCGATGGCGTAGGCCTTCTGCGCTGCGGTGCTGCTGGGCGAGAGGGTTACGGAGAACTCCGGAAGAAGACCGATGAGGTGTGCCTGCTCGAACAAGCGGACGACTTCGTTGATCTTCTCCCAGGAGGTCCGGTAGCCGATCGACCTGAGGCTTTCGACGAGGTTGTTCACGGATAAGTCGCAGCCGGTGTTGCGCAGGCAGAAGAGGCCGATCTGGTTTGCAAGGGAGATGTCCGTTCGCACGCTTCTCTCCATCACGTCCCGCGCCACGACGTCGCGAAGGTATGACTGGAGCATCTGTATGCGCGAGCCGTTGCTGAGCCGCTGCACGCCCGGGAAACCGCCCTCTACGAGGAAGCGGTCGTAGGCCCCCTCGAGTTCCGTGCGTTGCCGGGGCGTGACCGACCTTGTGGCACGAAGGTCGTCGGTCCCAGGGGTCTCGATGTGATGAAAGCTGCAGTACTCGCGGAACGACAGAGGGTGCATGGGGTGTTCTTGCGAGCGCCCGCGGAACTCGGTAGCGATCTCGTCTGCGGAGAGCTTGGAGGAGGAGCCGGTGATGACGAGTGTTACCCTCTCGTGCTCGGCGAGGCGTTGACAGAAACCTTGCCAGTCGCTGGCCTCCTGCACCTCGTCAAGGAAAAGGTAGCAGCCGCTCGATCGAGCCTCAGGCACCTGGCGCCAGTACTCCTCGATGACGTCGTTCATGAGGGAGGGGGGTGCTGGCCGAAGGCGATCGTCCGAGAAGTTGAAGTAGAGGACGCGCTCGCGGTCGACGCCTTGGCCCAAAAGGCGGTTGATCCATTGAAATGCGTAGAACGTCTTGCCGCATCGCCTGATGCCGGTGATGATGTGGACGAGATTGAACGGTTGCGGTTGAGGCAGGGCGTCGATTACGTCTTGCCGGTGCACGATGGGGGGAAGCTCGAAGTTGCGGGCTTCTAGAACGATTTCTGCAAGGTTCGGAATTGCCGGGGCCATGCGAACTCCTCTCGACGAGAAGAGTATATAACTTCTCGTGCTGGACGAGAAGTTATTCCAAAAACTTCTCGTGCTGAGCGAGAAGGTGCCTATGCTGGCTCGACGTCCCAAAGGGTGCTGAGAGGCCGGCTGCCAATAAGCGCCGAGAGGTGCATTCTGCGGTGAATGTACCTCTCGGTATTTTGGCGGCTATTGAACGCACTTCTCGGCGATTCGCTGGCGGGGAGCATGCACCTCTGGAACGCACTTCTGCAATGCAACGCACCTCTGCGCTGCGGCGCCCCGTCTGCCCGCGCCTCGCCTCTCCGCGGCCGCCGCCTACGCGTTGAAGACGTACTTGTCCATGCGCGCGAAGGCCTCCTGCACGCGGTCGAGCGGCAGCGCGAGGTTCATGCGCAGGTGACAGGGCCCGTGGAACATGCGGCCGTCCTGGACGTCCACGCCCACGCGCCACAGCTGCTTCTCGACCCACTCGATGTCGTGCCCGTGCTTCTCGCACCACTCCGTGCAGTCGACGAACAGCATGTAGGTGCCCTGGGGCTTCTGCACCGCCACGCCGTCGAAGCGCTTCTCGATGTAGTCGCACGCCCAGTCGATGTTCTCGCCCAGGACTTCGCGCAGCTCGTCGATCCACTCGTAGCCCTCGGGCTTGTAGGCGCCGATGAGCGCGTGCATGGACAGCACGTTCATCTCGTTGTAGTGGCACTTGGAGCTGCGGGCGAGCACGCGGTCGCGCAGGTACTTGTTGTAGATGATGTGGTAGGACCCCACGAGGCCGGCCAGGTTGAACGTCTTGCTCGGCGCGTAGAGGGCCACGGTGCGGTTGCGCGCGTCCTCGGAGACGCTCTGCGTCGGGATGTGCTTGTGGCCGGGCAGGATGAGGTCGCTCCAGATCTCGTCGGAGACCACGACGCAGTCGTACTTGCGGTACAGCTCCATCGCGCGCTCGATCTCCCACTTCTCCCACACGCGCCCGCAGGGGTTGTGCGGCGAGCAGAACACGGCGGCGTGGATGTTGCCCTCGGCGAGCTTCTTCTCCATGTCCTCGAAGTCCATGCGCCACACGCCGTCCTCGTCGATTCTAAGCGGGGAGTGGACGATCTCGAAGCCGTTGTTCTTGAGGCTCATCGTGAAGCCGATGTAGGTGGGGCTGTGAAGAAGCACCTTGTCGCCGGGCTCCATGAAGCTTGCGAGCGTGGAGACCACGCCGCCGAGCACGCCGTTCTCGTAGCCGATGCAGTCACGCGTGAGGCCGGTGACGCCGTTGCGCGTCTCGTGCCACTTGATGATGGAGTCAAAGTACTCGTCGCTGGGCGAGAAGTAGCCAAAGGCCGGGTGCTTGGCACGCTCGATGATGGCATCGGTAATCGTGGGAACCGTGGGGAAGTTCATGTCGGCGACCCACATGGGGATGCCGTCGAAGCCCTCGGCCGGCGCGTCGGGCGCGAAGCCGGTGCCAAGGCCGTCCACCGCGATGGCGTCCTTGCCGTGGCGCTCCATGTGGCTCGTGAAGTCGTACTTCATGTGTGGGGTCCTTTCGGTTCGGGCGGCGGGCGGGACGCCGAGGCCCCGCCCGCCGCGGATCGGTTCTCTACAGTACGTCGATGCTCTGAACGGCATCATACCCGTGTTCGCCCGTGCGCACCTTGACCGCCTCGGCCACGCCGTAGACGAAGACCTTGCCGTCGCCGATGTGCCCGGTGTAGAGCGCGCGGCGCGCGGCGGAGACGACGTCGGCCACGGGGACCTTGGAGACCACGATGTCCACCTGGACCTTGGGCACGAACTCCACGCTCACGGGGATGCCGCGGTAGGTCTCGCGGGCGCCCTTCTGCTCGCCGCAGCCCTTGGCCTCGAGCACGGTCATGCCCGTGACGCCGATGGCGTTGAGCTCGCGGCGCAGGTCGTCGAGGCGGGTGGGACGGCAGATGACCTGCACCTTCTTGAGCGTGCACTCCTCGGCGCCGCCCATGAGGGCGAGCGGCACGGCGACGTCCGTGGGAAGGTCGGGCGTGCGGGCCGAGGCGTCCTGGAGGGCCGCCGGCTTGAGCTCGGGCAGGTACTCCATGAAGGCGTTGTTCAAGCTCGGGCCCGAGAGACCGAGGCCGGCCGTCTCCTCGGAGGCGAGGACGCGCAGGTCGGCGCTGCGCTTGACGATCGCGAGGACCGCCCAGGTGAGAAGCGCGGTCCAGGCGATGATGGCGACCCCGCCCAGCAGCTCGACGCCCAGGAAGCCGATGCCGCCGAAGACAAGCCCGCCCTCGCCGAAGACGCCCACGAGCACGAGGCCCAGCACGCCGCACGCGCCGTGCGCGACGATCGAGCCCACCGGGTCGTCCACCTTGGGCGAGCGCTCCACGAGCTCGGTGCCCAGGACCACCACGGCACCCGCCGCGAC
>ERZ808246.141-NODE-141-length-60440-cov-4.122829_pt1 | contig 60440 bp, 59 predicted proteins | sample MGYA00521083_ERZ808246 | MGnify/ENA primary metagenome ERZ808246 (study PRJEB31516, sample SAMN03275577) | gut metagenome | biome: mammalia-associated habitat; material: feces | host: Papio cynocephalus | place: Kenya | collected 2012-07-07 ... | reverse complement strand
TACCCGTTCTTTCGTCTGTGAAATGCTGTTTCATAATGATTTTCTACCTTTCAATATTATTTTTTGAGCGTTTTCCACGCTCTTGGGTGTTTGATTTAGGTGCAGGTATCGGCTTATATTCGATGCTCTTCTCCTGCTTTTTAAAGCGTTCTAGGATGCCGTTTATAAATTCCTTGACGGCTTTTGGTGCTGCTTTTAACGCTTCAAGATACGGTTTGCATTTTTCTGTCAACTCGGATAACGATGCTTTGAGCCGTGAAATCTCCGATTTTAACGTCCATACTTGCTCTGATAAATATCGGTTTTCATCACGTAACTTTCGTACATCGGACTCCGCAGCATAGCTTCGTTTTGCCAAAGCAGTCAGTTTTTTATAATCTTCTGCCGATACTGTAAACTTGCCTGTTATAGATTTTTTACCCGAATCGTCAATCTCTGCGAAGGTCATAAACGCATTATGATTATCGTCATAACGCACCTGCTCGTTGGCAATTCTCTCGGAAAGTTCTGTCAATCGTTTTTGATCTTGCTTAATCTTATATTCAAGCGAGGTCAAATTTTCGGCGGTACTGCCACGCTCCCCACGAACAAAACCCGCATAGCCTGCACCCTGCATATGCTCAAAAAACTTATCCTGCAGCACACTGTAAGAAGCGTGATAAATTTGTTTACCCTTGCTGTTGAGGATAGGGTTTCCGTTTTCGTCGACCGCTTTTTCAGAACGCCATTTCTTTGAGTGGCTGACTTGATGAATGACCTCTTTTATCTTTCCAACCAGCTTAGGATCTTTACAGCGCTTCGTCCAACGCACCTCTTTGTCTACCACCGGTAGTGCCATAATGTGCAGATGATAGTGGTAAATCGGTCTGCCGTATTTCTCAGTCATGGCAACATTCAATTCATCTGCGTGCATCACTGCAGAGATTATATTGTCCTTGCCGTATATTTTTTCGGCAAAGTGGAACGCTTCTTCATAGAAGCGGCAAGCATATTCGTATCCGCCGTTTTGCTCAAAATAATCAGTGTTTACATCCATAATCATTTCGTCAAAGACGGTGGCATCGGGTTTTAATCCTTTCAGCGAGACCGTCCCTGCGGCGATTAACTCGTTAAGATATTCATTATAGGTCAGTTTACCACAACCCTTAAAATTGATGTTCATCGAAGTGCGGGATAGGTCAACATTCATATTTTCATAGCTTTCGTTTTTGCGTTCAATGTGTCGCTCAAATTTACCGACCGTCGCTCTTGTACGGGTTTCGACACGGGCAACACAAAAGTTTTCTTTCGCCATCCGTTCTCACTTCCTTTCTGTCGGCGAACTTACGGGAGCCACGGTTACACAACTTTTTCAAAGTGTGTAACCCACTATGACACTTTCAGCACTTCGGCTGTAAAGGTGTCGTGGGCTCTCCGAGGGGTACAAGTCGCCACCGGCGACGTCTGCCGACTGATGTCGGCAGACGAGACGGAGCGGCTTTTTGAAAAACCACCTGCACCCGGCCAATATTTGATATACTGCGATGGGCATACCCATTTCGTTTTTCAAAGCCATTGAAATTGACGGAGCTTTCGGTTATAATATTTACAGTACATTTTTGAGAAGGCTGTTCCTTATCTGCGCCAACAGATATTTTCGGAACAGTCTTTTCTGTTTTATAAGCCATCCTTTCGCTCCTTCATTCCGTATAATGTGGTGTTAATTTGGTCAATGCGGTCGAGTAAATCATCGTGAACGGCGGTACCTGCTTCGATACGTTTAAGTTCATCGAGGACGGCGGCAAATTCGTTACGGAGGGCTTTATACACTCTCGGATTGCCTACCACCGTAATTTGCTGTTGCAAGGCACGGGCACAAAGATAATCCTGCTTTGTAAGTCCCGATAATCTAACATTGCTATCCAAAATATCAACCTCCTGCGGCGACATACGAAAAGCAATTGTTTTGCTTCTCCAACGGTTGTGACGGTCAAGATTTTTAGCGGACATTTTCAATATCCATCCTTTCATATTCAAGTTTCTTTGCCATTTCAGTCTGCTTTGACGGGAATAGGTGTGCATAGCGGTAAGTGATTTCAATGCTTTCGTGACCTACTCGGTCAGCGATTGCTACCGCAGAAAATCCCATATCAATGAGTAGTGAAATATGACTGTGTCGCAAGTCGTGAATGCGGATACGCTTTACACCTGCGGCTCTTGAGCCACGATCCATTTCCCGGTGCAGATAGTTCTTTGAGATGGGGAATATGCGATCTTTCTTTTTGTAGCCGTAAAGTATACCGATATAATCCTGCATTTCCTCGCAGAGAAACTGCGGCATTTTAATTGTGCGGTTGCTTTTCTTTGTTTTTGGTGTGGTAATAATATCCTCACCGTGTAAACGCTGATAAGACTTGCTGATTGTAACCGTGCTTTTTTCAAAGTCGAAGTCCCCCGCAGTCAGAGCAAGCAATTCGCCCTCACGAATACCGCACCAGTAAAGCATTTCAAATGCGTAGTAGGATACAGGTTTGTCCATCATTTCATCGGCAAACTTCTTATATTCTTCTTTCGTCCAAAACTTCATTTCCTTTCGTTCCTCTGTGCCCATATTACCGGCTTTTGCGGCGGGATTGGAGCGAAGATCATAGTGTCTTACAGCGTGGTTGAAAATGGCGCTAAGCTGATTGTGGACGGTTTTCAGATAGGTTTGTGAGTACGGCTTTTTCTTTTCATCACGAAAAGCAAGCAGTTCGTTCTGCCAAGCGATTACATCTTTTGTGGTGATCTCACTGACATTTTTCTTTTCAAAATAGGGTAAAATCTTAGTTTCAATGATATGCTTTTTTGTTAGCCAAGTGTTTTCCTTTAAGCGAGGTTTCATATCCTTGATATAAAGCTCCACAAAGGCGGCGAAGTTCATATCCATATCAGCAGCACTCTGCTGCTTAAATACTCGTTCCCACTCCTGCGCTTCACGCTTGGTTTCAAAGCCGCGCTTACATTTCTGCTTGCGTTCGCCTTTCCAATCCAAGTATCGGGTTAAAACATACCAAGTGCCGTTATCTTCATTCTTATAAACAGGCATTTTTATTCTCCTTTCCGGCTTCGTACAGCCTTTCGTTAAAGTATCCTCGATTGATTCTTCCTGAGATGGTTATAAAACCTTTGCGCTTTAATTCCTCGTTCAGTTCCCGTATTACCTTGTAGGCATAAGATGTTGAAACATCGAGGATTTCAGCGACTTCTTCTACTCGCAAAAACTGTTGTCCCATAGTTTTTTCTCCTTTCTTTGTTAGTTGAGTTTTGCGCCGTTCTACCCAAGTGCCGTTCCTGCCCCTGCTTTTTCAGCGGCGTTGTTTCGCTCGCTCCGTTGCCACCGGAGGTCTTGGCAAAATCGTATCCCACTTGGACGGTCATTCAGTTGTTTTGAAAAACTCCCCATATAACGTCATAAATTGGAAGATTTATGCATAGTTGCGAGGAAAATTTTTCTATACTAAGCAGGTTTGCTTAGTGGTATTATCATTGTACTAAACATATTTGCTTTTGTCAAGTGGTTTGAAAGAAAAATACTAAACTTTTTTGCTTTGATTACTCTTGACAACACTAAACATTTCTGCTATACTATGTACGAACACTTGAAAAGAGGTGCTTTTATGGCTATTAGCGAAAGAATACACTTTTTCCGCAATCTGCGTGGAATGACACAAAAATATCTCGGTTTACAGCTCGGTTTTCCCGATAAATCTGCTGATGTTCGTATGGCACAGTACGAAACCGGCTCCCGTACTCCAAAAGCGGATATTACCGCTACATTGGCACAAGTTTTGGATGTTGCACCCGAAGCTTTGAACGTGCCCGATATTGACAGTTACATAGGTTTGGCGCACACATTCTTTGCGCTTGAAGATATTTACGGCATTACCGTCAGCGAAGCTGATGGGGAATTCTGCCTAAAAGTTAATGCTGATAAAGGCAAGGATGCCACAGAAATTATCCGTATGCTTGCCGCTTGGAATGAGCAGAAAGCCAAACTCGATGCAGGTGAGATCGACAAGGAAACCTACGACCAATGGCGCTATCACTATCCCAAGTTCGATACAACGGGCGGATGGGTGAAAGTTCCTTCCCAAGAGCTGAGCGATGCAATGGCCGAAGCATTCAAAGACCGTTTGAAACCGGACTAAGAAAAAAAGACGACAAAAAGCCCTTAACTGCGGTAATCCACAGTTAAGGGCTTTTTAATCGTCTAATACAGATTTAATTGCTGACAACAACCACTTAGTAATTATTCTGATAACCTGCAAGCCATTCGGGATATAGAATAATGGTCGCTCTAAGGATTGTTATCAAATCGTTATCAAAATGGGTGGGCGAAGTCCGAAAACCCTTGATATTACTGGGTTTTTAGGCTTTCTGTGATCATTCCCACTCGACGGTTGCGGGGGGTTTGCCTGTTACATCGTAAACTACGCGGTTAATGCCTTTGACCTCGTTTGTTATTCGTGCCGAGACTTTTTTGAGGACAGAAATCGGGATTTCGGTGATTTCGCAGGTCATAAAGTCGTTTGTTTTAACGGCTCTTAAGGCTACGGTATAGTCGTATGTTCTGAAGTCGCCCATTACGCCGACGCTTCTGATGTTAGTTAAAACTGCGAAATACTGGTCGGATTTTACGCCCGCGCTTTCCATTTCATATCTGAAAATGGCGTCTGCATCGCGCAGAATATCAAGCTTTTCTTTTGTTATTTCGCCGATTACCCTTATTGCAAGTCCGGGGCCCGGGAAAGGCTGGCGATTAACAATTGTATCGGGAAGACCGAGCGCTCTGCCGACGGCTCTTACTTCGTCTTTAAATAGCCTTCTTAAAGGTTCGACAACGCCTTTGAAGCGAATATCTTTAGGAAGTCCGCCGACGTTGTGATGGCTCTTTATAACGGCGGATTTATTTGCGCCCGACTCAACAATATCGGGATAAATTGTGCCCTGTGCCAAAAACTCGGCGTCGCTGAACTTTGCGGATTCGTCCTCAAACGTTCTTACAAATTCTTCGCCTATATTCTTACGCTTTGTTTCGGGGTCGGTAACGCCCGCAACTCTTTTAAGGAAGCGTTCGCTTGCATCAACATGAATGAAATTGAGGTCAAATTTTGAAAAGACCTTTTCTATCTCGTCGCTTTCGTTTTTGCGCATAAATCCGTGGTCGATATAAATGCAAATAAGCTTGTCGCCGATTGCTTTTGAAAGAAGCGCCGCGCAAACGGACGAGTCAACGCCGCCCGAAAGTCCGAGAATGACGCGCTTATCGCCGACGGTTTTGCGAACAAGCTCGACCTGTTCGTTTATATAATTATCAATTGAATAATCGCACGAAGCTTTGCAGATGCCGAGAACGAAGTTTGAAAGCATTTTAAGTCCGTTTTCGGTACTTTCGGTTTCGGGATGGAACTGAACGCCGTATATCCCCTTTTCGGTATTTTCAAACGCCGCGACCTCGCAATGCTCGGTGTGGGCGATTGCTTTAAAGCCCTCGGGGAGCGCCTTATCGGAAACCTTGTCGGTATGGCTCATAAGCACGGTCTGCTCTAAAGAAAGGCCTGTGAAAAGCTTTGCCGTAATATCTACCGTGCAGGAGGTTTTGCCGTATTCGCTGTTGTCGCAGGAAATAACCTTGCCGCCGTATCTGTCGCACAAAAACTGCATACCGTAGCATATACCGAGCACGGGAACGCCGATTTCGGAAAAGTCGATATTGCACTGCGGAGCGTCGTCGGCATAGACGCTGTTAGGGCCGCCTGTGAGGATTATTCCGATAGGGGCGATTTTTTTGACTTCTTCGGTGGTAAGGCTGTAAGGTTTAATTTCGGAATAAACCTTTAACTCTCTTACGCGCCTTGCGATAAGCTCTTTATACTGACCGCCGAAATCCAAAATAAGAACAGTTTCATTCATATAAACACACCTTATAATTGAAAGCCGAGCTTTTGCCCGGAGTTGATAATCGTGTAACGCCGCCGAGCCGAGTGCACATATTAACGAAATGTACCGTTAAAATTTGTGCATATCGGTTAATCGGGGCTGCTTTTAAACTTAAAAGAATATTAGGACGGCTCTGAAGACAAAGCCGTCCGTAAAATCAGTCTGAATTATTTCATCATACCTGCAACTTCATCGGCGAAGTTGTCAACTCTCTTTTCAAGACCTTCGCCCTTTTCATAGCGAATGAAAGAAGTAAGAGTGATAGCTGCACCGAGAGCCTTTGCGGTATTCTCGATATATTTTGCAACAGTTATGTCGCCGTCCTTAACGAAGGGCTGCTCGCAAAGGCAAACCTCGCTGAAGTACTTTTTGATTTTGCCTTCGATGATTTTGTCAAGAACCTGCTGGGGCTTAGAAGCCATTTTGGGGTCTTCTTTAAGCTGTGCCAAAGCAATTTCTTTCTCGTGAGCAACAACGTCTGCGGGAACAACAGACTCTTTTGCAAACATGGGTCTCATAGCGGCAACCTGCATTGCAACGTCTTTACCCATAACCTTGAACTCTTCTTTTGCGGCAGTTGCGTCGTCGGTATCAAAGATAACCGCAACGCCGACTGTGCCGCCGCCGTGAACGTATGTTACAACGTTGCCGTGGATAAGCTCAAAACGGCGGATTTTGAGGTTCTCGCCGATTGCAAGAATCATATCGTGAAGATTTTCTTCAACCGTTCTGTCGGAGCCGACAAGCTTTGAAGAAAGAAGAGCGTCAACATCGGCGGGCTTTACGGAAGCAACGGTTTTTGCAACGTCAAGACCGAAAGCCTTGAATTTGTCGTTCTTTGCAACGAAGTCTGTCTCGGAGTTAATCTCAAGAAGAACCGTATCCTTAGAAGCTTCGTCTGTATAAGCAATGATAGCACCTTCTGCGGCAATTCTGCTTGCTTTTTTGTTAGCGGCTGCAAGTCCTCTTTCTCTGAGGTACTCAAAAGCTTTGTCCATATCGCCGTCGGCTTCTGTAAGAGCTTTTTTGCACTCCATCATGCCAACGCCTGTTTTTTCTCTTAAATCCTTAACGTCTTTAGCTGTAAATGCCATTGTATTTCCTCCTAAAAAGGGCGGAAAATCTATTCCGCCCGAGATTTTAAAAATTATTCTGCCGGAACTTCTGCGGGAGCTTCCGCTGCAGCTTCTTCAGCCTTGGGGAGAGTCTGTTCGCCCTGACGGCCTGCGATAATGGCGTCTGCCATAGCGCCCGAGATGAGCTTAACCGCACGGATAGCGTCGTCGTTGCCGGGGATTACATAGTCGATTTCATCGGGGTCGCAGTTTGTATCAACGATTGCAACAATCGGAATACCGAGCTTTTTAGCCTCGAGAACGGCAATTCTTTCTTTTCTGGGGTCAACAATGAACATAGCCGCAGGCATTTTCTTCATTTCGGTTATGCCGCCCATGAATTTTTCAAGCTTTTCTCTTTCAAGGTTGAGCTTGATAACTTCTTTTTTGGGAAGAAGGTCAAACGTGCCGTCTTCAGCCATAGCGTTAAGCTGAGCAAGTCTTTTGATTCTTCTTTTGATGGTGTTGAAGTTTGTAAGCATACCGCCGAGCCAACGTGCGTTGACATATGACATTCCGCAGCGCTCTGCCTCTTCCTTGATGGATTCCTGAGCCTGCTTTTTGGTGCCTACGAAGAGAACCTCGCCGCCGTCCTGTGCGACCTGGTTGATGAAGGTGTAAGCTTCTTCAAGCTTTTTAACGGTCTTCTGAAGGTCGATGATGTAGATGCCGTTTCTTTCGGTGAAGATGTAGGGAGCCATTTTGGGGTTCCATCTTCTTGTTTGGTGACCGAAATGGACACCTGCTTCGAGAAGCTGTTTCATTGATACTACTGACATAAAATTGTCCTCCTTTTAGTTAAACCGCCGCACGGCGTTAAGGCTCGGAAAACGCTACATTTTTCAATGCACAGGGCGCACCGATAGCCGCGCGTGAGTTTTTGCGTGAGAAATTATACCATTACCCAAAGAAAAAAGCAAGAGTTTTTTACTCATTTTTCGGAATAAAGTGATATTTTTTGCATTTTAAAGCTTTTGCTATGCTTTCCATTCGGCACTCTTTGGCATAAGCGTTTATAAACATAGCCCCGCTTGTTTTAAGAGTTATCACGTCAAGCTCTTTTACGCCTGCGGGAAGTTCTCTTAAAGGCAGTCTTATAAGGTGTTTTTCTTTATCGGGAAGTCTGCAAAGAGCATAATCCCCTTCTGTTCTTTCAACAAAAATATCCATTAAAATACATCGTCCTCAAAGGTGTGGTCAGCCGTTCCGCCGAAATAGTTGTGCTCTTCGCGGGGTTCCGGCTTTTCTTCGGAAGAAGGCTCCGAATCAAAAAGCGAAGGCTGTTTAGGTTCTGCTTCTTTCGGCGATGTCTGCGAAAGCGCCTGCATTTCATACCATTGGTCGCGGGTTATAAGAACCTTTCGCGGCTTACTGCCCTCATACGGGCCGACAATGCCTTTTTCGGAAAGCTCGTCTATAATTCTTGCCGCCCTTGCGTAACCGAGCTTGAGTTTTCTTTGGAGAAGCGTTGTTGAAGCCATTCCCGCTTCTACGACAACCTCTATTGCCTTCGGTATCATTTCGTCGCCGTCGTCGGAGCCGACGTCGGCACTGACGGAAGAGCCTTTCTTTTTCGTGTCCTCCTGCGCCGCTTTTGCTTCTATCTCTTTAATAACGCTTTCATCATACGATGCGTCGCCCTGGGTTTTCACAAAGTCGATAACGCGCTCTATTTCTTCGTCCGAAAGGAATGCGCCCTGAACGCGCAAAGGCTTTGAAAGCCCGACGGGGCAAAACAGCATATCGCCGTAGCCGAGAAGCTTTTCTGCGCCCTGCGTATCAATTATTGTTCTTGAATCGACCTGTGACTTAACGGCAAATGCAATACGGCTCGGAATGTTTGCTTTGATAAGACCGGTAATAACATCGACAGACGGCCTTTGTGTTGCAACAATAAGGTGCATACCCGCCGCCCTCGCCTTTTGAGCAAGACGGCAGATAAGGTCCTCGACCTCGTTTGAAGCCGCCATCATAAGGTCGGCAAGCTCGTCGATTATTATGACAATCTGCGGCATTTTCGGAAGCCCTTCGGCTTCGGCATATGAATTGTAGCCCTGAAGATTTCTCACGCCGTTTTCGGCAAACGAAGCGTAGCGCTTGTCCATTTCGGCAACAGCCCACGAAAGCGCGCCTGCCGCCTTGCGCGGGTCTGAAACCACGGGAACGAGCAAGTGCGGTATTGAACGGTAAACGGTAAACTCAACCTTTTTGGGGTCAATCATAACAAGCTTCACTTCGTCGGGAGTGGCGTTGTAAAGAATGCTGACAATCATTGAGTTAAGGCACACGGATTTACCGGAGCCTGTTGTGCCGGCAACAAGAAGATGGGGCATTTTTGCAATATCACAGCAAGTCGGCTCGCCCTGAATATCGCGGCCGAGCGCGACGTTAAGCTTTGATTTTGAGTTTTTAAACGCGGGGCTGTCGATAATTTCCCTGAGCGTTACCGTTGTTTTTTCGGCATTCGGGACTTCTATTCCGACGGCGTTTTTATTAGGTATCGGCGCTTCGATTCTGACGCCCGAAGCCGCAAGATTCATTGCGATGTCGTCAGAAAGCGCGGTTATTCTGCTTATTTTAACGCCGGGGTCGGGCTGCAACTCAAAGCGCGTAACCGACGGACTGCGGCAAATATCGACTATATGAGTGCCGACGCCGAAGCTTTGAAGCGTACTGACAATTTTTTCGGCGCGCTCGCGCAATTCCGCCGTATTGTCGCCCGAAGCGTTTTTCTTGGGCAAATCAAGGCAATCGAGCGGCGGAAGCTCGTATTTCTTTTCAGGCACGGCGTTTGCCGCTATTTCGTTTTCAATCTCGGCGCGCGCCTTTTCAACCTCGGAAGAAGCAATTTTTTCGGGTGCTTCTTCTTTTTTCTCTTTTTCGGCAGCGGTGTTAAGCTCCTCTACCCTTTTTTCGAGTGTTGACTGCGCCTTTGTTTTAACGTTCTTTTTGTTAAAAAGCTCGTCAAGCGGCGGCGCGTTTTTAACGGGCGCGTCTTCAAAGCTGTCAAGCAAATCAATATTTAAAGGCTCGTCTATAGGCGCGACGTCGTGCTTTTTAGGCGGAACAGCCTTCATACTTACGCCTTTTTCGCCGTTTTCTAAAATACTTGCGTCGTTTTTGAAAATATTGTCAAGTCCCATATCTGGTCTTGCCTTTTCTTCCGAAAGCGGCACGTCAAGCGGAAATTCTTCGGGCGCTTTCGTCTTTTTTCTGTTTTCGCGGCGCTCGGCATTTTTTTGCTTTCGCTCGGAAATATCGGAAGAAACGGTGTCGATAGACTCTTTAATTTCTTCTGCCTTGTCGCCCGCATATTCCGCAACGGCGTCGGCGGGAGTTTTAAAAGAGCGGAAAAGCTTTACAAGAGTAGTGCCCGTGAAAAGCATCAAAAGAATTATCAGAAGAAAAATGTCGATAAATCCCGCGGCAAGCTTGTTGCCCGCCGAAATAAGAAGCGGAACGCCGCCGAACAAAGCGCCGTAAACGCCCGTTCCGAAGCGAATGCCGCGCGTTGCTTCGTCAAAATTTTTGTAAGCGTTGTAGGCTGATTTGACAGCTTCGCCGTACCCCAAACCGTCGCCGACCTGAACGATATGTACAAACGCTATAACGAGCGTGTAAATAATAACGCATTCGACGGTTTTATATTTGAATTTTTTCGTATCTTTTCCGAAAGCGCAAACGACTGTAAGAAACACCGTAAAAAACGGAATAACAAACGCCGTCACACCGAACGCTCCGAAAAAGAAATTCCTCAGGTGCCCCCAAACGCCGCCTGCGTCTATAAGCACCACAGCGCCCATAAACACGGCAAACGCAAAGAATATAAGCAGTGCAATCTGTTTGCGCGGTGTGTCAAAAAGCGACTTCTGACGCGATTTTTGCGGCGCTTTTTTCGCCGTTTTTTTCTTTGGCGCAGTCTTTTTTGCAGCCATTGTTTTCACTCCCTGTTAATTTAATCCCATAATTTTTTCGACAATACCTATCACGGTAACGATTACGCCGAGAGCGGCGCAGTAATATCCGAAATATTTAAATTTGTTTTTCTTTAAAAGATACTGAAGAAGCCTTATCGCAAAAAGCCCGACAACGGCGGACGTTACAACGCCGACCGCAAGCGGCGCAACTGGAATAATCTCTTCGGATTTAAGCGCGTCTTTAAACTCGACAAGCCCGCTTGCAAGAACGGCGGGAATGCTTAAAATGAACGAATAGCGCACCATATTCTTTTTTGAAACGCGGCAGCAAAGGCCCGTTGATATTGTGGAGCCTGAGCGCGATATTCCCGGGAAACACGCGGCGAAAAACTGCGCCACGCCTATAAAGAACGCGGTAAGCGGACCTATGTTTCTGTAATGCGCCGTGTTTTCGGTAACAGCCGTTCCGAGAAGAAGCATAAAACCCGTTATAATAAAGCAAATTCCCTCGGCAAGAATACTGTTATCGGTTGAAAAGACCTCAACCGCGTCCATAACATTTTTGCCGCCGCCCACGGGCAAAAGCAAAAACAGAAGCGGCACGCACGAAATGACGAACATAAAAAGAAGCCGTCTTACAGGTGACATTTTTGAAAGGTTAAAGGTGAATTTTTTTGCGAATATATCTTTGATACACTGAATAAATTCACAAAAAAGCTCATAAATCGGTCTGTAGAACGCAACGAACACGGCAACGAGCGTGCCTATATGTAGCATAGCGGAAAAAAGACCCGAAGTCTCGCTTTCCACCTTGAAAAAGTGCCTGAACAGCGACAGGTGGCCGCTGCTCGAAACAGGAAGAAACTCGGTTACTCCCTGTAAAATTCCCATTAATATTGCCTTTAAAATATCCATAAGATTCCTCCTGCACACGAAAGTGCCGTGTGCGCAGCTGCCGATTGCTTTAAGCGCAAATAACGGCTTTTTAAATCGGCGGCTCCTAAATCATATTGTTTTTATATTCCCTTGAAAGTGCGTCAAGGCAGTCAAGCGCGTCCGAAAGACCGCCTATTCTGTCAATAAGACCTTCGTTTACGGCGTCAAGCCCGCCGAGCACCGTGCCGAAATCGGAAATGAGCTCGTCGTTATTTAGCATAAGCTCGCGAAAGCGCGCGGCTGTTACCGAAGAATTCCGCGTAACGAAATTAACTACGCGTTCCTCCATCTTTTTAAGGTATAAAAGCGTTTGCGGAACGCCGATTACAAGCCCGTTCATTCTTACGGGGTGAACCGTCATTGAAGCCGACGGAACGATAAACGAGCGGTCTGCGCTGACGGCAAGCGGAATGCCTATTGAATGGCCGCCGCCGAGAACAAGCGAAACAGACGGCTTTTTCATACCAGAAATAAGCTCGGCAATGGCAAGCCCCGCTTCAATATCGCCGCCGACCGTGTTTAAAATCAGCAAAAGACCCGTTATATCGGGATTCTCTTCAACGGCGACTATTCGCGGAATTATGTGCTCGTATTTTGTCGATTTTGAATTCGGCGGAAGAGCATAATGCCCCTCTATCTGACCTATAATCGTAAGGCAGTGAATATAGCCGTTGCTTTTTTTAACGGTTACGCTGCCGTCAAAATCATCCTGCGAAGCATCGCCGCAGGTTTCGTCAAAATCGTCGTTATTTTTAAACTCTTCGGCAGGGTTTGTTGCGGTAAAGTCCGAAAAACCTTCAAATCTTTTCATTTTAATCACCGAAAACAGTGTTCCCGAAGAAGCCGTACTTTAACCTGTTTATTTTATCACAGCGGCAAAAAAAATTCAAGGTTTTGCGCCGCCGTATTACAAAAAACATTATTTCGGAACAGCATTTTACAAAAAGCGGCAAAGAAAAAAAGCAATTTTTATATTACATATCTAATTATTAAAATCTTGTCTAAATCGGTTGACAAAAACACATAAAAATAATACAATAAAGTTTGTTAAAAATTTGAACAACTTTTTTTCGGAGGAAACAAAATGGGACTTACACTTTGCGAAAAAATAATTAAAAACCATCTTGTTGACGGCAAGTATGAAAAGGGCGCCGAGGTCGGCATTAAAATAGATCAAACGCTCACTCAGGACGCAACCGGCACAATGGCATATCTTGAGCTTGAAGCTATGAACATTGACAAGGTTAAAACAGAGCTTTCTGTTGCCTATATTGACCACAACACGCTTCAGACCGGCTTTGAAAACGCCGACGACCACAAGTTTATTCAAAGCGTGTGCAAAAAACGCGGCGTTCGTTTTTCACGCCCCGGCAACGGCATTTGCCATCAGGTTCACCTTGAGCGCTTCGGCATTCCCGGAAAAACGCTTATAGGCTCCGACAGCCACACCCCCACGGGCGGCGGGCTTTGCATGCTTGCCATGGGTGCGGGCGGTCTTGACGTTGCGGTCGCAATGGGCGGCGGCGCATATTACATAACCGTTCCCGAGGTAATAAAAGTCAACCTTATGGGCAAGCTTTCGCCTTATGTTTCGGCTAAAGATATTATTCTTGAGGTGCTTCGCATACTCTCTGTTAAAGGCGGCGTAGGCAAGGTTATCGAATACGGCGGCGAAGGAATAAAAACCCTTTCGGTTCCCGAAAGAGCGACTATCACAAATATGGGCGCGGAGCTCGGCGCGACAACGTCAATATTCCCGTCGGACGAAGTTACTTATAAATTTATGAAGGCTCAGGGCAGAGAAAAGGATTGGAAAGAAATCCTGCCCGACTCCGACGCAGAATATTCACGCGTTATAGACATTGACCTTTCTTCGCTTAAACCGCTTGCGGCAATGCCCCATATGCCCGACAACGTTAAAAGCGTTAAAGAAATAGGCGAAATAAAGGTTGACCAGGTTCTTATCGGCTCGTGCACAAACTCTTCGCTTTTCGATATGATGAAGGTTGCAAAAATCCTTAAAGGCAAAAAGGTTCACCCGAGCGTAAGCCTCGGCATTGCACCCGGCTCAAAGCAAGTGCTTACGATGCTCGCTTTAAACGGCGCACTTGCAGATATGATTGCAGCCGGCGCAAGGATTCTTGAAAGCGCCTGCGGACCGTGCATCGGTATGGGTCAGTCGCCCTGCAACTCGGGCGTTTCGCTTCGCACATTTAACAGAAACTTTGAAGGCAGAAGCGGCACCGCAAACGCAAAGGTTTATCTTGTAAGCCCCGAAACGGCGGCGGCTTCGGCACTTTCGGGCGTGCTTTCTGACCCGACAGAGCTTAAAGAAGATATTTCCGTAGAGCTTCCCGAAAAATTCCTTATAAATGACAATATGATAGAGCTTCCCGCAGAAACAAAAGAAGAAGCAGACGCAGTAGAAGTTTATTACGGCCCGAACATCAAGCCGTTCCCGAACTGCTCTGCACTCCCCTCTTCTGTTGAAGCGAAAGCCGTTCTTAAAGTCGGCGACAACATCACCACAGACCACATTATGCCTGCGGGCGCAAAAATTCTTCCCTACCGTTCAAACATCCCCTATCTTTCACAGTTCTGCTTTAAGCAGTGCGACGAGCACTTTGCAGAGCACTGCAAAGAAGCGGGCAGCGGCATTATTATAGGCGGCGCAAACTACGGTCAGGGCTCTTCGAGAGAGCACGCGGCTTTGGTTCCGCTTTATCTCGGAATAAAAGCGGTAATAACCGTATCTTTTGCGAGAATACACAAAGCAAACCTTGTTAACGCGGGCATTATTCCGCTCAACTTTAAAAATGCCGACGATTACAATAAAATTGACGTTAACGACGAGCTTGTTCTTTCGAACATTAAAGACGAGCTTAAAAACGGCGGCGATATTACTCTTTATAACAAAACCAAAGACGAAACATATTCGCTTCTTTGCGACATATCCGAAAGACAGCGCGACATTCTTGCCGCGGGCGGACTTCTTAACTACACAAAAAAGGAGAGCAAATAACAATGAACGACGCACAGCTTAACAATGCTCTTGAAAAATTTAAAGAGCTTCTTAAAGAACAGGATGAAAGAAACCAAAGAATTAAAGCGGCGGGCGCACCGAAGGATTTTAACAGCCTTGAAAAAATCGTTATCGGCGTTTGCGGCGGCGACGGCATAGGCCCCATAATCACAAAGCAGTCGGCAGAGGTTTTGAAGTTCATTCTTAAAGACGAGGTTGAAAGCGGCAGAATCGTATTTAAATATATCGACGGCCTTACAATAGAAAACCGTGTTGCCGCCATGAAGGCAATCCCCGACGACGTTATGGAAGAGCTTAAATCCTGCGACGTTATACTTAAAGGGCCAACCACTACGCCTCAGGCGGGCGACGGTTTGCCGAACATTGAAAGCGCAAACGTTGCCATGAGAAAAGCGCTTGACCTTTTTGCAAACGTCCGTCCCGTTAAAATCCCCGAGGAAGGCATTGACTGGACGTTTTTCCGCGAGAACACCGAAGGCGCTTATGCCGTAGGCTCAAAGGGCGTTGATGTTGACGGCGAGCTTGCGTTTGACTTTGTTGTTACCACAACCGAGGGTACAGAGCGCATAGCAAAGCTTGCATATGAATACGCAAGAAACAACAAAAAAGACAGAGTTTCGATAATAACAAAAGCAAACATCATCAAAACCACCGACGGCAAGTTCCTTAACCTTTGCAAAAACATTGCAAAGGACTATCCCGAAATCACAACCGACGAGTGGTATATTGACATAACCACGGCAAAGCTTATTGACAAAAAGCGCCGCACAGACTTTAAGGTATTTGTTTTGCCGAATCTTTACGGCGACATTATAACCGACGAGGCGGCAGAGTTTCAGGGCGGCGTAGGCACTGCGGGCAGTGCAAACATAGGCAACAAATACGCCATGTTTGAAGCCATTCACGGCTCCGCTCCGAGAATGGTAAAAGAAGGCAGAGGCGCATATGCAGACCCATGCTCAATGCTCAGGGCGTCGGTTATGCTTCTTTCGCACATCGGCAAGCAAAAAGAAGCTGACAAGCTTGAAAAGGCGCTTGATATTTGTATGCTCACCGAGAAAAAATATGTTATCACAGGGCGTGCAGACGGCTGCACCTGTGAGCAGTTCGGCAATTATGTAATGGATACTCTCAAAAATCTTGACTGATTAAAGGGTGAATCATTGTGAAAAAGAACGAACAGGTATCTATACCCGTTATTAAAAGGCTTCCGAGGTATCACAGATACCTTGAAGAGCTTAAAGACGCGGGAATAACCCGTATTTCATCAAAAGAGCTTTCACAGCGTATGGGTCTTACGGCGTCGCAGATTCGTCAGGACCTTAACTGCTTCGGCGGTTTCGGTCAGCAGGGCTACGGCTATAACATAGAGCAGCTTTATAACGAAATCGGCGCAATTCTCGGACTTGACAAAAAAACAAAGGCGATTCTTATCGGCGCGGGCAATTTAGGCCACGCAATAGCAACGCATTTGAAATTTGAAAGCCGCGGCTTTGACCTTATAGGAGTTTTTGACTCAAACCCCGCGCTTTACGGCAAAAGCGTAGGACAAAACACAATTCTCCCCTGCGATTCGCTTGAAAGCTTTTGCAAAGAGCACAAGCCAGCCGTCGCAATACTCTGCATTCCCGGTGAAGCCGCCGCCGCAATGGCACAAAGGCTTATTGACCTTGGCATAAAGGGATTTTGGAATTTCACGCAGTATGACATTGCGCATATGCACAGCAACATTGCAGTTGAAAACGTGCATCTCGGCGACTCGCTTATGACCCTTTGCTATCAGGTAAACAATATGGATAATTCGGACGTGGTAACTAAATGAAAAAAATAATGGACATCGACATTGTCGATATGATTCCTTTTTCAAAAGGAATTATGGTTGCGCGAAAGGATATTTTAAAAAACGGCGAAACGAAGATTTCCTTTATTACATATGACGTAAAGCTTGAAAAGCCCACGGCAAGCACAAAAGGCGCATATCTTTTCAACAAATTCGGCGACGCATATAAGCCGATAACCGAAAAGCTCGGCGATTATCTTTCGTGCGACGCGGCCGTTATGCCGTCAAAGCATGTTGCCATAGCATATACGAGCGGCGAAATGGGGCTTTTTGACGACAAAGGCAATCTTTATTGGACGGGCGACCTGCAATACAAAGGCTCGCCGATAAGCGGCGTTGCCGCCGAGGGAAAATATCTTTGGTGCACCGTTCCCGACGGAAACTGCATTATACGCTATTCCCCCGTCACCGAAAAAATTGTTCTTCGCATAGGCGGAGACGCCTCAACGGCGTTTTTAAACCCTATCTATATCGCGAATTACGATAATATTCTGTACATTTGCAACTATCAGTCCTGCAAAATCAGAACGGTTGATTTAAAAAACTACACCGTTTCGGATTACAAGGAATTTGAAGAGCCTGTTTACAGGTATATAAGAACAAACGAACGCGAAATTGTGGAGCTTGACTCGGGCGTTTACGTTCTGTAACGGAGGTACACTATGTTTAAAACCGTCAAAGACTCTTACCTTAATACGGGGTGGGACAATTTTAACAACGGCTGTGATATTTCGGGCGAAGAGGTCGAGCGGCTTATTTCTGTCGTTCCGACAAAGCTTCAGGCAGATTTTTCAGATAACGAATACTACTCGTTTATTCACTTCGGAATGAACACGTTTCGCGGCGTTGAATGGGGCACGGGAAAAGAATCCCCGAAGGAATTTAACCCCGAAACGCTTGACACCGACCAATGGGCGCGCGTGCTTAAAGAATCGGGCAGCTCAGGGGTTATACTTACTGCAAAGCACCACGACGGATTTTGCCTTTTCCCGAGCAAATACACGGAGCATTCAATAAAAAACAGCCCATATAAAAACGGCAAGGGCGACGTTGTTAAAGAGCTTTCAAAAAGCTGTAAAAAATACGGTCTTAAATTCGGTATATACCTTTCACCGTGGGATATGCACGAAAAGACATACGGCACCGAAAGCTATAACGACTATTTTGTCAATCAGCTGACAGAGCTTTGCACAAACTACGGCGATATTTTTGTTTTTTGGTTTGACGGCGCAAAGGGCGAAGGCTGGCCCGATTTCAATTATGACTTTGAACGCTACTATGCAACAATAAGGAAGCTTCAGCCGAACGCCGCAATATCGGTTTGCGGCCCCGACATTCGCTGGATTGGAAACGAGGGCGGCGTAACGCGCGAAAGCGAATGGAGCGTTGTAACAAAAGGCTCGGCTTCAATAAGCGAAATTATGAAAAACTCTCAGCACAGCGAAAGCGAGGCGGACGCACTTAAAGAAGTGCGGTATGACGCCCCCGACATGGGCTCAAGAGAGCTTGTAAAAAATTATCGCGACCTTATATGGTACCCCGCCGAAGCCGATGTTTCGATTCATCACGATTGGTTTTATAACGACAAATCGAAAATGCGGACCGCAAAAGAGCTTTCGGATATTTATTTTGCTTCGGTCGGCGGAAACGCCTTTTTACTGCTTAACGTTCCCCCGTCAAAAAACGGCGTTATCGAAGAAAAGGACGTAAAGCTTTTAAAAGACTTCAAGAAAAATGTTGACAGCGCATTTAAAACAAGGCTCTCTTTTGATATATCCGTAAACGGCAATAAAAGCGACGGGCTTTCGCGCATTAAAACAGACGGCAGTTATATGCTTAAAATCGGCGAGCGCGCCGTAAAATGCGACTTTAAAGGCGAAAAAAACGTTGCGACCGTCGTTTTGAGAGAGGATATTCGCCACAGCCAGCGCATTGAAGAATTTAAGCTTATTGCCGAAACAGACAAGGGGCTTGAATGCGTTTATAACGGCACGGTAATCGGCTCTAAAAAGATTGTGCGGTTTAAAAAGCCGATTAAAGCCACAGCCTTTTATCTTCTTATTACACAGTCGCGAAGCAACCCGTATATAAGAAGCATTGAAATATTTGAATGATGTAAAAGTCAAATTGCTTTAATTTAAAATTTTTAGTGTAAATAAGTCTCACCCTCTGTGCACAAAAACGCACCGAGGGTGAGACTGTTTTATTCTGATATTTTTTCTTGCTTTATTACTGCTTTAAATGCAGTAAACCTTCGTCAATCAACATTTCTATAACCCGTGCTTCACGCTCAAACATCATATTATCATACGGGCTGTTTAACACATTACGATTCTTTTGAATTACAACAGTCGGCTCGACAAATTCCAAAGTATAGCTTTCTTTTTCCTCATAATCGTCTAAACACTGTGGAACAATTTCGCTTTCGGCATCGCAAAGATAGTAATAGTTATCTTGAATAAAGCATTCGGACGGATTGGTGCTGCTTTGCTGTGCGCGATGCACTTTGCCATATTCTTTAATTGTTTCGGGTTTTACAACTATACCTGCTTCTTCGCGGGTTTCACGAATCATTGCGGCGATCGGAGATTCATCGCCTTCAATTCCGCCGCCCGGGAACTTGTAATAGTCATATTTCAAGCTGTGAATCATTGCAATCTTTTCATCTTTGATTATGATACTTCTTGCAGAATTACGCACAAAATTGCCTGTGCAGTCATCATAATCATGCTTATCCATTTCAAATAATAATCTCATAATTGCCTCCTTATAACGCATTTTTCAATTGAATTTTAAATTATACTTGATTTTCCGATTTTGTCAATATATCCCCAAAACATTCATCACAGCCGATATTTCATTTACTTTTTTATGTATTAACGGCAAAGGAACCGACGAAAACGCCGGTTCCTTCGCTTGTTGCCTTAACCCGCAATGCCGGATGCGGTAATAAAAACCTGCGTATAAGCAGGTGGGTGTCCTCTCCTCGGGTTCACGCTCCCTTCGTCCGAAAACGGTCAATGCCGTATTCGGGAGGTCTGCAATCCGCCGAAGAAGCCCGGACTCCCTTTAAAGTGACATAGGGTTAGTATTAGCCGCATTTATCGCACACCGCAGGCATATATTTCAGTTTTAAAAAATATCGGTAATATTATTCGTCGCTTTCGTCTTCAAATTCAAAATAATCCGCAAGACGTTCTTCAAAAAGATTGCCGATTTTATCAAAAAGCTTTTCATCCTCTATCGGTTCAAGATAGATTTCGCCGGCTTCATCCTCGTTCACGGCAAGTATTATAAGCTCGCCGTCGCTGTCGAGAATTTCTTCGGCTTCGTCATAAACGGGAAGAAGCGCAACAAACTTGCCCTCATCCGTTTCTATTCTGTCAAGCTCTTCAAATGTATGCTCAACGCCCTCTTCATCGACAACCGAGACGATGTCGGGGCCGTATTCGTCTGTATTAAAGACTTTTTCGTTATCCATTGACATAACATCACTTTTCCTTTCATTTATATTTTAATATCATTTACGCTCTGTGTCAACAGAAATTTACTCGGTAATTTCGACGCTCCATTCAAAAGTTCGCGCTTCACCCTTTTCAAGCGACATAATAAGACGTTTTTCGCTTAAATCGGACTTTTTATCGTAGCTGTCGTTTATGCCCCACCACGGCTCAATGCAGACGTAAGGCGCGTTCTTTTTTGCCCAAATGCCGAGGACGGGCGAATCAAAATTAAAATCTATCTTTCTGCCGCTGCCGAGCATAAGCGAAAGCTTTTTGTCGGTTATGCCGCTTAAAATAAGCGCGTCGTTATCGAAAATATCTTTTGTAATAACTATTTTTTTGCTGTTTTCAATAACGGGGAACGTTTCGTCAATAAGAATAGACTCGCCGTCTATGCGCTCGGTGCGAAGAGTCTGCGCATGGGGAAACTCGATTGTATCCCCTATTTTGCAGTTAAAGCCCGGGTGCGCGCCGAAAGAATAATACATTACGCCGTCGTTTTTATTCACTACGGTGTGGCTGACTTTAAGTCCGTTTTCGGTAAGGCTGAATTTTACAAAAAGCTCAAACTTATAAGGGTAGCTTTTAAGCGTTTCTTCATCGTCCGAAATAACAAATGTAAGGCTGTCGTCAGTCCTCTCAAAAAGTTTAAACGGTCTTTTTCTTACAATACCGTGCTTGGGCATTGTGTATTCAACGCCGTTAAGGCGGTATTTGTCGTCAAGAAGCCGCCCGATTATCGGGAAAAGAATCGGCGACTGACCGTACCATATATCGGTATTGCCGCACCAGATATATTCATAACCCGTTTTTTTCGATTTAAGCGAAGTAAGCTCTGCGCCCATTTCTTTAACGCCGAGCGTGAAAAGCGCATTTTCTGCCGTATAAATCATAAAATCACAAATCCTTTTATAATGTTAAAAGCGAAGCCGCAAATCACTTGCAAGGCTTCGCTTTTTGCAATATTAATTATATACTTAAAGTATTTGCCTGTCAATCTTGGGCAAAAAACTTTTTAAAGTTCGTTTTCTTTGGAGGATTTATCTCTGGGGAGAATTGCGTTTGCAATTATACCGAGGATAAGCGCGCAAGCAACAGATGTAAGGGTTACCTTGCCGAAGTTTACGGTAAGTCCGCCGATGCCGCTTATAAGGATAACCGCAACAACGAAGAGGTTTCTGTTTTCGCCGAGGTCAACCTCTTGAATCATTTTAAGACCGCTGACCGCGATGAAGCCGTAAAGCGTGATGCAAACGCCGCCCATTACGCAGTTGGGGATACTTGCAAGGAAGGTTACGAACGGTCCGAAGAACGAAATTACCATACACATAATCGCTGTGGCAAGTATTGTAACTACCGAAGCGTTGCCTGTGATTGCCACGCAGCCGACAGACTCGCCGTATGTTGTGTTGGGGCAGCCGCCGAAAACAGCACCGAACATTGAGCCGACGCCGTCGCCGAGAAGCGTTCTGTGAAGACCCGGCTCTTTAAGAAGGTCTTTATTAATTACGGAGGAAAGGTTCTTGTGGTCTGCTATGTGCTCTGCGAATACAACGAATGCAACGGGAATGTAGGCAACCGCAAGTGTTGCAATATACTGTGCGTCAATGTTTTTCAAACCTTCTGCGGCTTTAAGGAAGGTAAAGTCGGGAATTGAGAAGAGCTTGAGGTCGTGGAAAACAGAGAAGTCAATAACCTGAAGAGCAGGGTTGCCGACCTTTATGCCGATTACCGTGAACACCGTAGCAACAACATAACCTGCAAGAATGCCGATTATGAAGGGAATGAGCTTTGTCATTTTCTTGCCGTAAACCGAGCAAAGAATAACAGTGAAGAGTGTTACAAGACCGCAAACAAGAGCTACATAGGGGCTTGCTGTTGACACATATGAAACCTTATCAACAATCTGACCGTTCTCAATTGCCTGAGTGGTAACTTCTGCCATAACCTTGCCGAGTGTAAGGTCGCTTACCGCATTGCCTGCAAGCGAAAGACCGATTATTGAAACCGTCGGTCCGATAACAACTGCGGGCATAAGCTTGTTAATCCAGTTAACTCCTGCAATCTTTACCGCAAGTGCGATTACAACATAAACAAGTCCTGCAAAAGCGGCGCCTATGATAAGTCCGAAGTGACCTGCCGCCTCAGAAACAGCGCCTGCAAAGGCTGCAAACATTGAGCCGATGAATGCGAAAGATGAACCGAGGAAAACGGGGCTTCTGAATTTTGTGAAAAGAAGATAGACTATTGTGCCCACGCCCGCTCCGAAAAGAGCAGCCGACTGCGACATTCCGTTGCCGATAATTGTCGGAACGGCGATTGTTGCCGCAAGAATGGCAAGTACCTGTTGGAAGGCAAAAATAATCAGTTGCCCGAATTTTGGCTTGTCTTTGACATCGTAGATAAGGTTCATTAAAAATTCCTCCGTGAAAATATATTGTTAATGCCTTTCGGCTAATAACCTATTTTGAAAAGAGCTTTACCGAGGTTTCGCCGTCATATGGCGGCAAGCTGACTTTTACAACCTCGTTAAGCGAGGTAGGCACGTTTTTGCCGATAAAGTCGGGGCGAATCGGAAGCTCTCTGTGACCGCGGTCGATTAATATTGCAAGCTGTATAGAAGCGGGTCTGCCGAGGCTGAAAACAGCTTCAATCGCCGCGCGCGCCGTTCTGCCTGTGAAAAGCACATCGTCGATAAGCACAACGGTTTTTCCGTTAACATCAAACCCAAGGTCGGCTTTTTTAACTTCGGGCAAAACAAACTCGGGCGAAAGGTCGTCGCGATAAAACTTTATATCAAGCTCACCCACCGTTATTTCGGTGTTTTCGATTTTTTCAATGTTTTCGGCAATGCTCTTTGCAAGCGGCACGCCGCGCCGTCTTATACCGACAAGGCACACGTTTTCAATGCCGTTGTTTTTTTCGATTATCTCGTGAGCAATGCGCACAAGCGAACGTTTAAGCGCAGGCTCGTCCATTAAAGTTGCTTTAAGTTCCATAACTGTTACCTCGTAAAAAAGCCTTGCCGCATAATGCGACAAGGCTCATAAAATCATAATAAAAGCAGCGCTCGTTTATGAAACCTTGCCGACCTCTCGGATCGCCTTAAAAGTTCTTTCGTAATATAACACAGTTGCGCCGATTTGTAAAGAGTTTTTTGTAAAATTTTTGAATTTTTTGTAAACTGGCAGAAAAACACCGTCGTATGAACTTTAAAAAAGCATTTCAAAGCAATAGCGCGGCTTGTTTTTGCTCTTTTTACCGTATTCTATAGCTTCTTTCGGGCAACGGCAAATACACGCCATACAATGGGTGCAGTTTTTGCCCCAAACGGGTTTGCCGCCTTTAAATGTAATGTTGTTCAACGGGCAAACCGCCGCACACTTTTTACAGGAAATGCATTCGTCGGTTGCAAAAAACGCGTCCGCTTTTACACAAAGCTTATAAAACGCGGGATTAACGGGGCCGCTCATTAAAATATCGTACAAATTGCGGCGAGGAGTCGGAAAGCGGCTTTCTTTAACTATATAATCCGCCGCGGTTTTTATTTCGGGCACTGCCCTTTTAACAATAGCCTCTGCCCTATCTTTTTCGGGTGCAGAGAACATCGCAATATAATTTTCGGGCATAACGATTCCGAAAACGCCCATATATTCAAAGTTCTTTTTTAAACAGAGCTTTTTAAGATATTTATCCGCATCCCCTATTTCGCCGCCGCAGGTCATAATAAACCAAGCCTTTGCGCCCTTTTTAAATTCCGTTTTTTCTATGTGTTCTTCAACAATGTGCGGTATTCGCCATGCATAGGTCGGCGTTACAAAAACAATTCTTTCTTCATTAACAAGCGGGCTTGTATCGCCGTTTTTAATTCTGTCGTTTAAAGAAAGCGTTTTATCTCCCGAAATTTTTGCAGTTTCTTCGGCAACATATTTGCTGTTGCCTGTTCCGCTGAAATACAAAACCATTTTAATCACCTAAAAATGGAGCTGTAAAAAACCTTTTACAGCTCCCGAGTATTAATATGCTTTTCCCCAATATACCATATACTTTGCAGGCTTGCCGCAGCAGACGCATTTGTCCGAAAGCTGTTCCTGCTCAAAGGGAATGCAGCGCGAGCCGACGCCCGTAAGCTCTTTGACCTTATCCTCGCATTCCTCTTCGCCGCACCACATAGCCTTAACAAAGCCGTCGCCGCAGGATGCAAGCTTTTCTTTGATTTCGTCAAGAGACGTGCAGGCGTATGTCCTGTTTTTAAGGTTTGTAAGCGCCTTGTCGTAAATCGCCTTTCCGTAATCGTTAAGCGCCTTTTCGATTGCGCCCTCAAGCTCAGAGAGTGAAACGAATATCTTTTCGCGGTTGTCACGGCGAACAAGTACGCATTGATTTTTTTCAATATCCTTGGGTCCTATTTCAAGACGGAGCGGAACGCCCTTCATCTCATACTCGGAGAATTTCCAGCCGGCAGACTGCTCGGAGGAATCGACTCTCACTCTGAAAGACTTTGAAAGTCTGTCGCGAAGCTCAAACGCCTTGTCAAGCACGCCCTCTTTATGCTGTGCTATGGGAAGAATTATAACCTGAATGGGCGCAACCTTGGGCGGAAGAACAAGACCGTTATTGTCGCCGTGAGACATAATAAGCGCGCCGATAAGTCTTGTTGTTGAGCCCCACGAGGTCTGATGGACGTATTGAAGCTTATTTTCTTTATCCTGATACGTCATATTGAAGGCTCTTGCAAAGCCGTCGCCGAAATAGTGAGATGTTGCCGCCTGAAGCGCCTTGCCGTCGTGCATAAGCGCCTCGATTGCATATGTTGCAACCGCACCCGCAAACTTGTCGCTTTCTGTTTTTCTGCCTTTGATTACGGGCATACAAAGAGCGTCCTCACAAAACTCGGCGTAAATGTTAAGCATACGCTCGGTTTCTTCAACGGCTTCTTCTGCCGTTGCGTGAACGGTGTGACCCTCCTGCCACAAAAACTCCCGTGTACGAAGGAAAGGACGCGTTGTTTTTTCCCAGCGCACAACGTTGCACCACTGGTTATAAAGCTTGGGAAGGTCTCTGTGCGACTGAACTATTTTTGCATAATGCTCGCAGAAAAGCGTTTCGGAAGTGGGTCTTACGCAAAGACGTTCTTCAAGCTTTTCACTGCCGCCGTATGTTACCCACGCGCACTCGGGCGCAAAGCCCTCGACATGCTCTTTTTCTTTTTCAAGAAGGCTTTCGGGGATAAACATAGGCATATAAACGTTTTCGTGACCCGTCTCTTTAAAGCGTTTGTCAAGAATGCTTTGAATATTTTCCCATATAGCATAGCCGTAAGGCCTTATAACCATACAGCCCTTTACGCTTGAATAGTCTACAAGGTCCGCTTTTTTAACAACGTCCGTATACCACTGTGCGAAATCGTCTTCCATTGAGGTGATGGCTTCTACCATCTTTTTTTGTTCAGCCATTTTAAAAATCCTTTACTCAGTTTTCTTCGATGTATCTTACAATGTCTCCGACGGTTTTCATATCGGCAAGCGCTTCATCGGGAAGCTCAACCGAAAACTCATCCTCAAGCGACATAACAAGGTCGACAAGGTCAAGGCTGTCAATGTCAAGGTCGTCGGAAAGCGAAGTAGTCATTGTGATTTCATTCTCGTTGATGTCAAACTCGTCACAAATGATTGATTTAATCCGCTCAAAAATCATAAATACAACTCCAATTCTTCAATGATAGTATCAACAACGTATGATTTTAGTAATTTTGAGAATGTTTGTCAATAGGTTTATGAGAAAAAGCGTCTGTTCAAAAAAGATTTGCAAAGACCGACCCATTTTTGAACGTCGGGGTTTTCGTTTCCGCTGCAGGTAACGGCGTCGGCAGTCGAAAATCCGTGGCCGCCCTTTTCAAAAATATGCGCTTCAAACGAAACGCCGTTTTTACTTAAAGCGGAACACAAATCGAGCGTACTTCTTATCGGCACACAGCCGTCGTCGGCAGCCGCAAAAACAAACGCAGGCGGCGTATCTTTTGAGACCTTACCGTCAAGCGGCGGAACATCGGAATAAAGCACCGTGCCGTGGCAAATATCCTCGGTTATGCACGGGTAGCCGAGCACCATAACGCTCGGTTTGCGCTTTCCGAGAATGCCGAGAGCCGCCGCAAGATGACCGCCCGCAGAAAAGCCGCAGACCGCCGTTTTGGTTTTGTCGATATTGAACTCGTCTGCACGGTCAAGAATGAATCCGAAAGCCTCTTGTGCGTCATCGAGAGGCTTTGGGAAAACAGAATTTTCTTTAAGCGAATAGCGCAAAACAAACGTGTTTATTCCCATTGAAAGAAAGTGCATCGCAACAGGCTCAGCCTCTCTGTCTGAGCACATAACATATGCGCCGCCCGGGCAAATAAGCATTGCGGGACGAAGAGCGTTTTTCGGCATTTCGGGTGAAGAATCGAGAATATACGCCGTAAGCGTTACGCCCTCGTTCGTAAGATTATATGTTTTGCAAAGCATAATATTTACTCCCTCATTAATTTGTTAAACTGATTTTTAAGCGTTTTGAAGGTCAGCGAAAATAAAAGAATATTTGAAGCGGATTTAATAAAGTTAAACGCCGCGCAAACGCCGAGGTAGCCCGAAATAAATTCGCTTGCGGGAAGCTTCATAAAAACCGATGTAAGCCAAATATTCATGGGAATCATAACGGCAACCATAACCGCAACGCCGAGAACGGACGAAATAACAATACCCTTTGTTCCGTTGATTTTCTTTCGTGCAAAATACACTGTAAGAAGCATTGCGCCCGAGGCTGCAAAGTGCATTATAAACCCGATTATTCCGCTTGACGCGCTCACGGTAAGCGTTTGAATTAAGCAAACCGCAAAAAGCGACGAAAGCCCGTAAACGGGACCTAAAAGAAACGTGCACACAAGAAGCGGAAAATCCGAAAACTCCATTTCATAAAACGCCGTAAACAGCGGAAAACGGACTGTTAACGCAAACACCGCAGAAAGCGCCGTAAGCACTGCGGCGGTTGTAATTTTTATGAGCGCGGCTCTTGTTACGCCGCGATTTTTATTTGACATATTATCACGCACCTTTAAAAAAATCGCCCCGAAAACACGGGGCGAAAATCGGCTGAAATATGCCGAAAACTTCTTTCATCCGGACTTTACCGTCGGTTTGGGAATCACACCCAATCAGCCGAAATGGCTCGCAGACTTTACTGCCGGTGGGGAATTTCACCCCGCCCCGAAGTTTCGATATATATAATAGCACATTATTTAAATTTGTCAACACGGTAAGAGCGCTTTAATCGCCGTAATAAAGGCTGCCTTTTCCGCCGAGTACAGCTTCATCAACCTCTTTTTCAAAAGCTTCAAGCTCGGTTTTTAATTGAGAGCCGTGTTCTTTAAGCACCGCGTTCTCGCGGATTTTCGGGATATTCAATCCAAGCGCGTCGTCAACACTGCTCTTTTTTTGAGAGTAATAACCGTTTTCTGAATTGCTGTATGAATCATAGAGCGAATTAAGGTTATTATATGCCGCATATTTTATTCTTTTATTGTCGCTTGAAAAAAGCTTTATTAACTCGCCTGCTTCGTATTTATAAACGTCGTCGGAGTCAAGCGTAATTTTGCTTTCGGAATAAAGCTTGTAGTTTATCTTTGAAACAGCGCTGTTAACATCTGCAAACGAGAGCAAAAGAAGAGCCGCGCTTACGCAAATAACGGCACAGCGCACAACGGGAAGTTTTTTTGAGAACAGTCCTATAAACGCAAACACCACTATTACGGCAAGCATCACCATAAACACGCTTGTTGTCGCTCTTAAATATGTGAAGCCGAAGTTTGAAATGTACTGTGCCATTTTAAGAAACGCAGTAGCGATATAAAACAGCGTGAACAGGCACAAAAATGCATTTAAAATCTTTGTGAACACGGGCATATCGCCGTTTTCGCGGCGTTTTACAAGCACGGACGTTATCCACACCAAGGCAAGGTTAATTGCCGCCACAACAAGCATCTGGAAGAAGCCTTCGCGGGCAAAGCGCGACGAAGTGTAATCGGCGGGAAGCAAAAACGCAAACGCCTTTGTTATATATGCAAGCTGTGAAACGATGTAAAGAACATACGCCGCCGAAACAACGCACAAAACCGTGTTTATCGGAACAGCCGAAAGATTGCCGTCGGCTTTGCCGGTTTTCATTTTTTCGGGCGTTGTTGCTTTTTTTCTTAAAACAAGCGCATATGAATAAATCACGGGCATAATAAGAATTGTGCCGAAAAGCGCAAGCACAAGCTTTATTACATCGGAAAACAGCTTTGTAAGGAGATTTTCAAATGCAACGTCGGAGCTTACAAGAAGCGACACTATAACTATAAGAAGCGGCAGTGAAACGCCGATACCGACAAGCGCGCCTAAAAGCGATTTGTTTTTTCCGCTTTTTGAAGCGTGTTTAAAAGACGAAAACGGAACCGCTATATTTTCAAACGGTTTTATGATTCCCGAATAAAGCCCCTCGAGCACTTCTTTATATGAGCCGTCCGAATAAAGCGCATTGCCCGAAAGCCCGTTGAAGCACATAAACCCGACAATGAAAAGCGCACATATATCAAAAAATTTTATAAGCGGGTCGTTATTGAAAAAGAAAGAAGCGCCGAAAAGCATTTCTACAAAGAGCAATGTAAAATACCAACCCTTTTGTTTTGCCTTTTTGTCGTAAACAAACGCCGCGGCACAGCCCAAAAACACTGTTGACGAAATCGCAAAGCCCAAACCGAAGCCCGTTAACGCGCCGAGCCTTATAACAAGAAACGAAATGACGGCAAAGACAAAAAGGAAAATTATATCTTTCTTGTCAACGTTATAAATAAGCTTTTTCGGCAAAGCGCGCGGCGGCACGTTTGAAGCGGGCGAAAATCCGCCCTGCGCCGCGGGCGACGGACTTGTTGAAAAGCCAGCATTAATAGGTGTTTTTTGTGAAATTTCGGGATTATCGGTTATGGGATTAGCATTATTAGTGTTATCCATAAATATCAACTCCTTAAAAATTACCGATTAATTGAGCATATTGTCAAATTATTCAGGCATCAAAAAAATAGAGCGAATACCACACGGGGTCGTCATAGATTTCTTCTTCAATTACAGAAGCCACCGTCTTAGGCAATTCTTCATTTTTGCCGCCTACGACCGTATAGAATTTGTGATTGTCGGAATCGTAAAAAATATTAACGCCGCAGCTTTGTCTGACCAAGCCGCCGAGCGATTCGCAGCAGGCATAAAAATCGACTTTATTTCTGTATGTTTCAGGGTCTTCTCCCCTATTTTGCGAATTAAGCCAATTAAGAATAATATCTATTTTGTCTTTATCCGTAATATCGTGCTGACAGAATCCCGCAATATCAACAACAAGCGTTTCGACAGGCAAAACATCCTGCGGCGTTTGTGGAAAATCTATACCGTCGCGCATATAAAATGCATAGTCGGCGTCTCTTAAAAAGTTTATTTCGGCGTCTTTTGAATCATAAATAAAACCGTTGTCAGCCCAGTCGGATTCTCCGCGATACCTGAGGTTTCTGTCGCAGAAAGGAATAAAACAACCGTTTAAAAGCTCCTGCGGGTCGCATTTTGTATATTGAGAGCCGCTGAATCTAAAGGTGTCGCTGTCTATAAACTCTACGATTTTTTTATCGTCGTTATAAGCAGTACTGCGAAATTCCTGCGATATAACCGTGCCGTAATAATTGACCTGCACCGTGCGCCATCTGCCGTACTTTGAAAACGGAAACAGGTTTTCTTCAAAATTCCCGCCGTTTTCATATGTCTTTTTAAAACGCTCAAGCGTTTCTTCGTCGTCAATATATGTATTTTCACCGCCCCATAAACACAGCGACTGTATTTGGCGGTTTGACGGCGTAGGATAAACCGTACCGTCTTTTACTGCATAGTTAAAGTACGAAAGATATATTACTTCGTCAGAGCCCGGAAAGCCGTAAACGTCTTCATAAATCAGCGTAGTGTCGATTTTGCCGCACTGAAGCATATCGTCATGCGAAATTGTATAGCGCGAATTTTCGCCTTCTTTAAACTCCTCATTAATATGCGCTTCTCCGTCGCCGCCGGGAAGCTCGCTTTCATAATAATAAACCGTTCCGTTCGGGGCGATTATTTTGCCGCCGTCCGTGCACCTGTAAATTTTAGGCTTTTCACACAGCCCGAAAGCGATAATGCACACTGAAACGAGCACTGTTATGCCTGCATAAATCGCTTTTATACAGGTCTTTGTTTGTCCGCTTATAATACTCACTCCTCATCTTCGATATATTCAAGAATATCCCCCGGTGAACACTGCAGCTCCCGGCAAATGCTGTCAAGCGTTGAAAAGCGCACTGCTTTTGCCTTGCCTGTTTTTAATATCGAGAGGTTTGCCTGGGTAATTCCGATTTTTGCGGCAAGCTCGCCCGAGGACATTTTTCTTTTTGCCAACATAACATCAAGATTGACCACTATTGCCATATTTTCACCTTATATCGTAAGCTCGTTTTCTTCTTTAAACCGCACACCCTCTTTAATAACATTTTTAATTACCCTCAATAAAAAGCCCGCAAAAAACGCCGCAAGCGGTATCGGAAACGCGCCGTAAAGACAGAAGCACAGCGGCAACGACAGCGGTGTCGCAAGAAAGCACATCCACGACAGAACAGAAACCGTTTTTACCGTTTCAAGGGTGAAAACTTCCCTGCGCTTTGCCATGGCAAGGAATTTGTTAAGATAAAAAATCGTGACAGCGGCAACGGGCGAGCAAAGATAGAACACAAAAAGAAGCGCGTGATACTTTTTATCGCCGTAATGTGCAAAGTCGCAGAACACTCTGAATGTCCACGGTGCGGAAAACAAGAGGAATACGAACAGCGCCGCCAAAACATAAAGAATTGCAAGAGTTACGTTAATTGATTTGTTTTTACTTTTATTTTTCATACGGTTACCCCCTTACAAGCGCAATATAACAGCAAATTTATTGTTTGTCAATAAAATTTTTCTGTTTGTCACAAATTTGTTACCTTTGTGTAACCGGCAAAAAAGAAAATTCCGTTTGTTGACAAAACAAAAATAAAATGGTACAATGCCGACAAAGGAGAGAACATTATGTTCTTTAAATCTTCATCTTCATCTGCATACTACTATTACTTCTACTTTAAAATTTAAAGCAGAAGAGTTTTGTGCTGTGTGAATTTACACTCTTCGGAACACACCGAAGAGTTTTTTGTTTTTAAGAAGGGACTTGATAAAATGCGCCGTATGGGCGGTAATTATTGACAAGCCAAACAATTTATATTATAATTTATGATTGACAGAACACGGCCTTCGGTCGGTTTCAAAAGGAGAATAAAAATGAAGATTTACGATGAGCTGGTTGCCAGAGGTCTTATAGCACAGGTAACCGACGAAAAGCTTATACGCGAAATGGTAAACGAAGGAAAAGCCACGTTTTACATCGGCTTTGACTGCACGGCAGACAGCCTTACGGCAGGCCATTTTATGGCGCTTACGCTTATGAAACGCCTTCAGATGGCGGGCAACAAGCCGATAGCTTTAATCGGCGGCGGCACAACAATGATTGGCGACCCCTCGGGCAGAAGCGATATGAGAAAAATGCTTACGAGAGAAGATATTGAGCATAACGCCGAATGCTTCAAGCGCCAGATGTCGCGCTTTATTGAATTCGGCGAAGGCAAGGCGCAGATGGTCAACAATGCCGACTGGCTTCTTGACCTTAACTATGTCGATGTTTTGCGCGAAGTGGGTGCTTGCTTCTCGGTCAACAATATGTTGAGAGCAGAATGCTATAAGCAGAGAATGGAAAAAGGTCTTTCGTTCTTTGAATTTAACTATATGATAATGCAGTCTTACGACTTCTATTACCTCTTCCAGCACTACGGCTGCAACATGCAGTTCGGCGGCGATGACCAGTGGTCCAATATGCTCGGCGGAACAGAGCTTATAAGAAAAAAACTCGGCAAAGACGCGCACGCAATGACAATTACGCTTCTTACCGACTCGCAGGGCAAAAAAATGGGCAAAACCGCAGGCAACGCCGTTTGGCTTGACCCCAACAAAACCTCGCCTTATGAGTTCTATCAGTATTGGAGAAACGTTGCAGACGACGACGTTCTTAAATGCATAAGAATGCTCACCTTCCTGCCGCTTGAGCAGATAGATGAGATGGATAAATGGCAGGGCGCAGAGCTTAACAAGGCAAAAGAAATTCTTGCATATGAGCTTACAAGCCTTGTTCACGGCGAAGAGGAAGCTAAAAAAGCCGAAGAAGCCGCTAAATCTGTTTTTGCAGGCGCCGGCAACTCCGAAAATATGCCCTCAACTGCGCTTAGCGACGGCGACCTTACCGATGACGGCGCGGGAATAATCGACCTTATGCTTAAAGCGGGTCTTGTTTCTTCGCGCGGCGAAGCAAGACGTCTTATAGAGCAGGGCGGCGTAAGCGTTGACGACGTTAAGGTTACTGCCCCCTCTTATATTGTACCGTTAAAGGATTTTGACAAGGGCTATGTCATTATCAAAAAAGGCAAAAAGGTATTTCACAAAATTACAAAATAAGCTTTGAGGTGACTCTTATGGGAAAATTATATAACGCATATATTTCCTCATACAGAATGGATACGCCTCAGTGGGACGACTTTTTAAAGGCTTGCGGCGATATTTATAATTCGCCGCAGCTTAAAAGCCTTGAAAAGTACGAGCAGCATTTTAAAATCAACCGTCTTCAACACATAAGAAGTGTGGCTTATTTAAGCTTTCTTATTGCAAGAAAGCTAAAGCTTAACTATGTTGAAACCGCACGCGCCGCCGTAATGCACGACCTTTTTTATTACGATTGGCGCGAAAACGATTTGAGCCACAAGCTTCACGGGTACAGGCACCCGGGGTTTGCACTGAAAAACGCATACTATCTTTGCGGAACGCTTTCAAAGCGTGAAAGGGACATAATAAAAAAGCATATGTGGCCCTTAACGCCCGCTTTGCCGAAATACCCCGAATCGTTTGTTGTTACTATGATGGATAAATACTGCGCTGCCATTGAAATGTACTACTCGTTTTCAGAAAAATATCGCGATGAGTTTCATAAACTCACGGGAATAGGCGGTGAAAAATGACTGTTATAAAGCTACTGTTCTATTTTTTCTTTTACAGCTTTGTCGGCTGGTTTTTCGAGTCGTGCTATTGCTCGGTAAGACCGCGCAAATGGGTAAACCGCGGATTTTTGCGCGGACCGATTTGCCCCATCTACGGCACGGGAGCTATGGTGCTTATGCTTGTCATACTTCCGTTCAAAAATATGACCGACAATTTTTATCTCAACATTGTTCTGACCTTTGTTGTCGGGCTTGTTGTGTGCGATATTGTTGAGTTTCTGACAAGTCTTATTATGGAAAAGCTTTTTCACGCCCGTTGGTGGGACTATTCAAAAAAGCGCTTTAACATTCAGGGCAGAATTTGCCTTACGCACACAATTTATTGGGGCATTGCGTCATGTCTTTTTTCATACATTCTGCACCCCTTCATCGACAACTATTTTATAGAGCAGATAAACCCGACTTCAATAAGAATTCTTGTTTATATATTCCTTACGGTATTCGCAGCCGACCTTATTGACACGGTTATAAACGCGCTCGGACTTCGCAATATGTCCGCGTCGTTTTTAAAGCTTTATGAAGATATTCAGAGCTTTGCAAATTCGGCGCGCGAAAACGTCGGCAGCAAGGTTGAAAAATTCTCGGACGAAAGAAAAGCCGAAATCGAAGCGAAATTCAACGAGCTTCGCGAAAGATACGACAAGCTTCGCGCGGAATACTCAAAGAAAGCCGCAAAAACAAGAAAACGTCTTTTCAAGGCTTTCCCCTCGCTTCAGGATGAAACTGCAAAAAGAGCAAAGGCTCTTGACGAGCTTTTGGAAGACATCAAAAATAAAATTAATAAGAAATAATCGCCGTGTCTTACGGCGGATGAAAGGATTGTTGTTATGAGCACTTTAACAAATCTTTATTGCAGAGCATATCAGGGCGCGTTTAAGGTTGCGGTAAATTTTCTCGACTGGACTCCCCCGCAGCTTTTAAAAGGGCCCGGCTCTATCAAAAAGCTTCCCGCGCTTGTCAAATCGCAGGGCGTAAATAACGTTCTTGTTGTTACCGACAAGGGTCTTATGGGGCTTCATCTTCTTGACACTCTTTTTGACGGTCTTAAAGAAGAGGGCATCAAATACACAGTGTTTGACGGCGTTCAGCCCAACCCCACAATCTACAATATCGAAGACGCTTTGAAGCTTTATAAAGAAAATTCATGCGAAGGCTTTATTGCATTCGGCGGCGGCTCGCCCATGGACTGTGCAAAAGCCACGGCGGCAAGAGTTGTGCGCCCCGACAAAACCATTCCTCAGCTTCGCGGTCAGTTAAAGGTGCTTAAAAAAATTCCGCCGTTTTTCGCTGTTCCCACAACAGCCGGAACAGGCTCAGAAACCACAATCGCCGCGGTTGTTTCAAACCCCGACACGCACGAAAAGAACGCTATTAACGACCCCGTACTCCGTCCGAAATTTGCGGTTCTCGACCCAGAGCTTACCGTGGGACTTCCGCCGCACATAACCTCTACAACGGGTATGGACGCGCTCACACACGCAGTTGAAGCGTTTATCGGCAGAAGCAACACAAAGCAAACCGAAGAGGACGCAAAAATAGCGACAAAACTTATTTTTGAGAATATCGAAGAGGCTTATAAAAACGGCAAGGACCTTAAAGCGCGCGAAAATATGCTTGTAGCATCTTATCACGCGGGTCTTGCGTTTACACGCGCATATGTCGGCTATGTTCATGCAATCGCTCATAACCTCGGCGGTATGTACGGTATTCCGCACGGACTTGCAAACGCGATAATCCTCCCCTATGTTCTTGAATACTTCGGCGAAAGCGCTTATAAACGTCTTTCAATACTCGCTGACGTTGCGGGTGTTTCGGGCGACGCTTTGGGCGACAGACAGAAAGCGAAGAACTTTATCGAAGCTATTAAAAAGCTCAACAAGGATATGAATATCCCCGACAAAATTGATGGCATCAAGGACGAGGATATTCCGCTTATTGCCGAAAGAGCCTTAAAAGAGGGCAACCCGCTTTACCCCGTTCCGAAGATTATGAATCTTGAAGAGTGCAAGGCTCTTATTAAAAAGCTTCAGAAATAAAGGCGATAAATATGAACTCTTTTAAAACCGCAGAAAAGCAAATATCGGACACATTCTTAAATGCGGTTTTTATTATACTTTCGGGCGGCTTTCAGGACGCTTACACTTACTTTTCCCGCGGGAAGGTTTTTGCAAACGCCCAGACAGGCAACATTGTTCTTATGGCGGCGGCGCTTTTTGACAACGATATGCACAAGTTTCTCGGATACCTTATTCCCGTGCTTTCGTTTATTGCGGGAATATTCATCGCAGAAGCCATTCACGCGCGTTTCAAATACAGCGAAAAAATCCACTGGCGGCAAGGCGTGCTTTTAATAGAAATCGTTCTGCTTTTCGCCGTCGGATTTTTGCCGACAACGCTCAACCGCCTTGCTAACGCCCTTGTTTCTTTTGTTTGCGCTTTTCAGGTGCAAACGTTTCACAAGGTGCGCGGGCATGCGTATGCAAGCACCATGTGCATCGGCAATATGAGGAGCGGCACCGAGGCTTTGCACGCATATTTTCACACGCACGACAAAGGCGCGCTGAAAAAATCGCTTACATATTTTTCGGTGATAATTATATTCTTCTTGGGCGCGGCGCTCGGAAGCGTAGTTACAAAACAACTTGAAACAAAAGCCGTTTTCTTTTGCTGTGCCTTGCTTTTGATAAGTTTTCTTATGATGTTTTCAAAGAAATCAAAAAAGCACAGCTGAAACAATAATTAAAAAAGCGTCTGCTTTCAAAGTGAAAGCGGGCGCTTTAATTATAATTGAACCCGAGGGCGGTGCTCTGCCCTCTTATGCCTTGAGACAAAAATACGGGGCAGACTGCCGATTGCAACTGTCCCGTACTTTTATTAGGTTAAAAATCCGGATAAGAGGCGGAAGAAACCACGCTCACCGCGCCTTTGCGGGCGGCACCTGTATTCTTCGCGCGTTTAAATCGAAATTATTCGATTTCAAGACGGCGGGATTCGGGAAGAGTGTTATCCTTTTTAGGCATATCAAGCTTCAAAACGCCATCCTCGTACTTTGCGGTAATCGCATCGGACTTAACGCCCGAGAGGTCAAACGAGCGGCTGTATGAGCCGTAAGAACGCTCGCAACGTACATATTTGCCCTTTTTATCTTTCTCTTCATGCTCCGAATGACGCTCGGCGCTGACTGTAAGAGTATCGCCGTTTATGTCAAGGTGAATATCCTTTTTGTCAAAACCGGGCAAATCGGCTTCAAGAGTATATTTATCGCCCTCGTCTTTTATATCGGTCTTAAATTCGTCAAGCGAATTGCCGCTGAAGAAATCAACGGGCGATCCGAAGAACTGTTTTTCAAATTCATCCATATCACGGAAAGGATTATAAAGGGAATTATTTTTACGATAAGGTCTGAGTTCAAACATAATAAATACCTCCGAATAAATTTAAGATTAATATTTGCTGTGACCGTTATTTTATTCGTCGGCGGTCACTGTTTACCGACTGTTTTTATTTTCGCACATCGGAAACCGACTTCCTTTCGCACACCTTGTGCTCTTTTTTATTTACGGCTACATTATAGCACAAACTCTTGCATTGACAATGTTTTTGCAGTATAATAAATATACAATTCATTGTGCTGACAGCACAATACAGAGGTGTTATTTTGAACAAGAACATTTTACTTAACGTATTTTTAAATAACAATTCGCTTAATTTACTGTGCGAGGCGCTCGGTGCGGAAATCGGCTGTCCGATAATTGTTACTGACAACGCGTTTCACATAGTTTCGTCATACGCACCCGAGGGCTTCGGAAGTACCGAATACCGAAAAACCGTTTCGCACAGCGAGCTTTCTTTTGAAACCGCAGAAAGAATTGAAAAAGCCTTTGAAAACAGCGGCGACGGCTTTGTGTGCCTTCGCGGCGAGGAAAACGATTTTTGCTGTTCCGCGCTGTCGTGCGGCGGCGCGCAGCTCGGTTTTTTAATTTATATCGAAAGCGAAGAAAAGCTCCCCTCTTTTTCTGACAGAAGCTTTTTTGAAACGCTTTTATCAAAACAGTTTTTCTTTGAAAAGCATTGCGTCGGCAAAGAAATTGACACCGCCGAAGAAATTTTAACCGCACTTCTTAACGGCAGCTTTAAAGAGCGCGCTCTTTTTGAGCGTGAAGCCGCAGGCACATTTCTTGCACATTTCAGTCCGCTGTGTTTTGCCGTTCTTGATATTTCAGGATTGGAAGAAAAAGCCGACAAAAGCTTTGGAATTAAAAACGCTTTATCGGTCGGCTTTCACGCTTCGCACCCGTTTGTGTATAAAGGAAAGGTTATTATGTTTTTGCACGAGGACCACGACGCGGGGCTTTTAAAAAAGCTTTCAAAGGAATACAATTTCAGCGGAATTATTTCTGAAAAGCTTTCGGACCTTTATTCTTTAAAGCAAGCTTACATTTCTGTTTCTTCGGCGCTTGAATATCACCTGAAAAAAGAAAAAGAACCGTTTGTTATAAAGTATTCGGACTGCAAGCTTTTAATGGCGATAAAAACCACCGAAGAGGTTTGCGGCATATGCGACGGCTCTGTCGAAAAAATATTTAATTATGACAAAGAGAACTCTACGGAGCTTTGTCTCACGTTTTATACATACTTAATATGCCGCCATTCGCTGAAAGAAACTGCCGAAAAACTTTTTACACACAGAAACACCGTTCAATACAGAATAAAAAAGCTTAAAGATGAATTTTTGATTGACCCCGACGACTCCGAAAAAATGCTTTCATACACTCTTTCGCTTTCGTGCGCGCTTTTTAAGCTCGGATATAACGATATTTTCAAATAATTAAACAGAACAGAACACGCCCCGCACTGCTTTTCACGGTGCGGGGCGGATTTTACCGATTAATCGGCATTTTTATTTTTTTAATGAAAGTGCAAGCTTCGCTTTTTCAACGATGTGCTCGGCATCAAGTCCGAACAGATGCAAAAGCTCAACTGCGGGGCCTGATTTTCCGAAAGTATCCTCAACGCCGAGTTTTACTACGGGCACGGGATATTCTTCGCAAACTGCCTCTGAAACGGCACTGCCCAAACCGCCGATAATGTTGTGCTCTTCGGCGGTAACAATACAACCCGTTTTCTTGGCGGCGGCAATTACAGCCTCTTTGTCAAGCGGCTTGATTGTTGCCATATTGATAAGATTAACCGAAATGCCTTCGCTTTCGAGAATTTTTGCCGCTTCAACAGCCTCTGCAACAAGAAGTCCTGTGGCGATTACGGTAACGTCTGTACCCTCTTTAAGAGTAACAGCCTTGCCGATTTCAAATTTATAATTCTCATCGAATATACGCGGAACGGCAAGTCTGCCGAAGCGCATATAAACGGGGCCTTCGTATTTTGCGGCGGCAAGAACGGCGGCGCGCGCTTCAATATCGTCGGCAGGATTTATAATTACCATACCGGGAATTGTTCTCATAAGCGCAATATCTTCACAGCACTGGTGGCTTGCACCGTCCTCGCCGACGGAGATACCTGCATGAGTTGCGCCGATTTTAACGTTAAGGTGCGGATAGCCGATGGTGTTTCTTACCTGTTCAAACGCTCTGCCTGCGGCGAACATTGCAAAAGAGCTTGCAAATACGGTATAGCCCGTTGTGGCAAGACCCGCGGCAATGCCCATCATATTTGACTCGGCAATGCCTGTGTCAAAAAATCTTTCGGGGAATGCTTTTTTAAACGCGCCTGTTTTTGTGGCGGCGGCAAGGTCTGCGTCAAGCACAATAACCTTTTCGTCTTTTTCGCCAAGCTCTACAAGAGCCTTGCCGTAGGCGTCTCTGGTAGCGGTTTTAATAATATCTGCCATAAATCTCAGCCCTCCGTTTCTTCGAGCGCGGCTTTAAGCTCTGCCATTGCCGTTTCATACTGTTCGGCGTTGGGTGCGGAGCCGTGCCAGCCGACCTGATTTTCCATATAAGACACGCCCTTGCCCTTTACGGTTTTTGCTATTATAGCTGTGGGCTTGCCCTTGCAAAGCTTTGCGTCGGCAAAAGCTTTTTCGATTTCGTCGAATGAGTGTCCGTCGATTTCAATTACATTCCAACCGAACGCCGCAAATTTTTCTGGAATCGGATAAGGCGAATTGACCTCTTCAACCGTACCGTCAATCTGAAGATTGTTGTTATCAACAACGGCAACAAGGCCGTCAAGCTTTTTGGAAGCGGCATACATGGCAGCCTCCCAAACCTGACCCTCTTCTATTTCACCGTCGCCGAGAATTGTATAAACTCTGAATTTGTCGCCCTGAAGCTTTGAACCGAGAGCCATTCCGCAAGCGGCGGAAATGCCCTGACCGAGCGAGCCTGTGCTTATATCAACACCGGGAAGGTAACGCATACTCGGATGTCCCTGAAGTCTTGAACCGACTTTTCTTAAAGTCTTGAGTTCTTCAACCGGGAAGAAACCGCGCTGTGCCATAACAGAATAAAGCGCGGGGGCGGCGTGACCTTTTGAAAGAACAAATCTGTCACGGTCGGGCTTTTGCGGATTCTCGGGGTCAACGTTCATCTCCTTGAAATAGAGATACGTCAATATCTCGGCAATGGAAAGTGAACCGCCCGGGTGTCCGGACTTTGCGTTAAAGGTACCTTCGATGATACCCATTCTCACCTTGCAAGCTGTTGCCTGCAAAGCTTTTTTGGTGGTGGCATCCATTATGTTCCCTCCGTTTTTATGTATTTTTTTACAATGTAGTTTATAAAATCGGCAACCGCGCCGTCGGTGCATTTGCACGCGACATATTCCGAAAGCTCTTTAATATCCTTCGGGGCTTGCCCGCAACACACCGGATGCGCCGCCGTTTTTAACATTTCAATATCGTTGTAATAATCGCCGATTGCGGCGGTTTTTTCTTTGTCTATGCCGAGAAGCTGTGAAAGCTTTAACACGGCGCTGCCCTTATTTACATCTTTTCCGACGGCTTCAAGCGTGAGCTTTGAAGTAAAAAAGGCATTGCACACGTTCTTTTCCTCAAAAAACGCTTTGAGCTTTTTTATAACTTTGGGCGAAGCGAAAAAATTAACCTTGCCCCACGAGCCTTGCGGAATTTGTGAAAAATCCTTGCAGACGCGTCTTTTTAAATTATCCGCCTTTGCGACGGCGAAGCCCGAAAACTGCCTGCCTATTGAATAAATGCAGTCAACGGTATACACCGAAACCTCTGCTGATTTAAAAGTGAGCGCGGCTTCTTTTACGGCGTTTTCTTCAGCTAAAGACAGCGGAGAATAATTTAAAAGCCTGTTATTTTTAAAATCGTAAATCCCCGCGCCGTTTAAAAATATTGCAGGGCCTTTAAGGTCAAGGTTTTTATAATGGCGCGCCATCGAGCTGAGATTTCTGCCGGTGCAAAGAGTGAAATTGCCGCCGTTGTTAACAAAATAAGAAACAGCGTCTTTATTAGCTTTCGGCATACGGCGCATACCGTCGATAAGAGTTCCGTCAATATCCGAAACAAGAAGCCAGTCTTTATAGCTCATTTATCTATCCTTTTTAAAAAATCTTCAAAATACTCGGGAAGCGGTGCGTTAAATTCAAGATACTCCCCTGTTATCGGGTGAACAAATCCGAGCTTTGCCGCGTGAAGGCACTGCCCCGAAAGCCCGTAAGTCTTTTTCGGGTCGCCGTATACGGCGTCGCCCGCAACGGGTGTGCCGCGATAAGCCATATGCACCCTTATTTGGTGCGTTCTGCCTGTTTCAAGGCGCACTTTTAAGTATGTGAAGCCGTTAAAACGCTTTATAACCTCGTAATGCGTGACCGCGTTTTTTGAGTTTTTATCGGTAACGGCCTGTTTTTTTCTGTCTTTCGGATTTCTGCCTATAGGTGCGTCGATTGTTCCGACGTCGTTTTTAACATTGCCGACAACAACCGTTCTGTACTCCCGTGTAAAAGAGTGATTTTTAATCTGCTCTGCAAGACCGATATGGGCGGCGTCGTTTTTTGCAACGACAAGAAGCCCGCTTGTGTCTTTATCTATTCTGTGGACAATGCCCGGTCTTATTACGCCGTTTATACCCGAAAGCGAATCTTTGCAATGCGAAAGAAGCGCGTTTACAAGCGTGCCGTCGTAATTGCCGGCAGCAGGATGAACAACCATTCCTTTAGGCTTGTTAACGACAAGCAGGTCGTTATCCTCATACACAATATCAAGCGGAATATCCTGCGCTTCGACAGCGAGGCTTTTCGGCTCGGGAACATTAACGCAAATAACATCGCCGAGCTTAAGACTAAAGCTTTTTGTTACGGGTTTGCCGTTTACGCTCAAAGCGCCGTCTTCGATAAGCTGCTGAACGGCGCTTCTTGAAAGAGACGGGCAAAGAATGACAGCGCCCTTGTCAACGCGAAGCCCCGCTTCGTTTTCGCCGACTTTGACCTCAAGAGTTTCCATTTTTCGTCTCCCGCGGGCTGCCGTTTTTTGTAATATTCTCTTTTTGGCGCTTGCTGTCTTTATACAAATCGACAAATAGATAAATTATGAGCGCAAACGCGCCGACCGTAATAAGGCAATCGGCAAAATTGAACACGGCAAATCTCACAAATTTAGGCTCTATAAAGTCGATGACATAATGAAGTCTTATTCTGTCTGTAACATTGCCAATGCCGCCCGCAGTCATAAGAACAAGGCAAACGTCTGCAAAGCGTGATTTTGTTTTTTGCGTAACAATAAGATAAAGCGTGGCAATAAGAAGTATAATCGAAACAACGGTGAGCGCCGCCGTATAAGCCGAGAACGAGCCGAATGCAGCGCCGCAGTTTTCAACATAAGTGAAGCTTAACACGCCCTTTATAACCTCAACCGTGGCGACAGGCTTTAATTTAAGCACAACAATATACTTAATAAGCTGGTCAATGCAGACTAAAACCGCCACGCCTAAAAGAGATATTATTACAGGAAGCGCGCGGCTTTTATCTTTTGCGTTTGAAGAATCCGCGTTTTTTCTCTTCGGGGGCATCATCGTCATTCACCTCAACCTTGTTGTCAAAGCGTTCCAAAACATCGTGATTTATCGAAAATCCGCGTGAAATCGGAACATCCTCCGCAGTGCTTCTGCGAGGTTCTTCTTTTTCGCCGCTTTCATCGTCGGAGTCAAAGAACGAAGCTTCGCTCATATCGTCGGCGGCTATAGAGAACGCGTCGGAATTAAGCGAAAAATCAGAAATAATTTCTTTTTCCGGCTCTGTTTCTTCACTCGGTTCTTCTTCTGCATCCTCTGCCGTGTGCGAAACGGGAGCGTCTGTAAATGACGCTTCAAAAGCGTTGACAAACTCAATGGGCTTTTCTTTTTCGCTATCGTCATCGCTTTCGTTTTCGTTTTCGTCTTTAGCTTCGATAGTGTCTACTATTTCGGCGACTTCTTCGGTGTGCTCGTTAAAAGAGTCCTTGAAAAGCTGTGAAAACTCAAGTCTTTCCGTTTTGCCGCCGCTAGTTTCTTCGGGCGCTTCTTCGGCACTTTCAGCTTCAACGTCGCTTACAAAAGATGCTGTTTCTTCTTTATTCGCGTCGGGCTGTTCTTTTTCTTCCGATTTTTCAGAGTCGAGCTTTTTTGCCTCTTCTGCGGCAATTTCGGGGAGCTTTGAAATAAGCTCTATATGCGCTTTGTACTGCGAAAGAATGCTTGCTTTAAAATCGGATACCTCTTTTTTGAGCATATCGTAAAGAAGCGTTTCGCTTGTAACCGTTCTTGTCGCCGCGCCGACCTTGTCGCTTGCGGAGGACTTGGCGTTAAGAATTATGCTGCCTGCCTCTTCTTTGGCTTTTTTGATTATTTCCTGAGCCTTGTCGCGCGTCATAGAAAGAAGAAGCTCGGAATCGGCAATCGCCTGTCTTTGGGCGTCGTTTTTAATAATTTCGGCTTCGCTTTTTGCGGCGCTCAAAACAGCCTCCGCTTCGGAACGCGAGTCAGAAGCGGCGCTTTCGGCGTCTTTAATTATCATTTCGGCGGCTTTTTGCGCGGACATAACCGCATTTTTTATGTCGCCCTCGTCATTTTTATATTTTTCAAGTCTGTCGGCAAGAAGGCTGACGCGCTTTATAAGCTCGCCGTTCTCGCGGAACATTTTTTCATAATCAACCGAAAGCTCGGCAATAAATGCGTCTACATCGTCGGCTTTATACGCGTTTCTGCCCGACGCTTTAAATTCGTGCTCTCTTAATTGTGTCGGTGTCATCATCACAAAATCCCCGCTTCCGTTTTAAAAGTCATATCAGAAAAATACGCCCGTGTTTTCAAGCTCGTCTATAAGGTCGCCTGTTACGTCAACGTTATAGGGCGTAATTATAAACGTGTTGTTTGCAACCTTTTTAAGCTGGCCGCCGTTTGCATAGGCAACGCCGTTAAGCAAGTCTACAAGACGGCGCGCAACCTCCTTATTTGTGCCCTCAAGGTTAAGAACAACCGTTCTTTTTTCATTGAGATGGTCCGCAATTTCTTTTGCGTCTTCAAATCTTTCGGGTTTTGCAAGAACAACCTGAAGCTTTGCGGTTGTGTGAATGTTTACAACCTTGTTGGGGTCGTCCTCCGAAGCTCGCGGACGTCTTTGAGCGCGCTGTGCTCTTCTTGTCTCGCGGTAATCGTCCTCATAATCGTTAAGTCTTGATTCCTGAGATGATGAATAACCTGTGTTTTCCGGCTCGCGCTCTTCCTCTTCAACGCCGTCGAAAAGGTTGTCGTCATCTTCACCCATTAACTTATTTAAAATATCCTTAAAGCCCATTTTAATTACCTCCGTGAATTATTTATATATTCTGGCTCCGTATATTGCAGAGCCTATTCTAACCATATTTGAGCCGTATTTAACGGCAAGCTCATAATCACCCGACATTCCCATTGAAAGAATTTTCATATCGAAATTCGTAAGCGATTTTTCTTTAATTTCCGAAAAGGTTTCGGAAGCTTCAAAAAAGTATTTTGAAAGCTCTTTTTCGCTTTCGCATATCGGCGGGATTATCATAATTCCGTTGACCTTTAATGCATTAAGCGCCGAAAGCTCGGAAAGCTCGGATAAAAGCGTTTTTTTGTCATAGCCTGTTTTTGACTCTTCGCCGCCGATGTTGATTTCAAGAAGAACGTTCGCGGTAATACCCGCTTCGCCCGCTCTTTTTGAAATTTCTTTTGCAAGATGAAGGCTGTCTACAGACTGAATCATATCAACCTCGGTAACAATTTTGTTAACCTTGTTTGTTTGCAGGTGGCCTATAAGATGCTTTGTAACGCCGTTTAAGTGAAGAGAATCTTTTTTTGAAAGAAATTCCTGCACCTTGTTTTCGCCTATAAGGTCAACGCCGCATTCATCTATCGAATAATTGATGTATACGGGGTCAACTGTTTTTGTTACAGCCATAAGCCGCACATCGTTTTCACTTCTGCCGGAAGATGCGGCGGCGTTTGCGATTTTTTCTCTTATATACTTTAAGTTTTCTTTAATCGCTTCGCATTTTTCAAAATCACACGAGCTTGTTGTCATAAAGCTCCACTCCCTTCGTAACAACTTTATCATAAAGCTTTATGTAACCCGATTCACCCTCGGGATTGTCAACTATTGAATATTCGTCGGCGGCATAAAGAATATGCACCTTTTTAAACGATAAAAGATTTCCGCTTACAACATAAACGCCCTTTTCGCCGTCAACCGTTCTTATTGCGCTGTTCTTGATTTTGTAGCCGCTGTATTCGGAGGTAATTATTTCAATATCCTCAATTCTTAAATCGGTGAGCCTGTCGTTCATTAAATCGCACATTAAAACAAGCTCTGTTTCGGCTCCGTCGCGGTCGCCGATGCTTTTTAACGTAACGGGCAGCTTTTCAATCCCCGAATAAGGGAAGTTGACATACAATGTTTCGCCCTTTTCGAGATTTACCGTTTTTTCGGTATCTACAACGCAAAGAATATACCACTTGAAGTTACTGACAATTCTGCCTATCACGCCGCCCTCGGCGGTTTTGTCGGCGGAAGAAGCAACGGCTTTTTTAATATCATCGCTTGTTATTGAGTCTATTGAATCATAGCTTAAAGTGTTCTCATAGCCGTCGGTGCCGCTTATGAAATAACCCGCTTTTTCGGAGTTTACCGAAGAATACGAAAGGTTTTGCGATTTTAGAGCGGAAAGCTCGTTTTTAAGCGAGGCAAGCTTTTCGGAATAGTCAAGCTGAGTGCCCGTTTCAATCTGCTTGCTTGTAACGGAGCTTCTGAAATCCTCGGCGGATTCGTGCGCCGCGGTGTAGTCGCCCGAGTCAACGCTGTTCAAATATTGGACAAGCTCTGTGTTTATTTTCGCTTCAAGCGAGCTTAAATCAAGCGTTCTTATATTTGCCTGACTGCTGAGCTTTTCATAATGCTCTATATCCTTTTGAAGCTCGCTGATTTTAAGATATGTGTCTGCGTCGTCGGAGCTTGCGAATATCATTGAAACGGTGTCACCCGCCGCAACTCTTTCGCCGTTTGCGGCAAACGAAACGGTTGTACCCGACGCATTGCTTTTAATAAACTCTTCATCGCGCAAAACAAAGCATTTTGTATCGACTGTTTCATAGACCGTTTCTTTAAGCGCAATCTGCGTTTCAATATCCGCCTTTGAAAACGTTACCGCCTGATATATGACATAGGACAGCGCAAGGCTTATTGCAAGCACAACAGCAACAATTTTAACCGTTTTGTTGCTCATAAAATCACCGTCCCAAAAAATCGTTAATTAAAGAAAATACCTGACCGTACATTTCATCGGGGTCGCTGTAGCAATCCGAATATAACCAATTGATTTTTTCATTGCGCCCAAACCATGTAAGCTGGCGCTTTGCATAATGCCGAGTGGCTTTTTTAAGTTCTTCGACGCACTCACTGAGTTCTTTTTCGCCGTCAAGATACGGCTTTAATTCTTTATAGCCTATGGCGTTAACAGCCGTTTTTGAGTGCTCTTTTGAGTAATACTCGCGCGCTTCGTCCAAAAGCCCGTTTTCGAGCATACAGTCAACACGCTTATTTATAGAGTCATAAAGCTTGTTTCTGTCTTTTCTTGTTATTCCTATATAAAGCGGCTCGTAAGGAGACGGCACGCTTTTTGACTCTTTTACCTGCTGTGTGATGGTTTTGCCGTTTGAATAATAAACTTCAAGCGCCCGTGTCACCTTAACCGTGTTATTTGGGTGAATTTTTTTTGCCGCATCGGGGTCTATTTTTTGAAGCTCTTTATAAAGAGCCTCGGCGCCCTCAAGCGAAAGCCGTTTTTTTAATTCATCCCTTACGCGGCTTTCGTTTGCGCCGTCAAGAAATGTCATGTTGTTAAGAAAGCTGTCAACATAAAGCCCGGTGCCGCCGACTATTACAGGAAGTTTGTTTTCGGAAACAATTTCACTCACGGCGCGCTTTGCGTCGAGAATATAAGACGCAACGCTGTATTCTTTATCGGCGGGAAGAAAGTCGATAAGGTGATGCTTAATGCCGTGCATTTCTTCTTTTGCGGGCTTTGCCGTTGCAATATCCATACCCTTATAAATCTGCATTGAGTCGGCAGAAATGACCTCGCCCCCGAAGTGCTCGGCAATTTTTACGCCGAGGGAGGTTTTCCCCGAAGCCGTGGGACCAACAACGGCAATAAGCTTTATTTTTTTTAAAGAATCCATCATACAATACGTTTAAAATATTTTTCGAGTTCGTATTTTGAAATTTCAACGGCAACGGGTCTGCCGTGTGGGCAGCACTTTATTTCGTCGTGTTCCAAAAGATATTTTATGAGCTGTTCCATTTCTTGAAGCGACGTGTCGTTACCCGCTTTCACGGCGGCTCTGCAAGCCGTTGAATGATATATCCAATCAAGCTTTTCGGGCATAACCGTTCTTATATTCTGCGATAAGTAATGGGCAATCTCGTTGATTATATCGTCAAGATTTTCGCCGACAAGCTCCACAGGGCACGCCGACACTTTAACGGTGCGGTTGCCGAAATCGGAAACGTCGTAACCCGCGTCGTAAAGAAGCGAAAGATTTTGAAGAACGGCGTCGTAATCCTCTGAAGAAAGCGTTACCGCTATAGGCTGTAAAAGCATTTGCTGTGAAACCGCGGCTTCGCTTTTGAGCTTATTGAAAAGTATTCTTTCGTGAGCCGCGTGCTTATCGACAAGAAGAAGCTTGCCTTGAAGCTCGGCAAAAATATAAGTCTTAAAAGCTTCGCCTATTATTCTGAAATCGGGAAGCGGCTCCTTTTCTTTTACGGGCTCTTCATTTTCTTCGTGCACTTCGTGTGTTTTTTCAGCACCGTCATATTGATAAGAAAAAGCTTCTTCTTTTTCTTCTTCCGTGCTTACAGCGACAGAAGTTTTTTTCTCTTCCTTAGGTAATTCTTCTTTAGCGTCAAAAGAGCTTTCGTTTTGCGAAAACGAAACGGAATATGTACGGACGGACTCTTTCGGGGTCATATATTCCCCTGCTAAAAAGTCGAACGTTTTTTCATCCTTTTCGGGTGCGCGAAACGTATTTTCGCTTCCCGTTACGGGCGAGCCGTATTCAAGAAAGCGGTAGCTTTTTTTAGGCGGAACAACAACCTCCGGGGACTCTTCGCCGATAACGGTTTTTATGGAAAGCTGTTCGCCCGTTTCTTTTTGCGGGGCAAACACCTTTGCTTTTGAAAAGCTGACCTGCGGTCGGCTTACATCAGCCGAAACAGCGCCTAAAGCGGCGCGGTAAATGCAATCGAAAACGCGCTTGTCGTCAGAAAAACGAACCTCGGTTTTTGCGGGGTGAACGTTTACGTCAACAGCGGAATAAGGCATTGTGACAAACAGCACGCACGGCGGGTATTTCCCGACGAGCATTGCGTTTTTATAGGCTGTTTCAAGCGCAGTTATGAAAAGAGGGATTTTAACATATCTGCCGTTCACGAAAAATATTTGCTGAGAGCGGCTGTTTTTGCCGTAAGCGGGCTTTGAAATAAGCCCCGATACGCCAATACCGTCCTGCGAATAATCAACAGGCACAAGGGACTCTGAAAACTCTTTTCCGAAAACCGCATAAACGGCGGTTTTAAGCTCGCCGTCGCCCGGCGTTACAAACTGAAGCTTGCTGTCGCGGATAAATCTGAAAGAAATTTCGGGGTGCGACACGGCGACGCGCTCCATAATCTGCGCGACGCGGTTACCCTCCTGAACGTCTTTTTTCAAAAACTTCATACGCGCGGGCACGTTATAGAACAAATCACGCACAATAAGCGTTGTGCCGTCGGGACAGCCTGCATCGTCAAAAAGGACTTCTTCGCCGCCCTCGGTGATATAATGCGTGCCGAATTCAACTCCGCGCGGTTTCGTGAGCATTTCGGTTCTTGAAACAGCCGAAACAGAAGCGAGCGCTTCGCCCCTAAAGCCGAGAGTCGATATTCTGTCAAGGTCGTCGGCAGTTTTGATTTTGCTTGTTGCGTGGCTTAAAAAAGCGTTTCTTACGTCGCCTTTTTCTATTCCGCAGCCGTCGTCGGTCACTCTTATAAACGTTTTGCCGCCGCAGTTTATTTCGACAACTATTCTCTTTGCTCCTGCATCAATTGAGTTTTCGACAAATTCTTTTATTACCGACGCGGGGGATTCCACAACCTCGCCCGCGGCTATTAAATCTGATATGCTTTTCGGTAATACGTTAATTACGGGCAAAAGTCTCTCCCCCCTTTCTTAAAATCCAATAAAATGTTGTAATGTCTTTTGAATAAACGCCGATTAATCGGTGATTACAAATCGGAAGCCTCCGAGTGAAGCGCATAAAGCTTTGTAAGCGCCTCAATAGGCGTAAGAGTGTTGACGTCTAAAGACTTTAATTCGTCTAAAATTTTATCTTTTGTGCCGAAGTCAAAGGAAAGCTGTTCTTCTTCGTTTTCAAACGAAGCGCTGCCTTGCGAAACAGACTCCGAAAGAGAAACGGATTGCTGACTTTCGAGCGTTTTAAGTATTTTTTTTGCGTTATTCACAACGGCATCGGGAACGCCCGCAAGCTTTGCAACCTCTATGCCGTAGCTTCCGTCGGCAGGGCCTTTGACAATACGTCTTAAAAACGTTATATCGTCGCCGCGCTTTTTGACCGACGTGCTGTAGTTTTTAACGCCGTCCACAATATTTTCAAGCTCTGTAAGCTCGTGATAGTGTGTGGCGAACAGTGTTTTTGCGCCGAGAGTTTTTTTGTTTGCGGTGTATTCAAGAACCGCCCTTGCAATGCTCATACCGTCATAAGTAGACGTTCCTCTGCCGATTTCATCAAAAACGATAAGGCTTTTTCCCGTAGCGTTTTTAAGAATATCTGCAACCTCGGTCATTTCAAGCATAAAGGTGGACTGCCCCGCAGAAAGGTCGTCCGACGCGCCGACGCGTGTGAAAATTTTATCGACTATGCCGATTTTTGCAGATGAAGCGGGAACAAAGCTGCCGATTTGAGCCATAAGCACTATAAGCGCAACCTGGCGCATATAAGTTGATTTACCCGCCATATTGGGGCCTGTTATTATTGCCGCGCGCGACGAAGAATCAAGATATGTGTCGTTAGGCACAAACGGCGCGCCGTCAAGCATTTTTTCAACGACAGGGTGTCTGCCGTCTTTGATGCTTATTACATCCGAAGTATCAACCTCGGGTCTTGTATAGCCGTTTCTTACGGCGACAAAGGCGAGAGAGCACAAAACGTCAAGCCGTGCAACGGCGCGCGCCGTGCTTCTTACCCTGTCAAGCCTGTCGGCAATTTTGTTTCTTATGTCGCAGAACAGCTCATATTCAAGTCTTACAATACGCTCCTGCGCGCCCAAAACCTTTGATTCAAGCTCTTTTAGCTCTTGGGTTATGAAGCGTTCGCAGTTTGCAAGCGTTTGTTTTCTTATGTATGTTTCGGGTACAAGCTCCTTAAATGAGTTTGAAACCTCTATATAATATCCGAATACACGGTTATATCCTATTTTAAGCTTTTTGATTCCCGTTTTCTCCTGCTCGGAGCGCTCGATTGCGGCAAGATAATCTTTGCCGTGATTTAAAATATCGTGCAGAGAATCAAGCTCTTCGTTATAGCCTTCTTTTATCATTCCGCCCTCTCTGAGGGAAAGCGGCGGGTCGTCGGTTATCGCCGATTTTATGAGAGAATTAACATCGTCAAGCAAGTCAACGCTGTTATAAATCTCGCAAAGCATCTGCGACGAAACGCCCGCAAGCCCCGATTTTATTGCAGAAAGGCAATCGACCGTAAGGCTTAGCGTGCGAAGCTCTTTTGCATTTGCGGTGCCGTAAACAATGCGCGTCATTATGCGCTCGATGTCATACATATCAGCCATGGCATTCATTTCGGCGTCAAGCAAAACGGGATTTGAAAACAGCTCTTCGACCGCGTTCTGGCGGCGGACTATTGCGGAATAGTTTAAAAGCGGCTGTTCTATCCAATTTCTGATAAGGCGCTTGCCCATGGCGGTTTTTGTGTTGTCAAGTACCCACAAAAGGCTGCCGCGCTTTTCGCGGCGAAGCTGAGTTTCGGTAAGCTCAAGGTTGCGCCTTGCAGAAAGGTCAAGCGAAAGGAATTTTTCTTCGCTGTAAAAATCAACGTCGCTCACCGGTTCGATTTCGCCCTTTTGGACGTTTTCGAGGTATTTAATAGCAGAGCCGAAAGCAAGAATCAAGCCTGTTTTGCCCTCTATGCCCTCTTTTGAATTTTCTCTCAGGTGAGAAAAAACCGCGTTTTTGCAGTCCTCCAAATTATACGAGGAAATATCCTGCACCTCGTACTTTACATTCAGTCTGTTTTTTATAAAGTCAGAAAGACTTTTTGAAGACGCGGCATATTTGTTAAGAAGCACTTCCGACGGTGTGTAACAGCCGAGCTGATTTATTATGCGCGCGTCCGAGTCGCCGTCGGAATAATAATCAAGATGCGCTTCGCCCGTGGAAACGTCAAGAAACGCACAGGCGCACTCTTTATCGGTAACATATATTGAAGCAAGATAGTTGTTTTTGCCCTCTTCAAGCATACTGCTCTCTATAACCGTTCCGGGCGTGACTATCCTGATTACGTCGCGCTTTACAATACCTTTTGCAAGCGCGGGGTCTTCGGTTTGCTCGCAGACCGCGACCTTATAGCCGCGGCTGACGAGCTTTGCAATGTATCCGTCGGCACTGTGAAACGGAACGCCGCACATAGGCGCGCGCTCCTCCTGACCGCAATCTCTCCCCGTTAAAACAAGCTCAAGTTCTTTAGACGCAATTTTTGCATCCTCAAAAAACATTTCGTAAAAATCGCCGAGCCTGAAAAACAAAATGGTGTCGGGATAATCTTTTTTAATTTGAAAATATTGCTCCATCATCGGAGAAAGCTTTGCCATCTTTTTTCCCTCAGTGCTGAAAATTAAGTGTAAAAATTAATCAGTGGCAGCCGCCGCAAGCGGAGCACTCACCGCCGCAGTTGTGCTCGTGTTCAGGCTCGCATGTTGCGGGGTCCTGACCGTCGATGCAAAGTGCAAGAATGCCCATAATCTCGTTCATCATTTCGTCGATTGCGTTCTTTGCCTGCTCAAAAGCCGCCATATTGGGGTTGAGCATTACTTCTCTGTAAAGCTTTTCAAAATCAGCGCCGAAGCTTTCAAGCTTTTTGGAATCTGCGCTTTCGCCTTTTGCGGCTTCGTTCTGATAAGAAAGCTGAACAAGGTTTATCTGACCGATAAGCTCGTTAAGCTCTTTGTCGGCGTCGTTAGCCTTTTTTGCGGCGTCAAACGCTTTGTAACGGTCGTCAGCCTGAATGGCTGCGCCGAGCTGTCTTGTAAGTTCAATAACTGTCATTGGGATTACTCCTTTAAATTTGATTATAAAAAACAATTGAAATTGTTATTTAACGTTTTCTTCGGCTTTATGTTTCGCCGCTATTTCCTCCTGAACTTTTAAAAGCTCGGAAAACCAGCGCGATTTTTCAGCCTTCGGCACGGGGTCGGGCATTGAAGCCGCCCGCGTTCCGTTTCTGGGTGAGAAAATGAACGTGAACATCGAGCCGTATTCAACCTCTTTAACAAGCGAGACAGTGTCGAGAAATTCCTCATAAGTTTCCCCGGGGAAGCCGACTATTATGTCTGTGGTGAGGTCAATATCGGGCATTTTTTCTTTTGCGTAATGAACAAGCTCAAGATAGCGTTCTCTTGTATAGTGCCTGTTCATCTCTTTTAAAATGCGGTTGTTTCCGGACTGAACCGGCAAGTGAAGATGACCGCAAAAATGCTTTGAAGAAGCAAGCGTATCAATAAGCCTTTCAGAGCAGTCGCGCGGGTGCGAAGTCATAAAATCGAATGTGAAATCGCCCTCGATAGCGTCAATTCGCTTTAAAAGCTCCGAAAAATCAACGCCGTTTTCTGAATCCTTGCCGTAGGAATTGACATTTTGCCCGAGAAGCGTAAGCTTTTTGTAGCCCTGATTTATAAGCTGTTTTGCTTCAAAAAGAACTGTTTCAGGGTCGCGGCTGCGTTCTCTTCCGCGCACATACGGCACAATGCAGTAGGTGCAGAAGTTATTGCAGCCGTACATTATCGGAAGCCATGCATTTTCGCCGCTGTCGCGCGAATTGGGCATACCCTCGGCAATAACGCCGTCGGAACCGTCAATGCAAAAAACGCGTTTTCCCGAACAAAGAACCTTGCTTAAAAGCTCAGGCAGTCTGTGCAAAACGTGCGTGCCGAAAATAAGGCTGACAAAGGGATAGCTTTCTTTAAGCTTTTCTGTTATATGGGGCTGTTGAACCATACAGCCGCAAAGCGCGATTATAAGGTTCGGGTTTTCGGATTTAAGCCTTTTCAGTGCGCCGACGTTGCCGAAAACGCGGTCTTCGGCGTGCTCGCGAATGGCGCAGGTATTATAAATAATTATGTCGGCTTCTTCGGGCGCGTTGCAAAGCTCATAGCCCATTTCAACAAGCATACCCTTAATATGCTCGCTGTCGGCAACGTTGCCCTGACAGCCGTATGTGTGCACAAACGCCTTAGGCGTTTTGTCGCCGAAACGCGCGCAAAGGACGGTGTGCACCTTTTCTTTATATTCGTTTTGCTTCGCCATTTCGGCGTCGCTTACAAATACGGTGTTCTTTTGCAAAAAATATCAATCCTTAAGAATCAGAATAAAACCGAGTTAAGCCAGCCGAGAATATCAAGATATACCTTTTCTTTATATTCTTCTTCATTGAGAATTTCGTGTCTGCAATGCGGATAAACGATTATCTCGGGCTCATGACCCGTAACCTTGAGCGCGTCGGCAACGGCAACGGGACCTTTTCCGTTGAAACCGATGGGGTCTTTTGCACCCGAAATTATAAGAATGGGAAGGTCTGTCGGGACGGTTGCGGGCCAAAGCTTGTCCGAAGCTAAGATGCCGACCGAGCAAAGGTCGCGTATGCCCGCCATGGAAAGCTCGTGACCGCAAAGCGGGTCGTTTTTGTAGTTTTCAACATTTTGCTTGTCAAAGCTGAGCCAATCAAGGTCAGAGGTTTTATCCCTTATGCCGAAGCACGAAAACTTGTTAAGAGATGAAGCGAGCGCATGATTTACGGTTCTCGGGCCCATTTTTCTTGCAAGAGCCGAAAGCGAATTGACAAGGAAGTCAAAGCCCGACGGAACCTGACCCGTACCGCAGATGATAAGACCCGAAAGCTCACTTCCGAACGCGCCCGCATAAAGCCTTGCGCAGAACGAGCCCATGCTGTGGCCGAAAAGGAAATAGGGAAGCTCGGGGTAACGCTTATGCATAATATTGTGTAAAATATGCATATCGTCAACAAATCTTCTGTAGCCCTCCTCCTCTGCCGTGAAGCCGAGTTCATCTTCCGAATTGACGGACTTGCCGTGACCGATATGGTCGTTTCCGCAAACAACAAAACCCTTTGAAGCAAGGAATTTTGCAAAATCGTCATATCTGCCTATGTGTTCGCCCACGCCGTGCGCTATTTGAAAAACGGCAACATGGTCTATTTCGTCATCATACCAGATAAGTGCGCGGATTTTATTAACGCCGGTCGAAGAATTATAATACGCTTCTTTTTTTACTAAGGACATTTTAACGCCTCCGTACGAGTCGGAATTATGCACAAAATGCGAATATACATAATTCCCCATATTCGGATAATATGATAACATACGCAGGCGCAAAATGCAAGAAAAACAGGCGTATTTAATTAAATTTTAACAAAAAAGAAAGACGCCCGAAAACAGAGTACGGGCGCCGCTTTATTTGTCAAAATGAAAATTTGATTATCTTTTTAAAAGAGAGTTTAAAGAAAGCAACCCTCCGTTATTTATGAGTGGCAAAATGCGCTTTACAAAAAAACAACAGCCGACAAAGCCGACTGTTGTTAATGGTTGCGGGGATGGGATTTGAACCACATGACCTCCGGGTTATGAGCCCGACGAGCTACCGAACTGCTCTACCCCGCGATATTTAGCTGTGCACTTCCTGAGTGCTCATATACTATACACTGTTTTTTCGGCTTTGTCAAGTGTTTTTTATGTTTTATTTGAAAATGTCATTAAAAAGACAAAGAGACGGAGCGATTCAGGCTCCGTCACGGCTACTCTTCCAAAAATTTCTCAATGGCACGCTTTATAATTTGGGCTTGCGGCACTCCCTCGGCGGCGCATTTCGCCTTAAAAGCCCCCGCCGTTTCTTTAGGAATTCTGATTGACACAGTATCATAAGTCTTTTGATTATATCTTGCCTTTACCGCCGTAGATGTTTTGGTTTTTCGCTTTTTTTCGTCCATTATATAACCTCTTTCTTTCATTACGAGTGTGTTTTTTAACTTATTAACTTTTTTTGCTTATCTGTCCGTTATTCCCAATTCTCTTTTAAGCCCCTCTTGCAAGACCTGAGAAAAGTTAATATTTGCTTTTTCCGCCGCATAGCAAAGCCAACTTGGGAGAGTGCAGTTTTTCTTAACTGCTTTCATTTCGTTTTTGCGCCGATATTCTGCAAAGTCAACGTCTACAAGTGTCACAATTTTTCCCTGCGCCGGTTTCACAGCATTAAAACTGCACGGGATGGGCAGTGCTTTCCCGTCGTCCTCCATATCAATACCCATTAAGCCGATAGCGTCCCGCGCCGTTTCAATGGCATCTGTTAAGTCATCGCCCTGTGTATTAATATCAAAATCGGGAATATACACCGTAAACCCTTTACTATCCGGTATAAGCAAGATAGGATATGAATTTTTCATATATGCCTCCTCGTTAAAACACATCTTGTTATCTTTCCTTAGGCATAAGAGAATCGAACCGACACGCCCTAAAAGCTTTATTTTCCGTATCCTCAGGCGTTTTTCTCCTTGCAATACGAAAGTATTGCTGAGTTGAAGAAACACCCGACTATTTGAAAACTAAAGCTTCCCCAGTGCTTCGCAGTTTTAAAATGTCATATTTTTGTCGGTACAAGGAAAAAAACGAAGCAATGCTGTCGCCTTGCGAGGCTTTTTGACGCAGTAACGGCGAAAAGAGGGCGTTTTAAAACCGTACGGGTTCGACCCTGTTATGCGCGTTTATTATAAGCCCTGATTGTCTTGCCAAATATCGAATATATCAAGCTTTTCAGACACTAAGGCGCGTTTGAAGAGGGCTTTTAATCCAAACCACGCAAGACAAATCGGGATGCAGAAGCCCTCATATCCCGGAGCCTTGAAAACAAAAAGCGCCACAACAATAATTGTAAAAATCATAAAATATAACACCTCTGTTATTTTTGTTTGAGTAAAATTAAGACGTAATTTTTTTGTCAAATTATATTGTTACTTAAAACAAATCATTTTTTAACACATACTCCCGAAGCTCATCGAAAGTTTTGCAAATGCTTTTTGAAACATCAAAAGCGACCGAGAGTTTACCGCTGTCTGCTTTTACCGTCCATTTGCCGCTGTATTCGGTCACGCTGTAATCTTTCCTGTTTTTTGTGATACACATAAAAATACCTCCTATTGCAACTCTGTTGCATTTCTTAATTGAATTTATGATAAAAATTTCGCACGCTTCCTGCCTATGAGCTTTATTGCAAAACCGTTCTGCCGCGTCATTACTTTGGAACGCTTTCGCAAAGTCTGCAAGGCTTTTATTATGTGCTTTTAATCGTGGTGTTCGTTGTAATAATCTTCGGCATCATAATAGTCAAAAAAGTCGTCATAGTGGTCGTAATAAAAATCCTCCTCATTATAATAATCTTTCGCATTGTACGGGTCATCTTTTTCGGTTGTTTTTGACGAAGATTTATTCGAATTTGACGATTTATAACCCGAAGACGTTTTCGGCTTTGGTGTGACGTTAGTACTGAAGCCTTTACTGTAAGAGCTTCCCGAGCTTCCGGAACTGCCCGAGCCGCTCGAACTATAGTTTTTACTGTAAGAACTGCCGGAACTTCCGGAGCTGCCCGAGCCGGAACCGCTTTTATAAGAGCTACCGGAACCGCTGCTGTAAGAGCTGCCGGAGCTGTAGCTGCTTTTGTATAAATGCGAAAAATCGTAGTCGGAGTCGCTATTGCCTGCGAAAAAGGCCCAAATCAACAGTCCGACGAATGCAATAGCTCCTATTATTGCAAGGACATCCGTAACTTTATCAAACATATCTTTTTCATTGTTCGCGCTATTCATAACACAACCTCCTTAAAGCTGTTGTGATTATGATATCACAGTACATCGGCTTTTGCTGTCCCATAAAGCGTACTTTGCATCGATTGAAATTAAAAAAATCGAAGAAAATTTTATGAAACCGCAAAAAACCGCCGGACATTTCGGTCCGACGGTTTGTTTTGAATTTTAAAAGAAAGGTGCCGAAAGCGCCGTTGTGCATATTTTTACAGTATCTATAAATTTTATTAAACACTGCTTTTATCGCTTCAGCTGTTTATAACCGCAAAAGCCCCGGAATTTTGTTTTTTCAGCTTTTTAATTCCGATAAAGCGGATTATTAACCCAAGCAAAAGCCCGAGCAAGGCGGGAACAACCCAACCCATTCCGTACTCTGAAAACGGCAATACCTTGTTTGCGAAATTAATTATCGGCTCAAGGTGCAAAAACGCGATAACGTTTTCGGGGAGCGCGCCTAAAAAGTCAAATACGGCTGAAACAAGCGTGAAAGCCGTAACCGAAACATACACGCATTTTGCGTGTTTAAATGTGTTGCCGAAAAGTCCCAATAAAATAAGCGTTATTGCCAATGGGTAAAGGAACATAAGCACGGGAATCGAATATTTGATTATTGCGTCAAGCCCGAAGTTTGCAATAGCAAACGAAACCGCGCTGAAAATAACAGCCCATATTTTATATGAAAACAGCTTCGGGAAAAGCTTTGAAAATGTTTCGGCACAGCTTGTAACAAGACCGACCGAGGTTTTAAGGCATGCAAGCGTTACCGTTATTGCAAGAAGCGCCGCGCCGACATTGCCGAAATAATGCTTTGCAACAAGCGCAAAAATCTCACCGCCGTTTGTGCATATCGAAAAAGCTCCGCGGCTTTGAGCGCCGACAACGGTAACGGCAACATAAATCACCGCCATAATTAAGGAGCTGAAAACGCCCGCCTTAACGGTACTTTTTGCAACTGCCTTCGGCTCTGTCACCGAAAGCCCCCTTATAACGTCGATAACGATAATTCCGAAAGCGAGCGCCGCTAACGCGTCCATTGTGTTATAGCCCTCAAGAAAGCCCGTCATAAACGGAGAATTAACATAATTCCCAGTCGGTGAAGCGTCAAGCGCGCCGCCCATCGGATTAAATATTGCGGCAAAAGTGAGTATGCCGAGAAACACCAAAAACACGGGGTTAAGAATTTTACCGACCCATGTAAGAATCTTTCCCGGGAAAAGCGAAAAGCCCAAAACTATCGCAAAAAACAGTGCCGAAAAAACGGCGAGAATAACTTTTTCGTTGTCGCCGCCCGAAAGCATAGGCTCAATTCCGACGGTAAACGGCACCGTAGCGCAACGCGGTATTGCAAAAAGCGGGCCGATTGTGAGATAAAGCGCGCATGTAAAAAACACGCTGTAGCCTTTGCTGACCTTTTTTGAAAGCTCAATAAGTCCGTCGCTTCTGCTTATGCCCATGGCGGCAACACCTAAAAGAGGAAGTCCCACGCCCGTTATTAAAAAGCCGATAACAGCAGGTATCATATTACTGCCCGAAAGCTGACCCATATATATCGGAAAAATAAGGTTGCCCGCGCCGAAAAACAGCCCGAACAGCATGCTTGCGACAAATATCAAATCGCTGAATTTCAATTTTGTTTTCATACGAGAACTCCTTTTATGTTATGCCGCTTCGCCTGTTTTTGTAAGATTTTTCATCCAATTGAATTTATTGATTTTTACAGCGGCGACAAAGCATTTTAAAATCTGGTCGCATTTAAGACAGGCAAAAACGACCCACGCCGGCGCGCCGAGGTGCGACGCAATTATTGCCGACGGCAAAACGACGAGAAAAACGAATATTGTGTCGTTTTTAAATACAAATCCGACGTCTCCGCCCGATTTTACAAGCCCGAAAAGCCCCGCCGCCTGATAGCAAGTGCCAATCATAGTAACTGAAAGCACGGTTATAAACTGACGGGAATACTCTGCGGCTTCGGGGGTGATGCCCGTATAAAGTCCTATAAACGGCGTTTTAAGAAGAGTGATAACTCCGCACATAATTAAGCCGAGCGAAAAGAACAAAACCTGAACCGTTTTTGCATATTCTTTCATTTTTTCGGTCTCGCCCGCGCCGACGGTTTTGCCTGTGATAATTCCGACGGCGGCGCTCATTCCGTTCATTCCGACATAAGCTAACGAGTGCATTGTATTTGCAACGCTTGCCGCCGTTATTACGCCCGACGAAAATCTGCCGAGGATTGCGGAGTTTGCCATCATATTCACGCTCCAAACAAGCTGACCCGCAATAATCGGAGCGCCGTATTTTACAAAATCCTTTAAAAATGCCCTGTCGCACGTTAAAAGCTCAAAAGGCTTTAATTCAAGCCGCTTATCCGAAACAAAGACATAAACGGTTGTTACTGCGGTTTCGGCTATTCGTGAGACGAGCGTTGCGATTGCCGCGCCTTTAACGCCGAGCGGCGAAACAACACCGTTTATGCCGAAAATCAAAATGTAGTTTAAAACAACGTTTATTACAAGCGACATAAACGAAACAACTGTACCGATTTTTACAACCTCGACGCTTCGCATTGCGGCGATAAGCGTTTGTGTTATGCAAAAGAAAATGTATGAAAGGCAAACGATTTTAAGATAGTCTGCGCCCGCTTCGATAACTGCCGTCTCTTTTGCAAAAAGCGAAATAATAAACTTCGGGAAAACAAAGCACAAAACGGTTATAACCGCTCCGAAAATCAGCGAAAAGCGCAAACCGACCGAGACTATTTTTTTAATACTTCCCCTGTCGCCTTTGCCCCAATACTGCGCCGAAAGGATAAGCACAGTGCCTTCGATGCCCGCCGAAAAAATCTGTAAAAACGTTTGAATCTGACCGCCCATATAGACGCCCGAAACGGCAACATCGCCCAAGGCACCGACCATCAGATTATCGGCAAAGCCGACGGCGAAGGTTATAAGATTTTGAAGCGCGGCAGGAACGGCAAGCGCTATAAGAGATTTGTAAAAGCTTTTATCTTTGGTGATTATCTTCATTTTCGCACCTAACTCTTGCAAATAAGCAGAAAAAAGCGGTGTATAAAACCGCGGTTTTATGTAAAAAAAGAAGCCGCCTATTGGCAACTTCAATTTAAAGCTCGGCACAGAGCGCCGAAATATGGCGACCCGGATCGGGCTCGAACCGACGACCTCTAGCGTGACAGGCTAGCGTTCTAACCAACTGAACTACCGGGCCGCTTTATGGTGGGAACAATAGGGCTCGAACCTATGACCCTCTGCTTGTAAGGCAGATGCT
>ERZ808246.140-NODE-140-length-60747-cov-4.502537_pt1 | contig 60747 bp, 50 predicted proteins | sample MGYA00521083_ERZ808246 | MGnify/ENA primary metagenome ERZ808246 (study PRJEB31516, sample SAMN03275577) | gut metagenome | biome: mammalia-associated habitat; material: feces | host: Papio cynocephalus | place: Kenya | collected 2012-07-07 ... | reverse complement strand
AAGGGCGGCCCGGCGGGCCGTTCATCTTGACCCTTGCGCCGTGTGGTACAATGGGAGGCCGCGGAGGGAGGCACGCTGAAGGCTATCCGGGCTTGCACCCAACAGAGGCCCGGCGGGCCGAGCGTGTCACCGTCTGACGTAGAAGCTATCCGGGTATACGGTGGGCCGGGCGGCGTTTTCCTGGTCCTGTACCCAGGATAGCAGCAGGTTCTGCAGCAGCTTATACGGCGTTACCCCTGCACGGTCACAGGCGGTTCGAACTCGTTCTGCCTGCTTGGCCGTCAGCTTTGTTCCGAACTGCTTGAGGTGCCGCCTATCCCAGGCGGCCTGGTACGGTCGGAAGAACTTCTCTTTGCTCATGGTAACCTCCTTCGTTTGGCTCACGGGCTTGCGCCCTCCGCTCCGTGGCGGCTCTCCTACATACTGGTTTCCTACAGTGTACCCCTAACAAGTGACATTTGCAACAACTTTCTTGTGATATAGCACGGTATATAACAAGATTCTTGTTATTCTGCACCGGCTACCGCCTGCCATGCCAGGACCTTTTCCACATTTCCACCAGCTTTTCCCGGCATGGCATACCTAATCGAGACCCCTCTGTTGCCCTTCTTGGGTTTCCCTCACACTCCCTTCCTTACCGTTATCGCAAATCTTACCACTTTATCGACAGTCTCGTATTTTTATAATCGTCTCGGAAACGTTCCGCCGAACCTGTGCCTTGCAGTATGCCGGTGGCACAGAAAAGCGGCGAGGCCGAGTAAGTCCCCCGGCAACCTGTCCACTTATTACCAGGAACCGCACACATGTCAAAACCTCGGGGCCCTCCGCGCTTTTGCGGAGGGCCCCGAGGTTTCTATATTTCTCCAGTCCTTCATCCCTGCCGCAGCTGCCGGCACAGCAGCCGGCTCACGGCGTCGGCAAACCAGCCGATGGATGGGATGCGCTCCATGGCCTGGCCGTAAATTTTTCGGGCGTCGGGCAGTTCCCGGTCGCTGCCGGTGAAGATGCACACAGGCCGAATGCCCCGGCGGCGCAGGATTCCCGTCTCCTCGGCGGTATCATCCACGCCCCGCTTGCCGCTGTAGCTGTAGCCCCCCAGGGGCAGCGCCCCCACAGGGATGCGCTGGTCGTCGTTGGGGCTGGCGTCCGACAAAATCAGCAGCAGGCGGTTTGGGCTCACCGCCTTACGCATAAGCCAGGCCATGGCCCGCAGCGCCAGGCCGTCCCGGTTCCACCCGGCGGCCACATAGTCAAAGACCCGGTCGTTCTCCTCCGGCTTGTCATAGTCCCGCAGGATCCGCAGGACCGTGCACCCGCTGACGGAGCAGAACGCCGTGACCCGCACCGGAATGCGGCACCGGCTGAGGCTCTCCACAATGATGTAGGCCTGGGCGGCCAGCTTTTCCTGCTGCCGGTTTTGGGAGGCCGAGCCATCCAGCAGAATATCTACGGACAGCTCCCCGGGCTGGCTGTCGCTGCGGCGGGTAAAGATCCGCTGCTCGCCCAGTGCCGCCGCCCGCCAGGCCGCGTCCCCTCGCAGCCGCCCCACGCGGCCCAGGGAGGTATCCTCGTCCTGCTGCAGCAGCAGGGTGTTCTGCAGTTTTTGGGTGAGCTGCGCGATGGTCAACCGGTTTTGCAGGAGGTTTTTCTGATAGTACGCCCGGTTTTTCTCCCGCTGCCGCTGAAAGTTTTCCGCGTCCCATGCGGCGTCTGCGCCGATGGGATGGTCCGGCGGGGTCCCCTTGGTAAAGTGCAGCCGGCAGTTCCGGTGTACCCCCGTACACAGCTCCCGCTCCGCCTCCGCCAGCTGCGAGGGCGTCAGCATGGACGCGCCGAAGCAGTCCTCCACATAGCGCCGCAGGATGGGCTCCGGGGTCTTGCCCTGGAGAAAGCTCAGCAGGCGCATGGTCTTTCCGGCCCCGCCCCCGCCGTTTTCGCCGGGATCACCCCGTCCCAGGGCCCGGAGGGCGTTGGGACGGATCAGGCGGACGCCGCCGTCCTTTCCGACAATGCTCCGCCCGGCGAAGGCCGCCCACTGGCGGTCGGTAACGCTGCGGCGGGCCCGGCGGAAGAATGTAAACAGCAGCTCCTCCGTCCGATCTACGATCTTCTGCTCGCTCCACCCCGGGTCAAATTCCAGGGCCGCCAGCACCTGCCGCAGCCAGGGATCCTGGGGCTCCTCCCCGGTGAGTACGCGTTGGGCCCAGGCAGCCCGGAGGCTCTCGGCGCTCTCCCGAGGGTCCTGGGGATGGGGCCGGGCCAAGGCCCTTTGGGCATACTCCCGGCGCAGACCCGCCAGGGCAGGCCGCGCCCCCCCGGCCCGGGCAAACACCGCGTGCTCCATGCCCAGCCAGAACACATCCGTATACAGTCCGCCCTTTTGCTGCAGCTGAAAGCTGTGCAGCATGGGCTGAAAGCGTGAAAAGTCATACAGGCCGTAGGCCAGGCCCATGATCGTGTTTATGTAGAGCTCTGCGTCCCCCCGGTCGTCAAACGCCGCCTCCTCCGAGTGCAGATCGTAGCGTCCGGCGCCGTTCCAGATCTGGTTATAGGCCCGGCGGCTTTGCAGTTCTTCCCGGTCCATAGTCACTCCCCAAAGAGCTGGGCCCGGTCCGCCTTCTCCGGGATCCTGGCCCAGACCGTGTCCGCCGCCAGCTGCTGCTCAAAGGGCTCAAAGGCCTTGTTGATAACGCCCAGGCGCAGGGCCTGCCCGGCGCTGATGCCCTTTTCCATCAAGTGCAGGGCCGACAGCAGTCCCCGCAGATCCAGGGCCTTGGTAGAGATCTCACCGCTGTCGCACTTCTGCCGCAGATCCCGGAACAGGGCCGTGAACTGCTCCGCCCACTTCTCCTTCAGGGTGGGGAAGCTGCGGCGCAGGAGCTTTTTCAGGTTCTCGTCGGAGATGATGGGCATATCCACCACCACAAATCGGGACACCAGCGCCTCGTTGAGCTCCCTCGTCCCTGCGTAGCCGTAGTTCATGGTGCCGATGAAGCGGGTGGCCTCGTCCAGGTGGATCCGCTCATAGCCCGGCACGTCGATGACCCGCCGGTGGTCCAATGTGGCGTGCAGCACCGCCAGGGCCTCGTTTTTCGCCATGTTCACCTCGTCCAGCACGCCAAAGCCGCCCAGCCGGGCGCACTTGCTCACCGGTCCCTCCCGGAACTCCACCTGCCCGTCCCGGAGGGTATCGGCGCCGATGAGGGCCGCTGCGTCCACGTTCACATACATGGACACATCCCATACCGGGCGGCCGAATACCGCCGCCAGGTTCTCCGCCAGGACGTTTTTGCCCGTGGCCTTGGGGCCTGCCAGCAGCAGGTGCTCCCCGCACAGCAGGGCCGCCGCCGCACTCTCCCAGATCTCCCGTCCATAGTAGAGATACCGGGGCTGGGGAACGCGCTCCGCCGCCTCCACGGGTGCCGGATGCGCCTGGCGGAACCGCCGGATCTCCTCCAGCAGGGCCGCGTCCACGCCCTCCTCCTGCAGCTCCTTGAAAATATCCATATCTGCGCCTCCCCGCTTTTTATGATGCCGTATTATACACCCACAGCCCATAAAGATTTCGCCAAGAAATCTCCATTTCCGTGGAAAAGCTCCCGCCCGCGCGGTTTTTTCCTCAGTCCCGCGCAAGAAGCGGAAATGTCATACATTTCCCCCAGTCGGCAGCAAAGCGCCGCCTGCCGCCCGGGCCCGTTTCCGTTCCGGTATCGTAACATTTTCAACAAAATAGGGAAATTGTCGCATTGACCAATTTCCCTAATTTTTTTACAATAGGATTATACCATTCTGTCCAAAAACAGTGTGGAAAATTAAAGGAGGATTGACATGAAGAAGATCATCGCTTTCATTTTGGCCACGGTAATGCTGATGGCCACCCTCACCGCCTGCGGCACCAAGACCAACGACGACAAGAAGGACGGCACCAAGACCGCCGCCGACTTGAAGATCGTTCTGCTGCTGCCCGGCGAGATCAATGACCAGGGCTGGAACGCTTCCAACTACGCCGGCGTCGTGGCCTGCAACGAGAAGCTGGGCACCAAGATGGAGTATGTGGAGTCCGTGAAGGAGGCCGATTTCGAATCCACCTTCCGTGAGTATGCCGAGCGGGGCTATGATATCATCATGGCAGCCGGCTCCCAGTTTGACGAAGCCGCTTCCAGTGTGGCCGCCAACTATCCCAACACCCGCTTCATGGTCGTCAACGGCTCCAAGTGCGACGCCGACAACCTCTGCCCCCTGTTCCCCAAGGAGTATGAGGCTTCCTACCTGGCCGCCGTCATCGCCGGCAACATCACCACCAACGGCCAGTTCGGCCTCATCGGCGGTGACCCCAACCAGGCCATGAAGGACCTGATGGCCGTGTACGGCAAGACCGCCGTTTCCATCGCCAAGGACCGCGGTATCGCCGATGCCAGCTATAACCTGGCCTATTCCAACAGCTGGACCGACGTGGCCCTGGGTAAGCAGATGTCCGAGAACATGATCGATAACGGCGCGGACGTGATGTTCGTGTACGCCAACGAGCTGGGCCTGGGCGTCATCAACGGTGCCGTGGAGAAGGGCGCCAAGGTCGTGGGTTACTCCTCCGATCAGACCACCATCGACCCCAATACCGTCGTGGCCTCCATCGACTTTGACTATGCCACCATGTACGTTTGGGCCATCGATCAGTACCTGTCCGGCAAGCTGGCCGGACATCAGATCGTGGAAGTGGGCGTGGCCGAGGACATTTACTTCCCCGTCTACACCGATAACTGCCCCGCCGAGGCCAAGGCCGCCTGCGACCAGGCCGTCAAGGATCTGAAGGCCGGCACTGTGGATCTGAAGGCTCTGTTTGACTAAGCGCTCTCATTATCCTTACATATAAGGTTTCATCCTGTCTGCTGGCCTGCTCCAAAAAAGCAGGCCAGCAGGCTATCCAAGGAAACTGGAGGAAATATATGGCTGTTCCCGTTGTAGAAATGCGGCATGTGACCAAATGCTTTGCAAAGGTCATTGCCAATAAAGATGTCTCCCTCACCGTAGGCGAGGGGGAGGTGCTGGCGCTGCTGGGCGAAAACGGCGCCGGAAAAAGCACCATTATGAAGATCCTGTACGGTCTGTACGGCCTGGACGAGGGGGAGATCCTCATCCGCGGCCAGCAGGTGCAGATCAAGAATCCCGCCGATGCCATGGCCCGGGGCGTCGCCATGATCCAGCAGCACTTCTCTTTGGTACCCACCCACACCGCTGCGGAGAATATCATCCTGGGCAATGTCCACGGATATATCTCTCTGAAGGATCACAATAAGAGATTGGAAAAAATTGCCAAGGAGTACGGCTTTGACGTGCCCATGGACCGCCCGGTGGGCGAGCTGGCCGTGGGGCAGCAGCAAAAGGTCGAGATTCTGAAGGCTCTTTATATCAACGCCGGCGTCCTCATTATGGACGAGCCCACCGCCGTTCTGACCCCCCAGGAGTCCGAGCACCTCATGCAGTTTATCAAGGACTTCACCGCCAAGGGCAACAGCGTGGTCTTCATCACCCATAAGATGAAGGAGGTCATGGAGGTGGCCGACCGCATCGTGGTCATGCGCAACGGCGTGGTGGTGGACGAGGTCCGCCGGGCGGACACCGACGAGCAGCAGCTGGCCCGGCTGATGATCGGCCAGGAAATCGTGCCCCCTGTGCGCGACCAGAAGGAGTGTACCGGCGATCCGGTGCTGACGCTCCGGGGCGTCTGCCTGCAGGAAAAGCACGCCGCTCCCCTGCTCAGCGACATTTCCTTTACCATCCACCAGGGAGAGATCTTCGGCATCGCCGGTGTCAGCGGCAACGGCCAGGATGACCTGTGCGATGTCATCTGCGGGCTGAAAAAGCCCACCGCCGGGCAGATCCTCCTGGCCGGGCAGGACATCACCGGCGCCAGCATCCGCCGCCGCAACGCCTGCGGCATCGGCTATGTCCCCGTGGACCGGTACCGGGACGGCATGGTCATGGATATGACCCTTTCGGAGAATATCCTGCTCAAGCGCTGCTTTGACAAGGATTGGTTCAACCACGGCTTCATCCGCCGGGAAAAGCTGGACAGCTATACCAACCAACTCATTGAAAATCACCGGGTCAAGGCCAACGACTGCCACGATACCGCCGGCAGTCTCTCCGGCGGCAACCAGCAGAAGGTGGTCCTGGGCCGTGAGGTGGATCTGGCCTCCCGTCTGCTGATCCTGAACCAGCCCACCCGGGGCCTGGATATGGGCGCGGTGGACCGCATCCACCATGTGATCCTGGAGGAAAAGGCCAACCGGAAGGCGGTGCTCCTAATCTCCACGGAGCTGTCGGAGATCTTTGAGATGTGCGACCGCATCGCCGTCATGCACGGCGGCAGGTTCATGGGCATATACCGCAACGGTCAGCTCACCACCCAGCAGATCGGCCTGCTGATGGCCGGTGTCCCGCTGGAGGAGGAGGTGCAAAACGCATGAGATCGAAAAGCAATGTTCTTCTGTATAATATCGCCGCCGTGGTCATCGGCCTGGTCATCAGCGGGTTGCTGCTGCTGTTCATGAAGGTGAACCCCCTGGACGTGTGCGGCCAGGCCCTGCAGAAGATCGTCACCGATAAATATAACCTGGGCGAGATCTTGGTGAAGGCCACCCCTCTTATCTTCACCTCCCTGGCCTTTGCCTTCACCTATAACGCCAACCTCTTTAATATCGGTGCTCAGGGCCAGTTCACCATGGGTGCCATCATCGCCGTGGCCCTGTCTTTGGGACTGCAGGACAGCCTGCCCACCTGGCTGCTGCTCCTGCTGGTGCTGCTGGGCTCCTTTGCCGGCGGCGCAGCCGTAGGCGGCCTCATCGGCGGAGCCAAGGCAAAATTCCACGCCAATGAGTTCCTGGTGAGTATGATGAGCACCTATGTCATCACCAACTTCATGGACTATCTGCTGCGCACCTCGCTGCAGGAGACCAAGGCGGAGTATATGCAGACGGACGCCATCTCCTCCTCCGCCTATCTCCCCAATATCATCCCCGGCACCCGGGTCCACCTGGGCTTTGTCATCGCCGTGGCCGCCGCCGTGGCCGCGTGGATCCTGCTGAACAAGACCCGGCTGGGCTTCCAGATCCGGGCCGTGGGCAAAAACGCCGATGCCTCCCGCCTGGGCGGCATCAGCTCCGGCAAGATCTATGTCATCAGCTTCATGATCGCCGGCGGCCTGGCCGGTATGGCGGGCCTTACGGAGATCAACGGCGTGCAGCACATGCTGCTGCGTGATTTCAATGCTTCCATCGGCTCCTACGGCATCGGCATCGCCATTCTCGCCAACGGCAATCCCCTGGGCTGTATTTTTGCCTCTATTCTTTTCGGCTTTCTGAACGTAATGGGCACCACCATGGGCCGTCTGCCGGGTCTGAATATCCCCGCCAGCATCATCGAGCTCATTGAGGGCGTGGTGATGATCTGCGTGATCATCTCCTACGCCGTCCGTTACGCCATGGATACCAAGAAGAAAAAGGCCATGATGAGAAAGGCAGGTGTATGATCTATGGTCAATATTCTCACCCGTGCCATTATGATGAGCACGCCCCTGCTCCTGGGCGCCCTGGCGGAGGTCTACGCCGAGCGCACAGGCATGATGATCTGCGCCATTGAGGGCATATTCCTCATCGGCGCCTGGGGCGGCTTTGTGGGCACATATCTGTCCGGCAGCCTCCTGGTGGGCCTGTTGCTGGCCATTGCCTTGGGTGGGCTGATGGCTCTGCTGTATGCCTTTGTCACCGTGACCCTGGGGCAGCAGCAGGTGGTCACCGGCACCGCCATGAACATCCTGGCCGTGGGCATCTGCTCCTACTTCCAGCGTGTGCTCTTCGGCGTCCCCACTACTCCCCTGCAGATCGATACCCTGCCGAAGCTGTCCATTCCGCTGCTGAGCAAGATCCCCTACATCGGGGAGATCTTCTTCCAGCAGAACATCCTCACCTACATCGCCTATATCCTCATCCCCGTGTCCATCTTCGTGCTGTATAAGACCTCCCTGGGCCTGGCCATCCGCTCCACCGGAGAAAATCCCGTGGCCGTGGACGTGGCGGGTCTGCCGGTGAACCGCATCCGTTTCCTCACGGTGCTGGTGGCCGGCTGCATTGGCGGCCTGGCGGGCTCGTTCTATACGGTGGGCTATCTGGGCATGTTCAGCAGCAATGTCATCGGCGGCCGCGGCTGGATCGCCTTCGCCATCTGCTTTTTGGGCAACTGGTCGCCCAAGGGCGCGGTGCTGGGCACCCTGGCCTTCGGCCTGGCGGATGCTCTGTCCATCTATTTCCGCACCGGCACCACCGCCGTTCCCACGGAGCTGATCATCGCTCTGCCCTATATCCTCACCATCGTGCTCACCATTTTCCGCAGCAACTTCCGCGTCCCCGCCAAGCTGGGCGTCCCCTACCGGAAGGAAAGCTGAGCCGATCCCCGATCCTTTTCCACTGTTACAAAAAGAGAAAGCACCCCAAGCGGGGTGCTTTTTTCTCTTATTGTCCGGAGGAAAAATCAGAAACAGGTAAATGCGCCGTCTATAACAAAGTCCCCGCCGGTGGTAAAGGGGCTGGCGTCGCTGGCCAGATATACGCAGATGGCCTGCAATTCCTCCGGCTTTCCCAGTCTGTGTATGGGGGACATCCGGTTCCACTGCTCGATCAGGGGCACCAGGGAGGGCGAGCTCAGGGTCAGATCGGTGCCGATATAGCCGGGGCTGATACAGTTGACCCGGACGTTTCTCGCCGCCCACTCCACAGCCATGGATTTCGTCAACTGAATGACGCCGGCCTTGGAGGCGTTGTAGGCGCACTGGGGCTGGGGAACATTGACGATATGGGCAGACATAGAGGCGGTGTTGATGATGGAGCCACCCCCTTGCCTGAGCATCTGTCGTCCTGCGGCCTGGGCCGTGAGAAACACGCCGGTGAGATTGATGTTTATGACCCTGCTCCACTGGGCATAGGTCATATTCTCGGCCGCTTCGTTGATGCAGATGCCCGCGTTGCAGAAGGCAACGTCCAGCTTCCCGTAGGTTTTTACCACCTCGTCCACCATCCGGTCCACTTGCTCCGGGTCGGTAACATCACAGGCAATGGCCGTCATTCGGCGGCCGGTGGCCGCCGCGATCTCTGCGGCAGTGGCTTCGGCCGTGGCAATATCCACGTCCACGATGGCCACATCCGCGCCGGCCTCGGCAAAGGCCGTGGCAACGCTTTTGCCTATGCCCCGGGCGCCGCCGGTGACGAAAGCGCTCTTGCCGTCCAGCCGGAATTTGTCGATGATGCTCATAACTCCTTCACTCCTTCTATAGTCATTGCTATTGTACCGGGATCCCCTCCGGGGACTCTGCCGGGTTCAAACGGTCTCCAAGAACTTGACAATAAAGTGCAGGGCGCTTCCGGCGGCAATGGCCTCCGTGCGATAGTGGCAGGCGTGGAGGTATTCGGCATCGTTCTCAAACGGGTCCAGCGCTCCGGTGCGTCTGCGGATCTCCTCCATGTAGGGGGCGATGTATTCGCCCACATAGCCGCCCAAAATAATAGGGCAGTCAAACAGCATGTGGACATTGCGGTTGGTCAGTGCCAGATCGTCCAAATAGGTATCCCAGCAGGCCAGCGCCCGGGGGTCCTTTTTCTCCAGCAGGGCAAAGAAATCGGCCAAACGGCCGTCGGTCAAGTCGGACAGCTCCGTGGCGGCCAGATAGCGGTCCACGCAGCCCTTTTGGCCGCAGTAGCAGGGCCGGCCGTTGCGCTCAATGCACAGGTGCCCCACCTCGCCGCTGTGGTGGTGGTATCCCGCGTAGGGGGAGCCGTCGATGATCACCGCGCCGCCGATATTGTTGGACAGCATCAGGTAGAAGGCCGTCTTGATATCCTTGTTGATCCAGGTCTCCGCAAAGCCCGCGGCGCTGGCATCGTTGAGCAGCGCCGTGGGGTACGGGATATAGCGGGACATATTGGCGCAGGTCTCGCCGGTGAAATGCAGGATCTCCCCGTAGAACACCGTTTGGTTATCCGCCGTGACCAGCCCGGGCACGCCAATGCCCACCCCCAGGATACGTTCCTCCGGACACTGGATCTGCTCGATGCAGTGCCGGACCATATCCCCCAGGAAGCGGTAGTAGTCGTCGCAGCGCTCAAATTTTTTGCGCACCCGCTCCTTATAAAATACGGCGCCCCGCAGATCCACCGCCACAATGGCAACGTGGTTGCGGGTAATATCCACTCCGATGGCGATGCGTGCGTCAGCGGAGAACGAATAGGTCATGGCCCGCCGCCCGCCGGTATTTCCCATAGTCCCGGCCTCGCACAAAAGCCCCTGCTGACACAGGAGGTTGATGTTCTGCGTAACGGTAGGCAGGCTCAAATGCAGCGCGTTTACAATATTCTGTTTTGTAAGGCGCTCATTTTGTAAAAACATCTGAAATATGTCTGTATAGTTTTTTCGCTGGATCTCCAGGCTCGCCGGCTTTTTTATATGGCCCATCTCCTTGTTTTATATATTCGTTTTTTAAATCAAACTCATTATATCACAAAAATTGCCATATTCAAGCAAAATCGCTTGATTTGACAAAAAATTCACGTTGTAAAATTAAACAAAATCGTCAGTTGTATTATGTGGGAACTGTTACTTGACAGGGAACCCGCCAGGCTTATAATATATACTATAAGCTGTTTTTGTAATTAAATTTCAAAAACGGATTAACTTATCAAAAAGAGAAAGGACTGGAATTATGAAAAAGTTTTTTGCGCTGCTCCTGTCCGTCGTTATGGTCCTGGGTCTGCTTGCCGGCTGCGGCAGCAAGGACGCCAATAAGGATAACGGCGAGAAGAAACTGACGGTCGGCCTGGCTCTGACCGGTATCAACAGCAACGCGGTGTTTATCGATATGCGCAAGGATATCGAAAAGCGCTGCAACGACGCCGGCTATAAGCTGATCACCGCCGACATTGAGGGCGGCGCCAGCAAGATCGTCACCGCACTGGAGAACTTCATCAACGCCGGCTGTGACATCATCATCCTGCAGAACTCCGCCGAGGAGGCCTGCGCAGACCTGCTGAAGCAGGCCGTGGACAAGGGCATCATCGTTGCCTCCTACGACTATAAGTCCGACATTGCCCAGTATGCCTGCATCTGCTCCAACTATGAGGTGGGCAAGGTCATCGGCCAGGAAATGGGCAAGTTCGTCAACGAGCATGAAGGCAGCGGCAAGGTTGCCATCTGCAGCTACTCCGCACTGGACTTCCTGGTCGAGCGTGAGCGCGGCATGCGCGATGGCTTCGCCGAGGTCTGCCCCACCGGTGAGATCGTCATGGCACAGGATGCCGGCTTCGCCAACGAGGGCGTGCCCGCCGGTGAGAACTTCCTGCAGGCCATTCCCGACATCCAGGGTGTAATGGGCATCAACGATGGCGGTGTGCTGGGCGTGTACGAGGCCTTCAAGGCCGCCGGCAAGAGCTTTGCCAAGGACGGCATCGCCCTGGTCGGCTGCGACGCCAGTGCCGACGGCCTGGCTGCCCTGAAGGAAGGCGACATGTTCTACTGCACCATCGACCTGGACCTGGTCAACCAGGTGAGCCAGATGTATGAGCGCTGCGTGAAGGCTGCTCTGACCGGCGAGATCGATGAGTCCATGGCTTGCGTGACCTATCCCGTGAATCCCCTGCACCAGGCTGACGTGCAGTAAAAACGGCCTGCTGCAAATAGACTGTTGACGTAGAACGTCTATGAGGTGAGCCGGCAGTGATTTGTCGCTGCCGGCTCACTGTGCATATAAGCCATATCAGAAAGGATGAGAGCCAATGGAAGAACAGAACATTCTGGAGCTCAAGCATATCAGCAAGCAATATACCGGCGTGAAGGCTTTGGATGATGTTTCCATCAGCTTCCGCCGCGGAGAAGTACACGCCTTGATGGGCGAGAACGGCGCGGGAAAGTCCACTCTTATCAAGACCCTTTCCGGCGCCATCCGGCCGGATGCAGGCGAGATCGTCTTTGAGGGAGTATCCCATGCCCACATGGAGCCCCACCAGTCCATGGAGCTTGGCATCCATGTGATCTACCAGGAATTCAATATGATGCCCGAGCTGAGCGTGGCCGAAAACATTTTCATGGGCCAGCGCATCGGCAGCGGCAAACTGTTTAACAAGGCAATCACGGAAGAACGCGCCCAGAAAATTCTGGACAGCATGCACGCCAGGATCAATGCAAAGGAAACGGTCAAGAACCTGTCGGTGGCCAACATGCAGCTGGTGGAGATCGCGAAGGCCCTGACCCGGGACGTAAAGGTCCTGGTCATGGACGAGCCCACCGCTCCGCTGACGGACGCCGAGGTGGAGACGCTGTTTGAGATCGTGGACATGCTGAAACGGAAGGGCGTCACCATTATATATATTTCCCACCGCATCGCGGAGGTCTTCCAGATCTCCGACCGCGTGTCGGTGCTGCGGGACGGTAAGTTTATCAAAACGGTGCCCACCGCCCAGGTGGACCGGGATGAGCTGATCCGCCTAATGGTCGGCCGCGAGGTCAGCGACACATATCCCAAGCGGGATTTCACCCCCGGGGACGTGGTGCTGGAGCTGCAGGACGTCAGCGGCAACGGCGTGGAGCACATCTCCTTCGCCGTCCGCAGCGGCGAGATACTGGGCCTGTCGGGTCTTGTGGGCGCCGGGCGCACAGAGACCATGCGCATGGTCTTCGGCGCGGACCCCGTGGACAGCGGGACCATTCTCCTGAACGGTCAGTCCATCCACCCCACCCATCCGTCCGACGCGGTAAAGCTGGGGATCGGCCTAATCCCGGAGGACCGGAAGCAGCAGGGTCTGCTGCTGAATCTGCCCATCTTCACCAATATCAGCATGGCCACCATGGGCGACATCTCCCGCTTCTCAGTGCTTAACAGCCGGAAGGAAAGGGAAAAGGTCAACCGCCTGGTGGACACCGTGACGGTGAAGACCCCCTCCATTGCGCAGCTGGTGCGCAACCTGTCCGGCGGCAATCAGCAGAAGGTGGTCCTGGCCAAGTGGCTGGCCGCCAACTGCAAGGTGCTCATCTTCGATGAGCCCACCCGCGGCATCGACGTAGGTGCGCGGCACGAGATCTATAAGCTGATGAACGAGCTGTGCCGCCAGGGCATCGCCATCGTGATGATCTCCTCGGATATGGAGGAGATCCTGGGCATGTCCGATCGGATCCTGGTGCTGTGTGAGGGCCGGCAGGCGGGGATCCTGGAGCGGGAGGAATTCTCTCAGGAGACCATTCTTTCCCTGGCATCCGGCCAATGATTTTCTGGAAAGTGTGAGGTGCTTGCTATGCAAAAAAAGAAGCTGAACCTGAAAGAATACGCCGTGTGGATCATGCTGGTGGTCCTTATCGCGGTGTTCTCCCTGGCGGTGCCCAATTTTGCCACCACCGGCAATATGGTCACCATTCTGCGCCAGGTAGCCAATATCGGCATTCTGTCCGTGGGCATGACCTTTGTGCTCATCTCCGGCGGCATCGACCTGTCCATCGGCAATCAGATGGGCCTGGTGGGTGTTATTTCCGCCATGCTGATGGTGCAGTTCGGTGTCTCCCCCATCCTGGCCTGCCTGGCGGGCCTGGTGGTAGGCGTGATCATCGGCCTCATCAACGGTCTGCTCATCACCTATACCCAAATGCCCCCACTGATCATGACCCTCGGCATGAGCTACGCCGCCAGAGGCCTGGCCTATATCATCACCGGCGGCTATCCCGTCTACGGTCTGCCCGAGAGCATGAAATGGCTGGGCCAGGGCTATCTGTTCGGCGTGATCCCGGTGTGCGTGCTGGTCATGGTCATCGTCATCGCCCTGGGCGCGTTTATCATGAATAAAACCTATATAGGCCGTCAGTTCTATGCCGTGGGCAGCAATGAGGAGGCCGCGCGCCTGTCCGGTCTGCGTGTGCAGCGGGTGCGAGTGCTGGGCTATGTCATTGCGGGCTTCCTGGCGGCGCTGTCCGGCATTGTGCTCATGTCCCGCGTGAACTCCGGCCAGCCCATGAACGGCAACGGCATGGAGATGGATGCCCTGATCGCCTGCGTGGTAGGCGGCGTCAGCGTTACCGGCGGCGAGGGCAAGGCCACCGGCATGATCGGCGGTATGCTGGTCATGGGTATCCTGGCCAACGGCATGGCTGTGGCCGGTATGAGCGAGTACCTGCAGATGCTGGTCAAGGGCGCCGTGCTGGTGGCTGTGGTGGCCATCGACTGCGTCAGCCGCCATCAGTCCCTAAAGTCCCTTTTGAAGAAGTAAGGAGGAAAAAAATGGGCGTTTATAACGGTTCTTTCTATTCCAGAGCCATGAACATGGATACCAGCATCGGTATCATTCTGCCCCACGACAGCAGAAAGCACCTGGGTGTGGAGCCTCTCCACCCCGGCATTATCCCCTCCGATAAGCCCCGGACGCTGATCCTGCTGCACGGCCTGTCCGATAACTGGGCCGCCTGGATGCACCGCACGTCCATCCTGCGCTACGCGGAGAGCTTTGACATCGCCGTCCTGGCCCCGGAGGTGCAGCGCAGCTTCTATATGGACATGAAAAACGGCCCCGCCTACTATACCTATATCACCCAGGAGCTGCCGGAGCTGGCAGCCAGGCAGTTCAACATCTCCGTCGCGCCGGAGGATCTGATGATCGCGGGCCTGTCCATGGGCGGCTACGGCGCCCTGGCCTGCGGTCTAAGCAATCCGGACCGATTTATGGGCATCGGCGCATTTTCCAGCGTGGCAGATCTGCGCAAGTTCGTGCTGGATGACGACTATGCCGGCCGCAAGGAGCTGCGCGGCTGGCTGAAGGACCGCACCGGCATTTACGGTGAGGATCTTTCCTATCCCGAGGCCATGGACCCCTATCACCTGGTGGATGAGGCGGCCCTGCAGGAAAAGCTGCCCAAGCTCTACATGACCTGCGGCACGGAGGACTTTATGCACGAGGATAACGTGGCGCTGAAGAACTACATGCACTCCAAGGGGCTGAACTTCCGCTATGAGGAGTGGCCCGGCGAGCATGAATGGGGCTTCTGGGATGTTTCGATCCAGAAGATGCTGGAATATTTTCTGATTGGCTGAAAGGAGAAAAAATATGATTCCCAAGACGATGAAGGCATTGGTTGCCTACGGCAAGCATGATTATAAGCTGGAACCCAACTATCCCGTCCCCGAGTGCGGGCCCGATGACATCCTCATCAAGACCGAGGGCTGCGGCATCTGCGCCGGCGACTTGAAATGCATGCACGGCGCGGAGCGTTTCTGGGGCAACGAAACGGACCCCTCCTGGGTCAAGCCCCCCTTCATTCCCGGCCACGAGTTCCTGGGCCGTATCGTAGCCGTGGGCGAAAACGTGAAGGAGTATAAGCTGGGCGAGCGCATCACCGCCGACCAGATCGTCCCCTGCGGCGAGTGCCGTTTCTGCAAGAGCGGCCGCTATTGGATGTGCCAGCCCCACGCCACCTTTGGTTTCCAGTCCACCAGTAACGGCGGCATGGCGGAGTATGTCCGCTATCCCAAGACGGCGGTGCTGCACCGGGTGCCGGAGGATATGCCCCTGGAGAAGGCCCTGCTGGTGGAGCCCTACGCCTGCTCCAAGCACTGCGTGGACCGCGCTCAGATCACCAACGAGGACGTGGTGGTCATTTCCGGTGCCGGTACCCTGGGCCTGGGCATGGTCACCTATGCCCGCATGAAGAATCCCGCCAAGCTCATCGTGCTGGATATGATGGACGCCCGCCTGGACAAGGCCAGGGAGTTCGGCGCGGACCTGGTCTGGAACCCCTCCAAGGTGGATGTGGTGGCCGAGATCATGAAGCTGACGGACGGCTACGGCTGCGATATTTATATCGAGGCCACCGGCCACCCCTCCTCCGTCACCCAGGGCATGAATATGATCCGCAAGCTGGGCCGCTTTGTGGAGTTTTCCGTGTTCGGCGCCCCCACCACGCTGGATTGGTCCGTTATCGGCGACGGCAAGGAGCTGGATGTCCTGGGCTCCCACCTGTCCCCCTACTGCTTCCCCTTTGTCATTGACCATATCCATGACGGCACCCTGAAGACCGACGGCATGATCACCCAGACCTTCCGGCTGGAGGATTGGGAGAAGGCCTTTGACTACGCCACCGGTAAATACGGCCACTTTAAGATCGCCTTTGTATTTTGAGCGGAGGTAGCCCATGCGTTTTGAAGAAAAGGTAAGCTGTATCCGATCCGGCGAGACGGCCTTGGGCATCGAGCTGGGCTCCACCCGGATAAAATCCGTGCTCATCGGGCCGGATCACACGGTGCTGGCCAGCGGAGCCTTCCAGTGGGAGAACACCCTGGACCGCGGCCTGTGGACCTATAAGCTGGAGGATGCCGTGGCCGGTGTGCAGGCCAGCTTCCGGGACCTGGACGAGTCCGTGGCGCGCACCTATGGCGTACACCTGGCGTCCATCGGCGCCATCGGCATATCCGGCATGATGCACGGTTACCTGGCTCTGGACGAGGCCGGAAACCAGCTGGCCCCGTTTCTGACCTGGCGCAACACCAACACCGTGGCTGCGGCAGAGGAGCTGACGCAGCTGTTCCGGTTCAATATTCCCCTGCGCTGGTCCATTGCCCAGCTCTATCAGGCCGTGCTGCAAAAGCAGCCCCATGTTCCCCAGGTGGCCCATATCACCACCCTGGCGGGCTATATCCACTACCGCCTCACCGGCCGCTTTGCCATGGGCGTGGGAGATGCCTCCGGCATGTTCCCCATCGATCCGGAGACCCATGACTTCGATGCCGGCATGCTGGATCAGTTTGATGCCCTGGTAGCGCCCTACGGATTCCCGTGGCGCATTCGTCAGATCCTGCCCCAGGTGCTGACGGCGGGGACCTGCGCCGGTACGCTGACCGAAGCGGGCGCGCAGCTGCTGGATCCCAGCGGCCACCTGCATCCGGGCGTTCCCCTGGCACCCCCGGAGGGGGATGCCGGCACCGGCATGGCAGCCACCAACTCCGTGGCCGTCCGCACCGGCAATGTGTCCGCCGGCACGTCCATTTTCTCCATGGTGGTGCTGGAGCACCCCCTGCGCAGGCTGTACCGGGACATTGATATTGTCTCCACCCCCTCCGGCCACTCCGTGGCCATGGTCCACTGCAATAACGGCACCACGGAGATCGACGCCTGGTGCAGGCTGTTCAAGCGCTTTGTCCAGCTGCTGGGCGCCCAGGCCGACGACGCGGCCGTCTACCGTCTGCTCTTTGAGGAGAGCCTGCAGGGCGACGACGACTGTGACGGCGTCGTGTATTATAACTATATGGCCGGCGAGCCGGTGGTGGGCCTGAACGAGGGCCTGCCCATGCTGCTGCGCAGGCCCGAGAGCTCGTTCACCCTGGCCAATTTCATGCGCTCCCAGCTCTGCGCCGTCATGGCGGCCCTGGCGGTGGGCATGCGCATCCTGGCCGATGAGCAGGTCAAGATCGACCGTCTCACCGGCCACGGCGGTATATTCAAAACCCCCGGCGTGGCCCAGCGCTATCTGGCCGCGGCAATGGGTGCGCCTGTGTCGGTAATGGCCGAAGCCGGCGAGGGCGGCCCCTACGGCATGGCCCTGCTGGCCCAGTACCTAACGGTGCACGCCTCCGGCAAAACCCTGGAGGACTTCCTCCAGGAGGACGTATTCCGGACGGAGGACAGCAGCGTCTATGTCCCCACGCCTGCCGAGTGCGCGGCCTATCGCCGCTATCTGGAGCAGCATCATCTCGGCCTGGCCGCGGAGCATGCCGCTGTGGATGCCCTGCTGAACGCAAAAGAGTAACACCATAAGCAGGACCGTTTTTGGCCCCTTCCGACTCCTGCAGGCAGGGCTGAAAGCGGTCCCTTTTTATGTCAGCACAGAGGTCTTCTCCCCGCCAGGCGCTATTGTGCAAAATGCCATTTATATCCTAAATCGCACCGTTCAAAAAACAGATATACGAACAAAAAGTTGTATTAGGAATATTCCGTTACTTTTTGGAAAAATATTTTTGTTTCTACCCGTAAAAGTACTATAAAAAAATTTTTTCGATTATAGTTCCCGTAAAACCTATGCGCAAAAATATGTACCACATATATGGTACGTTTCAGCATCCGGGTGAAAACCCGAAAAAATATCCGAAAAAAATATAACTTTCCACGCAAAAAAGTTATGGGCAAAATGCCGATGAAATATCCACATTTTTTCAGTCTCTCCCAAAAAAATACAGAAAATTTGACGGATCCCGCAAATCTTTTTTATAATGAATCGTCTCGCAAGGCGAGAAAATTCGGCAAGTGCCGAGATGAAAAGAGGAAGACTGAATGGAAAAATATCTTGTATTAGCGACCTTTGTCGGGTCCATCCTTGCGCTGCTGTTTGCGCTTATCACCGGCAAGCGGGTTCTGAGCTATGACGAGGGCACCCCTCTGATGAGCAAGATCTCCCGCTCCATCCGCGAGGGTGCCAACGCCTATCTGCGCCGGCAGTACACCGTGGTGGGCATCTTCTTTGCCTGCATGGTCGTGGTGCTGTGCGTCATGGCAGCGTGCAAGCTGCTGACCTGGTTCGTCCCCTTCGCATTCCTGACCGGCGGCTTTTTCTCCGGTCTCAGCGGCTTTGTGGGCATGCGTATTGCCACCAAGGCCAACTGCCGCACCGCCAACGCCTGCCGCGATGGCTTGAATAAGGGCCTGCGGGTAGCCTTCTCCGCCGGCAGCGTCATGGGCTTCACCGTGGTGGGCCTGGGCCTGCTGGACATCTCCGTGTGGTTCCTGCTGCTGCGCTTTGTATTCAAGCTGGAGGCGGCGGACATCACCAGCGCCATGCTGACCTTCGGCATGGGCGCCAGCTCCATGGCCCTGTTCGCCCGTGTGGGCGGCGGCATCTTCACCAAGGCCGCCGACGTGGGCGCGGACCTGGTGGGCAAGGTGGAAGCGGGCATTCCCGAGGATGATCCCCGCAACCCCGCCGTCATCGCCGATAACGTGGGCGATAACGTGGGCGACGTGGCCGGCATGGGCGCGGACCTGTATGAGTCCTATGTGGGCTCCATCATCTCCGCTTCCGCCCTGGGCGTGGCCGCCTTCTCCGGCCAGGCCTTCAAGGCCATGGCCATCCCCATGGTCATGGCGGCCGTGGGTATTCTCTGCTCCATCATCGGCTCCTTCTTCGTCAAGACCGATGAAAACGCCGACCAGCGCACCCTGCTCAAGGCCCTGTCCCGGGGCACCAACCTGGCCGCTATTCTCATTGCCATCATCTCCTTCTTCCTGGTCTGGGCGCTGCTGGGCATTGAGCATTGGGGCCTGTATGTTGCCATTCTCTCCGGCCTGGTAGCCGGCGTGCTCATCGGCAAAGCCACCGAATACTACACCTCCGATACCTATAAGCCCACCCAGGAGCTGAGCAGCAAGAGCCAGACCGGCTCCGCCACCATCATCATCGGCGGCCTGGGCCTGGGCATGCTGTCCACCGCCATCCCCATCGTCATTGTGGCCGTTTGCATCCTGCTGGCCTTCTTCCTGTCCGGCGGCGCAGCCGATGCGAGCATGGGTCTGTACGGCATTGCCCTGGCCGCCGTGGGCATGCTCTCTACCCTGGGCATCACCCTGGCCACCGACGCCTATGGCCCCGTGGCCGATAACGCCGGCGGCATCGCCGAGATGGCCGGTCTGGAGCCGGAGGTGCGCACCCGCACCGATGCCCTGGACTCCCTGGGCAACACCACTGCCGCCACCGGCAAGGGCTTCGCCATCGGCTCCGCCGCCCTCACCGCCCTGGCCCTCATGGCCTCTTATATTGAGAAGGTCAAGGAGGTGGGCGTGGCCGTCACCTTTGAGGATTTCTCCCTTATGAACCCCGTGGTGCTGGTGGGCCTGTTCATCGGCGCGTGCCTACCCTTTATCTTCGCTGCGCTGACCATGAACTCCGTGGGCCGCGCGGCCCAGAGCGTGGTGCTGGAGGTCCGCCGCCAGTTCCGGGAGATCGCCGGTCTCATGGAGGGCAAGGCGGATCCCGAGTACGCCAAGTGTGTGGATCTGTGTACCCGCGCCAGTCTGAAGGAAATGGTCCTGCCCACGGTCATCGCCGTGGTCACCCCCATCGTGGTGGGTATGATCCTGGGCTTCAAGGGCGTGGTGGGCCTGCTGGCCGGCGCCACCGTCACGGGCTTCCTTATGGCCATCTACATGGCCAACGCCGGCGGCGCGTGGGACAATGCCAAGAAGTATATCGAGGCCGGCAACTACGGCGGCAAGGGCAGTGACAGCCATAAGGCCGGCGTGGTGGGCGACACCGTGGGCGATCCCTTCAAGGATACCGCCGGCCCGGCCATCAACATCCTCATCAAGCTGCTGAGCATGGTCTCCATCGTGTTCGCAGGTCTCATCGTGAACTATTCCCTGCTGTAATATATCGTTACCCTCCGCGTAAATTTTTACGCATACCAAAACACAGAGAAGCCGCGGCACGCCGCGGCTCCTCTGTGTTTTTTCATCAAACCGTTTCAGTTCTGCCGCCGGATCTCCCCCTCCGTCACAGTGGGATAGCGGACGAGCCTCTCCCCGTCCAGGTCCTCCCGGTGCATATCCACGGCGGTGATCTGCCGGTTGTCGTAGGTGGTGTAGTAGTAGATCCCCCGGTCCGCGTTCCAGCAGGCAGAGTACAGGGTCATCTCGTAGGCCCCGTCCGTCACCTGGCAGCAGCCGCGCTGCTGCTCCACAGAGCCCAGGATGTGAAACATCTGGCTCACGCTCTCCCGCTCCCCCGGCCCGGACAGAGCGTTCAGCCTGGTAAATGCCGCCCGGACAAACCGGGACTGGCTGGACAGATCCCCGGGCAGGCCCATGCCGCCCATGCCCCGGCTGTACAGATCCAGCCCCAGCGTCCCGGCAAATACGCCCTCCGGCTGCCTGCTGGATACCCCGGCGTAGTTGTTCAGGGCAAAAAGCTGCATGGGAAACGGCGGGTTATTGGTCAGCACACCCACGGGATCATCATAGATGTGCAGCCCGTCCGCCGTGGCCTCCACCACGATGCACGCCTCCCTGTCCGCGATCATCCAGTGCAGCTGTGCCGCCGGGAGCTGCGGGGAAAATGGTTCCCCCGTGAGCACCATCCCGGCCAGAGCTTCTCTCGCCTCCCGCACCGATGCGCACCGGCCCAGGATCCACGGGATCAGCTCAAACTGCGCCACATGAGCCGCGTCCTTTCCGCTCCCGCCGCCATACACCGCGTTGCCCACAAAGTTGAGCCCCGCCATGCCCAGCCCCCTTTCGTTCACCGCGTCATAGTAAAGGGGATACCCCTCCGCCACAAGGGCCATGCCGATCATGGCATAGTGGGACTCCATCTTGCCCGCCCGGTGAAAAACAAAGGGGTAATTTCTCGGCGTCACGGTGATCTCCTCCCCGTAGGAGAACTCATAGTCCAGGTTTCGGCCCATGTAAAAGTCCTTCGTTTGATAAGTTGCCGCTGTACACATATTCGCACCTCATTTTCGGTCAGTTTTTTGGGTTTTTCTTTTATTATACCGCCCGGCGCCCGGAATTAACAGTCCTTTTTCCGCCCCGGCCCCTGGGTATATCCCCGCCCGGGGGCGCATAGGGTAGCAAAAAAGGAAAGGTGGAATTCATATGTCCCGCAAGCCTGTCCGGGTCTTCCTCATCCCCAAGAGCATCGCCTTGGCCGCCTGTGCGCTGCTGGCCGCCGCCGCCATTTTCGGCGCCGTTAATGTACCCGCCGCCATCACCGCCGCCACAGCCGCCCGCCAGCTCCCTATTTACAGCGTGGACCGCCCCGACGAGGACGGCAAGAAATACTGCGCCATCTCCTTCGATGCCGCCTGGGGCAATGAGGACACCCAAATGCTCATCGACATACTGGATCAGTACCAGGTCAAGGCCACCTTCTTCCTGGTAGGGGATTGGGTGGATAAATATCCCGAGTCCGTGAAGGCCCTGCACGAGGCGGGCATGGAGGTCATGAACCACTCCAACCACCACGACCACTATAATTCCCTCTCCGCCGACCAGATCGTCGCCGATGTCACCGCCTGCAATGATAAGGTAAAGGCCATAACCGGCGTTGCTCCCACCCTGATCCGCTGCCCCTACGGCGAATACGACGACCATGTCATCTCCGCCATCCGCTCCCTGGGCATGGAGCCCATCCAGTGGGATGTGGATAGTCTGGACTGGAAGGATTACGATGCCGATACCATCTTTAAGCGGGTGACGGAGCATCTGCAGCCGGGGAGCATCGTGCTCTTTCACAACGCCGCTCTCCACACGCCGGAGGCCCTGCCCTCCATCCTGGAGCACATGCATCAAAACGGCTATACCGTGGTGCCCATCGGCCAGCTGATCCTGACAGGGAGCTACACTATCGACCACACAGGGCGGCAATTTCCGGCGGAGACAGTGCCCGAAAAATAGGTAGAAAATGCAGAAAGTTCTTGCAATTTGTTAAAATTTATGCTATATTTATCAAAGTTCTTTATACCATACCAAGAACTATGCAGGTTACTATGATAAGGTAGTACACCGCAGAGCTCTAACGCCTCGCGTAAGCGGGGCGTTATCTCTATCCGGGAGTATGAGGAGGGCAGATTATGTATCCATACGCCATCGGTTTTGATATTGGTATCGCATCGGTAGGCTGGGCGGTCGTTGCTCTGGATGGAGAGGACAGGCCTTTCGGCATCATCAGCATGGGTTCCCGCATCTTTGACGCCGCCGAGCAGCCGAAAACGGGTGATTCTCTGGCGGCGCCCCGGCGGGAAGCGCGAAGTGCACGCCGCCGCCTGCGTCGGCACCAGCACCGTTTGGAACGCATCCGTCGCCTCCTTGTGTCCAAAAAAATAGTTTCTCAGGCGGAGCTGGATACCCTTTTTGATGGGAAGCTGGAGGATATTTACGCGCTGCGCGTCAAGGCGCTGGATGTCCCGGTGTCCAACACAGGATTTGCCCGCATCCTTCTGCATATCGCGCAGCGGCGGGGGTTCCGATCCAACCGAAAGTCCGGCACATCGAAGGAGGACGGCGAGCTGCTTGCCGCCGTAACGGCCAACCGTGCGCTCATGTCCGAAAGGGGTTACCGCACGGTGGGCGAAATGCTGCTGAAAGACCCGCAGTACAGCGCCAATAAACGGAACAAGGGCGGCAAATACCTTGCAACGGTAGGCCGGGACATGGTGGAGGAAGAAGTCCGCGCCATCTTCACGGCCCAGCGTGAGCTGGGACAGGCTTTTGCGTCGACAGAGCTGGAGGAGCAATATCTGGAAATACTCCTGAGTCAGCGCTCCTTTGACGAAGGCCCCGGCCAGGGCAGCCCCTATGGGGGAAGCCAAATCGAAAAGATGATCGGTAAATGTACGCTGGAAGCGGGAGAGCCGCGTGCGGCAAAAGCCAGCTATTCCTTCGAGTATTTTACACTGCTCCAGAATGTTAACCACCTGCGGCTGATGAGCAGAGGCGAAAGCAATCCACTTTCCGATGTGCAGCGAGAGACGCTTATCGCGCTGGCACATAAGACGAATGGTCTGAATTTCTCCCGCATTCGCAAGGAGCTGGAGATACCCGCAGATACGACCTTTAATGCGGTGTCTTATAAGAACGCGGAGGACTATGAGGAGGCGGAAAAGAAAACAAAATTCTGTTATCTCAGAGCCTATCACCAAATGCGGGCGGCTTTCAACAAGCTTGCCAAAAACCATTTCGATGGGTTGTCCCGTCAGCAGAAAAATGAGCTGGGACGCGTTCTTTCCACTTATAAGACCTCCACTAATATCCGCCCTCGCCTGGCTGCGGTCGGGTTATCGGAGCGGGAGATCGACATTGCCGAGACGATGAGCTTCCGTAAGTTCGGTCACCTTTCCGTAAAGGCCTGCAATAAGCTGATCCCTTTTCTGGAAAAAGGCATGAAATACGATGAGGCCTGCACCGCCGCAGGGTATGATTTCCAGGGGCATGATGGCCGAACGCGGACACGTCTTCTCCACCCTACGGAGGATGATTTCGCGGATGTGACAAGCCCTGTTGTGCGGCGCGCGATCTCGCAAACGGTGAAAGTCCTTAACGCCATCATCCGGGAACGCGGCGGCAGTCCGACCTTTATCAACATTGAGCTGGCGCGGGAGATGGCCCGCGATTTCGCGGAGCGCAGCAAGATGAAAAAGGACATGGACGAAAACCGCACCCGCAACGAACGGCTCATGGAGCGCATCCGCACGGAGTACGGCAGGGAGCGCCCCACGGGACAGGATCTGGTAAAATTCAAGCTATGGGAGGAGCAGCACGGCGAGTGTGCGTATTCCCAAAAGCACATCTCCATTGAACGGCTCTTTGAGCCGGGGTATGTGGAGGTGGATCATATCATTCCGTACAGCATCTCCTTTGACGACGGCTATAAAAATAAGGTGCTGGTATTTACGGAGGAAAACCGCAGCAAGAGCAACCGCCTGCCGCTGCAATATTTGCAGGGCAAGCGGCGGGAGGATTTCATCGTCTGGGTGGAGAGCAGCATCCGCGATTTCAGAAAAAAGCAGCGGCTGCTGAAGGAGGCCATTACCGCTGAGGACGAAAGGAAGTTCAAGGAGCGGAATTTGCAGGACACCAAAACCATGTCCCGTTTCCTGTTGAACTATATCAGCGACCATCTGGAATTTGCCGATTTTGCCAGTGGGCGAAAGAAGCATGTGACGGCCGTCAATGGCGCTGTTACCTCTTATATGCGCAAGCGCTGGGGCATTACCAAGCTCCGGGAAAACGGGGATCTGCACCATGCGGTAGACGCCCTTGTGATCGCCTGCACCACAGACGGAATGATCCAGCAGGTAAGCCGTTATGCCGCGCTGCGGGAATGCGAGTATGTGCAGACAGAGGCGGGCAGCATGGCGGTTTCCCAACATACCGGCGAAGTGCTGCGGCAGTTTCCCTATCCCTGGGCGGAGTTTCGCAGGGAGACGGAGGCCCGTCTGGGAGATGATCCCCGCCGCGCTGTTATCTCCCAGCGATTTCCTGTGTATGTAAACGGCGATATTCCGGTGCGGAAGCTCTTTGTGTCCCGTATGCCCCGCCGCAAGGTGACGGGCGCGGCGCACAGGGAGACGATCAAGAGCCCCAAGGCGCTGGAGGACGGCGTTGTCGTTGTCAAGCGCGCATTAACCGACCTGAAGCTCGATCCCAAGACCGGCGAGATTGCCAACTACTATATGCCGCAGAGCGACCGCCTGCTCTATGAGGCGCTGAAGGAGGAACTGAAAAAGCACGGCGGTAACGGAGCCAAGGCCTTTGCCGAGCCTTTCCATAAGCCGAAAAGCGATGGCACACCTGGGCCTGTCGTCAATAAGGTCAAGCTGTGTGAGCCTACGACGCTGAACGTTCCCGTCCTGCGGGGAAGCGGTGTGGCGGACAACGACAGCATGGTGCGTATCGACGTGTTCCATGTGGAGAACGACGGCTATTACTTTGTGCCCATCTATATTGCCGACACGCTGAAAACGGAACTGCCCAACAAGGCGTGCGTGGCGCATAAGCCCTATGAGCAATGGAAGGAGATGGACGGCAAGGACTTTATCTTTTCCCTGTATCCCAATGATTTGTTCCGTGCAACCCATAAGACAAAGTTGAAGCTGACGAAGGCGCAGAAGGAAAGCACACTCCCCGACACCTGCGAGGCGAAACAGGAAATGCTGTACTATATCGGTGCGAATATCCATACTGCCGCAATCGGCTGCCGTAACCATGACAATACCTACGAGATCGGCGGTATGGGGATCAAAACCTTGGAAAAACTGGAAAAGTATACCGTGGATGTACTGGGCGAATACCATAAGGTCGAGAAAGAGCCGCGCATGGCGTTTTGCAGAAAGTGAGGTTTAAGTATGGCTTTTCGGAACATTATCGTGGAGAATCCTGCCGCCATCTCCTTGCGAAGGGAGCAGCTGATCATCCGCACTGACAGTGAACACTCTGTGCCCATTGAGGATATTTCCGCGCTTTTATTGGAAAGCCGCCAGACCACGATCACAACAGCCGTGCTGTCCCGCTTGGGGCAGCACGGCTGCGCCGTTTTTACCTGTGATGAAAAGCATTTGCCCTGTGCGGTCCTAACGCCGTATCAGCAGCATAGCAGGGGGCTGTCCGTTTTGCGGATGCAGATGAGCATGACTGAGCCGGCAAAAAAGCGCCTGTGGCAGAGTATTGTTAAAGCCAAGATAGAGAATCAGTCCATATGCCTACAACTAACCGAGCACGCTGCAGAAGCGGATTCGCTTCGTGCGATGATCGGCCGCGTGTGCTCCGGCGACAGCAAAAATGTGGAGGCCGCAGCCGCGCAGCTCTATTTTCCGGCCCTGTTCGGGCAGGGCTTTACCCGCGGAGAGGAAAACGGTATCAACGCGGGGCTGAACTATGGTTACGCGGTCCTGCGGGGATGCATTGCGCGCCATCTGACTGTATACGGCTTCCTGCCGGCGCTGGGACTGCACCATCGCAGTACGCTGAATGCCTTCAACCTTGCTGACGACCTGATTGAGCCGTTCCGCCCGATAGTTGACCTTCTGGTGTCACGGAGCATCGCGGCCGAAGATGAATTGACACCGCCGCAAAAGCGGCTCCTGTTCAACTGCTTAAATTTGGATATTCTTTCGGGTAAGCAGCACCACAGCGTGTCCTATGCCGTGGAACGGCTGGTGCAAAGTCTGGGACGTGCTATGGAGCAGTCTGAAACAAAACTTACCCTGCCCACACTGCTGGAATCCGAGCAGCACCGCTATGAATAAGTTTATGAGGATCCTGGTGTTTTTTGACCTGCCGGTCAAGACAAAGACGCAGCGGCGGGAAGCTGCCCGCTTCCGTAATTTTTTGCTGACGGATGGATACCATATGCTCCAGTATTCCGTCTACGCCCGCGTCTGCAACGGCATGGATGCCGTGGAAAAGCATCGCCAGCGGGTCAAGCAGAACCTGCCGGACAACGGCGCGATCCGTCTGATGGTCGTCACGGAGAAGCAGTATGAAGCCATTGATGTGCTTTTGGGAAAATTATCAGAAGCCGATGATACATTTCAGTGCGAACAGCTCTCGATTTTTTGAGAAAAAAGTCGCCCAAGGCAATGCCTTGGGCGACTTTTTCGGTAGTCTATTATACCATACCAAGAACTACCAGGGAACTACAACCTGGCAATGCGGGCGGACTGCTCCGCAATTATTATACCATACCAAGAACTACCAGGGAACTACAACTTAAACCCACATAAGCGTCAAGCAGGCTCGATTATACCATACCAAGAACTACCAGGGAACTACAACGGAATACCCTTTCCGTCAGCGCCGCCGCTGATTATACCATACCAAGAACTACCAGGGAACTACAACAGGGCTTCGGCCCTTATGGCGGGATGGTGTATTATACCATACCAAGAACTACCAGGGAACTACAACCACTTTGGACGCTGCTGCCAGTGACGAAAAATTATACCATACCAAGAACTACCAGGGAACTACAACGTTTTGCCTGCTGGTACTAATGGTGTATCGGATTATACCATACCAAGAACTACCAGGGAACTACAACCCGACACAGCGGTTGACGGTCTTCATTATTATTATACCATACCAAGAACTACCAGGGAACTACAACTGGCTTACTTATTTTCGTGGTCCTCCTGGTATTATACCATACCAAGAACTACCAGGGAACTACAACACTGGATTAGCTGGGCTTTGTCTGTTATTGATTATACCATACCAAGAACTACCAGGGAACTACAACCCACTGTGACCAGCATTCTTAGCAATGTGAATTATACCATACCAAGAACTACCAGGGAACTACAACTGTACCTCTCTATATCCGAAATCGTACAACAGCCAATATAGTACATAATAGGATGCTTGTCAAATAAAAAAGCCCGCGTGCTATATAATTTTCCAGCGTATCAAATGCGGAATACTACAAATCCTATGGGGCAAAAGCATGATGCGGAGGAAACAGCATGAAACGAAAAATTATCATCCCGGTGCTGGCGGCGGCAGCGATCCTGGCGGTAGCCCTGGCGGCCAGCAATATCGGACGGGGAGATGCGGGGGGGCGCCATATCCTGGTGGCCTACTTCTCCGCTACGGGGAACACCAAGGCTGTGGCGGAGACCGCCGCCACGGTGCTCCACGCGGACCTGTTCCGCATTGCGCCGGAGGAGCCCTACGCCAATGCGGACCTGGGCCACGGGGAGGACGCCCGGGTGACTCGGGAGCAGGCCGACCCCGCCAGCCGCCCGGCCATCAAAAACCGGGTGGAAAACTGGGAGCAGTACGACACCATTGTTATCGGCTACCCCATTTGGAGCGGCGACGCCCCCCGGATCATCAGCACCTTTGTGGAGAGCTACGATTTTACCGGGAAAAAGGCTGCTGTGTTCTGTACCTCCGGCAGCAGCGGCATAGAGGACAGCCAGGAAAACCTCCGGGCCCTGCTGCCCGGCGTGGAATTCCGACCCGGGACCCGGTTTGATACCAATGCCACCGTGACCGACGTCCGGGCCTGGGCGGCGGAGGCGGGCATCGGATAAGGGTTCCCTGTTGCGAAAATGGCTTGATAGCGGTATAATGAGAGAAAAAAACCGCGAAAGGAGCCTGTATGATGCACGCAGACGCCCACCGAAACCGGACCGTCCGTCCCCTGGCGGAGACGGATCTGGAAGCCTATCTGGACATCTACCTCAACGCCTACCCGGCCTACAAGGACCTGGATCAGGCCTGCCGGGACCGCTACCGGGAAAAGCACCGCACCGAGCTGCGGGAGGACACCCAGACCCGCACCGTGGGGCTTTTTGAGGGAGAGACCTTGATCGCCACCATGAAGCTGATCCTGTTTTCCATGAACTTCTTCGGGCAGATGCAGCCCGCCTGCGGCCTCATGGCCCTGGAGGTGCATCCGCTGCACAAGAAGAAGGGGGCCGCCCTTTTCATGGTCCGGTATTTTGAGGACTACGCCCGGGAAAACGGGGCGCTGCTGACCTTGCTGCTCCCCTTCCGCATAGACTTCTACCGCCGTATGGGCTATGGCTTTGCGGGGAAAATTCACGAATATCATCTGCCCACCTCGGCCCTGCCCAAGCCGGACCCGGCAGTGCTGCCCCACCTGCGGCTATTGCAGCCGGAGGATTTTGACGCGGCCATGGACTGCCAGCGGCGGTTTGCGGCCCGGAACCACGGGATGGTGGAAAAGTTTGATGAGGAGATCCGCGGCCTGCGGGACGACATCCAGGTGCGCCGGATCGGCTATTACGGCCCGGAGGGACAGCTCCGGGGCTACGCCGCCTACCGGTTCCAAAGCGCCAGCGACACCAACTACACCCAAAACCGTCTGAGCGTAGAGGAGCTGGTGTACGAGGACGGCGGGGTGCTCCGGGCGCTGCTGGGGGCACTGAAAATGCAGGAGGACCTGGCACAGACGGTGATCCTGCGCACCGGGGAGGAGGACTTCCACCACCTGCTGGACGACCCCCAGGACGTGAGCCGGAACTACATCGACTTCGGCTTTCTGCAGACCAATGTGTCCGCGGTGGGCACCATGTTCAAGCTGGTGGACGGGACGCGCTTCGTGGAAAAAACCGGCTACCGGACCTTCCCGGCAGGGACGCTCACGGCGGCGTTTTGCTTCCGGGACGAGATGGCGGGCACCGACCGCTGCCTGCGCATTGCCTTTGCCGGCGGCCGCTGGACCGTGGCCGGGCCGGAGGCGGCCGCAGACGTCACCGTCACCTGCCGGCAGGGAGACCTGGCCTCCCTGCTCATGGGGTCTTGCGAGCTCATGGCCATGGTCCGCCTGGGCGCCGTACAGACAGATAACGAGGCCAAGGCCCGGGAGCTGGGACAGCTGCTCCACTGCGAGCAAAAGCCCTGGCTGAACTCGGATTACTAAATGTGAAAAATTGGCACGGCTCCCATCCGATGAATGGGAGCCGTGCCAATCTGGCTTGCGGAAAAAAACAAGAGGCTTTTCCGGAGAGTACCGGGATAACGCTCAAAAGGCTATGGCTCTAAACGGCTCCGGATCACTGCTCGTCGCCGAAGTCGGCCCGATAGGCAGCGGCCAGCTTCTCCGGCCAATGGGAGGTGGGCTCCAGCACGCCGGTGAAGAAGCGCAGGGTGGCCGGCTCATGGACGAACCGCAGGCCGCCCACCAGGTCCCGGTGGTCAAAGAGCCACTTCACCCGGTCAATGACATACTCCGTCTGGGACAGGGTGAACACCCGCCTCGGGAAGGCCAGGCGCAGCAGCTCCATGGAGGCGATGCGCTCCGTGCCGTCCGGCTCACGCTCCTCGGACAGGGTGCCCCGCTCCATGCCCCGGATGCCGCCGCAGATATACAGGGCGCAGGCCAGGGCGCAGGCAGAGTATTCCGCCTGGGGCACATGGGGCAGAAATTCCTTCACGTCGATGTGGGCGCCCAAGCCGCCGCCGGGGGTGATGACGGGCACGCCGTACTCCGCCAGCCTATCCACGCAGTAGTCGATGAACTGGGGGCCCTGGGAGATGACGTCCATATTCATACTCTCCTCAAAGCCCACGGTCATGGCCTCCATCTCCTTCACGGACATGCCGCCGTAGGTAAGAAAGCCCTCAAACATGGGGATCAGGTCCTCCATAGACCGGAACAATTCCTCATCCCGCACCAGGATGGCGCCGCCCCGGGCGAAGCCGAACTTGCGGGCGGAGAAATAAATGATGTCAAACAGGTCCGCGATCCTGCGGGTGATCTCCCGGATGGACAGGTCCTTCATCTCCGCCTCGCGGGTCTTGATGAAGTAAAGGTTATCCTGCAGGAGGGAGGCATCCAGCACCGTCAGGATACCGTGGCGGCGGCAGATAGCCGTGGCGGCCTGCATGTTGGCAAAGGATATGGGCTGGCCGCCGATGAGGTTGGTGCCGGCCTCCAGGCGCACAAAGGGGATGTTCGCCGGCGTCTCCCGCTGAATGCAGGCTTCCAGGGCATCCAGGTCGATATTCCCCTTAAAGGGCAGGGCGCTTTTGCTCACCAGGCCCTCGGAGCGGACCAGCTCCTCCACCCGGCCGCCCAGGCGGGTGATGTGGGCCTTGGCGGTGGTGAAGTGATAGTTCATGATGACGCAGCTGCCGGGCTTTACAAAGCGGGTGGCCAGGATGTTCTCGCAGGCGCGGCCCTGGTGGGCGGGCAGGCAGAAGGGCATGCCGAACAGCTCCTCCAGCTTATCACGCATGCGGAAAAAGGTCTCGGAGCCGGCATAGGCGTCGTCGGCCCGGAGCATGGCGGACTGCTGCAGGTCGGACATGGCGTTGACCCCGGAATCCGTGAGCATATCCAGGAAAATATCCCCGTTATGAATGAAGCTGGAAGGTATTGAAGCCCGCCTGCTGCATCTTCTGCAGGCGCTGGGCCGTGGGCAGCAGCTGCAGCTGCTGGACGATCTTTACCTTGTGCATTTCCATGGGGATGGGTTCGTGTTTGTAAAATGTAATAGCAGGCATGATAGGCCCCTCCTTTTAAGCTGTTTGAAAAATATCTGCCGGCTACGCTCGGCGGACTCCGCGAGACTATTCAGTCTCTTTTTTTGTGCAGTTCTTACTTTATCCCACCTTGGGTGGGTATCGTCTGCTTAAAATATACGTTCTCATTTTTCCTCCCGGTAAACAAAAACGCCCTCTATGTCCTAAGACACAGAGGGCGAGCAAAAACCCGCGGTACCACCTCAGTTTGCCGCCTGCGCGGCCTTATGGGACACCATCATGTCCGCAGCGCTGTATCGGGCGCGCCCGGCACCGCCTACTGCCCCAGGGGGGTTCGGGATGCAGCTCGGGACCGTAATTGGGACGACGCCTCTTACCTGCCTTGCACCAACCGGCAGCTCTCTGCATAAGATCACGGCTGCGTCTTACTGGGTGTCCGTCATCGCTCCTTATATGTTCGCATTTACTTTAGCACTTTTAACCGCTGATGTAAAGGAAAATAATCTATAATTTTTATGGAAAAATGCTGCGCACATTTGGTGGATCTGCAAAAAGGGAGCGTACTCGCAGCGGATACGCTCCCTTTGGGGTTTTTTATCGGGTCAGCACTCCGGGTTCCGGGGGATGATGAGCGCGGCGATGATATAGGCCAGCACACCGCTGCCGCCCAGGGCGCAGAACACCACCCACCCCAGGCGGATGAGGGTGGGATCGATATTGAAATACTCCGCGATGCCGCCGCACACGCCGTCCAGCACCTTGTTCCGATTGGATTTATACAGTCTCTTTTCCATAATTTATCTCCTTTGTTCCGTAAGATCGGATCGGGGACGGTCAAACGCCGCTCCGCTGTACTTTATGCCCCTATTGTAACGCATTTTTGCCCGGATGCATAGGGCTTTTTTGCGGCAGAATGTGTCAGATCTTCAGCGGGTCTCCCCGTCCCGCTCCAGGAAGTCCCGGCGGTACTGGGAGGGGGTGACGCCCTCGTTTTTCTTGAACACCTTGGTGAAGACCCGGTAGTCGCCATAGCCCGCCTGCTCTGACACCTCCGCCACGGACAGGGGCGTGGTCAAGAGAAGGTTTTTGGCCCTTTCCATGCGGATATTGGTGAGGTAGGTGAGAAAATTCACGCCGATCTCACTCTTGAACAGCTGGCTGATATACTGGGCGCTCAGGTGGAATTCCTCCGCCAGCACCGCCAGGGTCACGTCCTCCCCCAGATGCTCCTGCAGATACCGCACCAGGGCCTGGATGGGCCGCTCCTCCGGGGTCTGCTCCGTCCGGGACGCGCCCCGGCGGAACAGGGCGATCTTCAGATGGTCGATGCAGGCGCCGAACTCCTCGTAGTTCACGGGCTTGAGGATATAGTCGGTGATCTGCAGACGCAGGGCCTCCCGGCAGTAGGCAAAATCGTCATAGCCGGAGACGATGACAAAGGCCATATCCGGGTGCTTGATCCGGGCCAGCTGGATGACCTTGAGCCCGTTCATAATGGGAATATTGATATCCATGATGGTGATATCCGGCTGGAGAGAGTCGATCTTCGTCAGCGCCTCCATGCCGTCGGCGGCCTCGCCCACCACCTGGCAGTCGTGGCCCTCCCAATCAAAAAGGCGCTTGAAGCCCTCCCGGATCATGATCTCATCGTCCACCAGCAGCACACGCAGCTTTTTCATTTTGTTTCCTCCTTCAGGGGCAGCAGGATGTGGGCCGTCACGCCGCCGGTGTCATTCTCCGTGTAGGACAGGCCGTAGGCCCGGCCGCACAGGAGCTTGATGCGCTTTTGCACATTGAGAATGCCGATGGAATTGCCCGTGAGCTTGGCGGGCTGGGTGGCATAGCTCTGGAGCATGGCGTCGATGGCGGCCTTTTTCCCCGGGGCAAAGCCGCTGCCGCTGTCCCGGACGCAGATCTCCAGGTCGCCGAGAGCCGTTTTGCCGGCGGATATGGTCACCCTGCCCCGGTAGCCCTTGTTCTTCAAGCCGTGGAGCAGGCCGTTTTCCACAATGGGCTGAAGGATAAAGTTGGGCACCTGGGCGCCGCCCAGGTCGGGGTCCACGTCGTACTCGCACTCCAGCTCCGGGTAGCGGTAGCACATAAGCTCCATATACGCCTCCAGCAGCTCCATCTCATCGTCCAGAGACACCATGGGGCGGTCCACCTTCACGCTGATGCGGAAAAAGTCCACCAGGCGCATGAGCAGGTCCGCCACCTTTTTATCCCCGTCCAGCTGGGCCTGGATGCGGATGGTGTCCAGGGTGTTATAGAGAAAATGGGGGTTTACCTGGCTCTTGAGATACAGCATGGACAGCTTCTGCTCCACCAGCTCCGCCCGCAGGGCCTCCGGATTTTCCAGGGTGAGGTAAAAGGACAGGGTCATGAGGGTGATGCCCATGCCGCTGATAAGCCAGGTGTGGTGCAGCCCCTGCAGGGCGCAGGTCACCACCTCCACCACCAGGGCAACGCCGATGGCCTGGCGCTTTTTGCACTCCAGCTTCCGCCAGTTCGCCGCCACCAGCGCCACGCACAGCAGCAGATAAAACGCCACCGCCCCGTAGGGCACCAGCATATACGGGCCCGAGGAGTAGTTCCCCTCCGGGGTGACGGTATAGGTCAGGGGCAGAAGGAAGTTGCTCAGCTCCGCCAGCACCAGGAAGATACGGGCGGGCACGTCCAGCTTTCGGGGCCGGGCCGTTGCCTCCTCTACCAGGATGGCAATATACTGGTAGAACAGGTAGATGACCGCCACCATGGTGCCCAAAAACAGCCGGTGCAGGACGCTGTTGAGCAGGTCCGGCACGGCGGACAGGTGGTTCACCGTGTAGACGGTGGCGCCGTCCAGCACCAGGTTTGCCAGGGTCATGAGCAGCAGCAGCGCATAGGTCCGGTGCAGCGCCGTGCGCTCCTTCTCCGCCGAAAAATAAATATAAGCCACAAAGGCCACCACCAGGGTCAGCGCGATCTCCATCCGCAGCATGGCAGGTTCCCCCTTATCCTTGTTTGCTCGCCCTATCATAACACAGGTTGGGCCAAATGTCATGGGGCGGGCGCAGTCAGTTTTCGTCCCCGGTGCGGACGCCCGCGCGCTCCTCCAGCTCCGCGCCGTAGCGGAAGATGACGGAGACCAGGAGCAGGATAAGGCCCACGGAGAGACTGGTCAGGTTGCCGCTGATGCTGCCCTTCACATCCCCGGCGCCCAGCAACTCAATGACCACGGCGGCCACTACCAGGGCCGCGATGGGCACATAGATGCAGCGGATGCCCAGGCGCTTGAGCCGGTCCGCGCCATCCCGGGTAAAGGGCGTGCCCGCGGCGCGCTCGGCCTTAAAATACTGCCCGGCAAAGACCAGCAGAAGGATATTGCCGCACAGGACCACCGTGTGGGCCAGCAGCCGGGCCAGGATGTGGGACAGATCCGTCCCGGCGGGGAAAACCTGCAAAGGCTGGCCGAACAGGCTGATGACGCGGCCGCCGTTATAGTAGGTCACGGCGCACAGGATGCCCGCCGCGCACATGCAGGCGGCTACGATGCAAAGGATCCGGGCCACCTTGGTCAGGATCTCGAATACATGAAAGGTCTTTTGAATGGTTTCCAGGGATCGCATAGCAGTTTCCTCCTCTATTTCCTCCGCGGATGGGGCCGCGGCAGCTTACAGGTCTATTGTACAGGAGGGGGCCCGGAGGCGATAGGCCGGTTTTGCAGCCGATTGTGTCAGATTTATAGGTTTCCCGGAAAATGGCAGGCCCCCGGCGGAGCCGGGGGCCTGGGACTGTCGATAAAGTGGTTAGAGTTCCGATAACGGTAAGGAAGGGAGTGTGAGGGAAACCCAAGAAGGGTGTCCCTCACCATTGAAATCAATAGCTTTTGAAACTTTTTCAAAGTTTCAAAAGCTTAGGCAGCGGGGCGAAAAAGCTTTTTCGACTCGCTGAGGCTCCCCGGCGGAGCCGGGGAGCCTGGGGGATTCAGTTTTTACAGGGGCAGAGCTTTCCGGGCAGACGCTTTTGCAGCGCCGCGGCCAGGACGCCCAGCAGCGCACCCAGCAGCGCACCCGCCAGCACATCCGACGGGAAGTGCACGAACAGGTACAGCCGGGAAAAGGCCAGAGCTATGGCCAGGGGGATGGCTACATAGCCGAACCTGCGGTTGGCGGCGGCAGCGACCCAGGCCCCGGCCACGGCGGACCAGGTATGCCCCGAGGGGAAGGAATAATCCTTGGGATTTTTTACCAGCAGGTCGATACCCTCCAGCCAGCAGGGACGGGGCCGGGCCACAATATTTTTCAGCCCCACATTGCAGATCAGCAGCCCCGCCACCAACGCCAGGCTCAGACAGACGCCGTATTTCCGGTATTTCTTGGTAAACAGCAGCGCAATGGCAGCTGCGATCCAGATGGCGCCGGCCTCCCCCAGAAGGGTGAGCTTGGGCAAGATCGCGTCCAGCGCGCCGCAGCGCAGGTTCTCCCGGATCCAGTGGAGGATGGACCAATCCACGTTTTGAATAAACTCCAGCATGGCGCGCCCCTTATCCGGCCTTGGCCGCCGTGACGGAGTAGGCGGAGAGGATCCGCTCATCGCCCTTGGTGAAGGTGATGGTGACCCGGTCGCCCACGGAGAGGATGACGGCGTTTTGATCATCGGCGGCGGAGATGGCATAGTACACCGTGCCGTCCTGCAGGCGCAGGTAATACCAGGTGTTGCCGTCCACCACGGCAGAGCGGATCTCGGCGATGGCGCCGGTGATCTGATCCTGGCCGGAGGGAGTAATATCGGCGTCTCCCTGGTCAATGAGACCGTTGCGGGCCAGCATGAGACGGTAGTTGCTCTCGCAGTCCGCCACAGAGGAGCCGGTGGCCACGATCTGATACTGGCTGACATTGACCATGGCGTACATCTTCACCAGGCCCGCCGCATCCTTCAGAGCCATGAAATAGCTGGGCTGATCGGCGATATTCAGAAGCAGCGGGAAGGTGGCGGTATAGTTCATCTGCTGCACCTGGCCCCGGGCAGAATCCATGGCGGAATACTCCTCGGCACCGGCCACGGAGTAGAATCGGGTCTCCTTGGTGCGCTGGTTGGACAGGATGAAGCCCACATTGGATTCATCGGACACCACGGAGGTGATGCCGGTATACATATACACATCGTCATTGAGGGCGATATAGTTATAGCCCTCGGTGGTGACAGTGACGTCCCGCTGGCCGAACAGAGAGTTGATGAAGCCGTGGATATAGCGGCCGTGATTATCATACTGACTGATGATGAGGTCGGCGTTATACACATGGTCCACCCAGGTGGGAATGTCGCCCACCTGATAGTACTCCGTCTCGCCGGTGACGGCGTTCACCAGAACCGCACCCAGCACATCCGTGCCGCCGAACAGGCCGATGGTATTGGTGATGCGGGGGCAAACCCAGTAGGGGTTGCCCTCCTCGTCGATCTCAAAGGCGGGAGCGTCAAAGATATAGGTGGGATAGTGGAAGCGGAGGTAGCGGTTGAGGTTGCGGCCGAAATGCTCCGCCGTGGTATAGCGGATGCCCTGCTCCAGGCGCACCACCTCCACATTCTGGGTGACCATGTCGATGATGAGGTAGGCGGGCAGGCCGTCCGCCCGGTTATTCAGCCACTTGATCCAGTCGCCATAGCGCAGGGCCGTGACCCGCACGGGACGGTCCTTATAGTTGATTTGGGTATAGTCGTCGTCCACTTCGAACTGGGAGACCATGTCCGCCAGCTCGCCCAGCTTGCGGTTGCCCAGCTTGGAGGCGGAATCCCGGTCCAGCATGGGGATCTGATCGAAGGAGATCTCCTGGACCTCGCTGGCGAAATCGCCGGTCTCCACGGTCAGCAGATCCCGGTACGAGTCGGCGCGAAGCAGCTTCCAGCCGATGATGCTGCCCACAATGGCCGTGAGGAGCAGCGCCAGGGCCAGGAAAAGGGGGATCTTGCACTGTTTTTTCACGAAGCCGAAATAGCCCTTGGCCCCGGAGCCCTGGAATCCGGAGGTGAGGACGGCCATGCCGCAGTACACGGCGCACAGCAGGATCACAAAGACATACAGGCTCCCGGAGTGCAGGTTCAGCGCGGGCAGCTCCACATAGTAGTACACCGCGCCCACCAGCAGCGTCACCGCCAGGTTCAGCAGGGTACGTCCTAAAGGCGTGCCGACGGCCTTGCGGGGCGCCTTCGCCTTTTTGGGTCTGCCGCCAAAGGGGTTCTTGCCGCCGAAGCCCTGGAAATTGGGATCGTTCCAGTTGGTATTCATAGGTTTGCTCCTCTCATGGTGTTGTTTTTGACAAGCCCAGGCCCGGAGGCGTTTGCCGGGTCTGGGATCGGTGTGTCAATAAGGTATCGGGTCAGAAGGATGCGGTACTCTTACAGCACGATGCCTGCCGGAACGGGGATCTGATCCCGCCGGCACATATTCATCTCCTGCTGCACAGAGGCGCAGTCCGTTCGGTCGATCTCCGCCACGGGCACGACGCACCGGGAGGAGAGGATCTGCTTCAGCATGGCGGGCTCCTGGGTATCCAGGGTGCAGAGCACGGTCTCAAGGCCGCTCTGCTTCAAGGTCTGCATAAGGGCCTGCACCGCCTGCCGGCCCTTGGGCAGCAGGTCCCGGGCGGCCAGGAGCGTCACCTGATGCAGCCCGCTCTTTTCGCACTGCACCTGCAGATAGATGGCCAGCAAAGCCGCCTGCTGAGGGTCATCGCCCAGGCGCACGATATAATCCAGCCCCGTCAGGTCCCGCAGGTCCTTTTCACTGCGAATATTCCTGGAGAACAGATACCGCAGCAGCACAACCAGCACGCCCAGCACCAGACCGAACAGCAGGCCCAGGATGAGATACTTGGGCTGGAGGATGGACTCGGACTGCGCCTCCGTGGTTACGCCGGACACGTCCTCCGTGGGGAAGCCCTCCGCCTCCATCTCCTTGACCAGGAGATCCTTCTGCGTGCGGCTCAGCTCCGCCTGCTTGGTATCGCAGGTGGAGGTGATGGTATTCAGAGACTCCGTCAGCCGGTCCTTCTCTCCCAGGAGGGCGGTATTGATGGTCACGGTCTGGGTGCGGCTGACCAGGGTGCAGGTCTCGCTCCCCATGAGCGTGGCAGCGGAGAGGTAATCCCGGACGTAATCGGCGATCTGCCGGGCCTGCTCCTCCGTCTTGCCGTAGACGGAGATATAGGCATAGCCGTCCCAGTTTAGGTACGGCAGGAGGCTGGCCTGCTCCGCATTGACCTGGTCCACCACGATCAGCTCGCCCAGGTAGGCAGGCTCCTTCTCCCAGCTGATGCTGCCCGCCAGCTTCTGTAAAAAGGCACGATCCGTCAGCGCGTCATAGCAGCTGCGCAGAGCGGCCCCGGTGCCGGCGGACATCCGGAAGGTCAGCTTCTCCGTGGGGATGGACATGGCGTTCAGGTTCACCAGGACGGAATCGTCCAGGTATGCCTGGGCCGAGCGGATCTGCTCCTTATACTCCAAAACGGTCTCCACATCCTGCAGCTCGTCCTGGGTGAGCTGCCCGCGCAGCTCCTCCGCCGTCTGCTCGATATGTACTTCGTTCCCGTTTTTGCTGCGGGTATAACCAAGCAGGTCCACCAAAATGCCGAACGCCAGGGTAATGGCAAGCACCAGCACCCAGCTCCGCTTCAGACGGACCCACAGATCGTCAAAATACAGTCTGCGCTCTTTTTCATTGGTATAGTTGTTCATAGTTGTTCCTTTCCAATGCGGACGGTCTATGGCCGTTCACAGCAGTTCCTTTTTGAGAATATCCGCGATGCGGGCGCTGGCATAACCGTCGCCATAGGGGTTGGACGCCTGGCTCATCCGCTTATATGCCGCCGGATCGTCCAGAAGCTGCTTGATATTCTGATAGATGGGCTCTTCCTCGGTTCCCACCAGCTTCAGCGTGCCGGCGGCGATGCCCTCCGGGCGCTCGGTGGTGTTGCGCATGACCAGGACGGGCTTGCCCAGGGAGGGGGCCTCCTCCTGGATTCCGCCGCTGTCCGTGAGGATCAGGTAGCTGGCCGCCATGAAGTTGTGGAAATCCAGCACATCCAGCGGCTCGATGAGGCGGATGCGGTCACAGCCGGTCAGCTCCTCCGAGGCGATCCGGCGCACCTGGGGATTCATATGGATGGGGTAAATGAGCTTGACGTCCGCGTATTCATCCATGATGCGGCGAATGGCCCGGAACATCTCGTGCATGGGCTGGCCCAGATTCTCCCGGCGGTGGGCCGTGAGCAGGATCAGGCGGCTGCCTGCCGCCCACTCCAAATTCTCCTGGGTGTAGTGCTCGGTCACCGTGGTGCGCAGGGCGTCAATGGCGGTGTTGCCGGTGACGAAAATATGGCTGGGGTCCTTCCCCTCCCGCAGCAGGTTCTGCCGGGCGGTCTCCGTAGGCGCGAAGTGATAGCGGGCAACAATGCCCACCGCCTGGCGGTTGAACTCCTCCGGATAAGGGGAATACAGGTCATAGGTCCGCAGACCGGCCTCCACATGCCCCACGGGGATGCGCAGGTAGAAGCAGGCCAGGGCCGTGGAGAAGGTGGTGGAGGTATCCCCGTGGACCAGGACTACATCCGGCTTTTCCCGCTCCAGCACCGGGGGGAGCTTCTCCAGGATCGCCTGGGTGACGTCGAAAAGCGTCTGCCCCTGCTTCATAATGGACAGGTCATAATCCGCCTGCACCCGAAAGGCGCGCATCACCTGCTCCAGCATGGATTTATGCTGCCCGGTGGTGCAGACCACCGTGGTGAACTCCGGCCGGCTCTTCAGCTCGTTGACCAGGGGGCACATTTTGATGGCTTCGGGTCTGGTGCCAAATACCAGGAGTATCTTCTTGCTCATTTCGTTCCACCTCTGTATTCTCTGATTTTCGAAAGCAGTCTCTTGCAGATGACCGCGATGGTTCTGCCGTTCAGCAGGATGATGGCCGCTGTCAGCGCCGCGGCCAGAGGGTAGCGATAGCCGGCGGTGCCGGTCATGACCGCCGCCTCCGCCACCAGCAGGACATTCTGCAGCAGAATGTTCCACAGGCGGACCTTGTGGCGCACATATCTTCTGGTATCGATCACGCGGATCACGGCCATGACGATATAGCTGGCCAGGGTGGCGTAGGCCGCGCCCAGGCCCTCCATCCGGGGGATCAGCAGCAGATTCAGCACCACGTTGCACACCGCCGCCGCGATGGTGGAGATCATGGACATGACATTGTTCTTGACCACCGAATAGAACGTGCCGAAATAGGCTGCATAGCAGCTATAGACCGCCGCCGCCAGCAGAATGGGCAGCAGGAAGCGGCCCTCGTAAAACTCCTTTTGAAGGACGATGCGGCACAGGACGTCCGTTGCCAGCGTCACCACCGACGCCAGGCACAGCACAAAGGCGGACAGGCATGTGAAGATCTCGGAATAGAACGTATCCCGATCCTCGCTATTGCTCTCCTTCACCGCGGAATACTGCCAGGCCTGCTGGAATATGGTGGAGAAGGTGGACAGGACCGCCGGCAGCTTGCTGGCCGCCGTATAGATGCCGCAGACGGCATCGCCGATCATATACTGCAGCATATACCGGTCCGATACGCTCACCACCCACCAGCACAGCATATTGGGCACGCAGGGGATGGAGTAGCGCAGCATGGACCGGCGCAGGGCGCGGTCGGGCTTGAAGTGCCGGGTGCAGTAGCGCTTTTGCCCCGTGGCCAGGAAAATATAGACAGAGGAGACCACATTGGCCACGATGATGGCGGTGATATAGCCCTCCACACCGCTGTGGAACACCACCAGCAGCAGCACGTTCATGGCCGTGAGCACCAGGGCATTGAGCACGCCGGCAATGGCGAAGGGCACATTCCGGCCCAGGCCCCGGGCAAACTGCAGCACCACCTTATATATGCTGAAGGAGATGTACAGCGCGCCGAACAGCAGCGCATCCGTATCCCCGCGGATCAGGCTGACGCCCACGGAGCCCAGGGTCACAAAGGCGATGGACCACAAGGTGATGCGCATGGTGATGCCGTAGGTCTGCTGCAGGTCCGCGTCGTCATCAATGGTGAAGCGGTACATGGCGTCCACCACATACATGGTGGCAATGGGGTAGACGATGTCAACCAGGGTGTTGAGCATCTCCGCCCGGCCGTACTGGGCCGTGGACATCGCCGAGGTGTACAGCGGCACCATGAAAAAGTATATGAGCTTTGTCAGCAAATTGCCGGCGGCAAAGACCGCCGTGTCCTTTGCAAGCCTTGTATATTTATTTTCGGACATAGTACCCTACTCTTCTTTTCGCCGCATACAGCACCATCAGCACCACCAGGCCGTAGGCCATCATGACGTTGCCGTTATAGATGGCGCCGCGGCCCTCCACCACATAGGCGTAGGCGCAGATGGTATAGGCGAAGAACACGCAGATATCGTTTCTCAAAAACTCCATGATCTTGTCAGCCAAGGTCACATAGCCCGCCCAGAAGGCGCCGGCAAAAATGCCCCAGATGCCGAAGTTGGCATAGGCATCGCCGAACAGGGTGGGGTGCATGCTGCCCCCGGGGATCATGCCGATGGCACTGCCCATAGACTGCGCAAAATCAGCCGGTTTTAAACCCAGGGAGAACCGGGTGGGGATAAAGGTCATCAGCACACGCAGGTAGCTGTGCCCCTGGCCGAAGTCCTTAAATTGGTTATCCCCGTCAATATAGTAGTAAAACCACTTGCGCAGACCCAGCTCGCCGTTATCCTCCCGGAAAAACTCCAGGATCTGCTCGTTGAAATTCCGGAAGGTGACCGTGTGGAGGAAATTATCAATGGTCCCGTACCAGCGGTAGGCCCGCAGGGCATAGACCACATAGATCACCAAACACGCGCAGATCAGGCAGAAGATCATCATCTTGATGGTGATGCGCCGGCGCTTGATGAGGTAATAGCCCAGCAGGCAGGCAAACAGGGGGATGATCTCCACCCGGTTGCGGGAAATGACCACCTTCAATAAAATGACCAGCGCCACCATGGCGCCATAGGTATAATGCCGGCGCATCAGCGCATACAGCAGCAGGCCCGACAGCAGCAGGAAAACCACCGACGTGATCTGGGAAATATTCAGATAGGACTGCTGCATCTCCCGGGACGCGCCCCAGGACGTGTTGCCCAGGCCGCCCATGGCGATGACCTTGTCCGCAATATCTGCCACCACCGCCACGCACAGCACCACGAAAAAGAAGGTGCTCTCCGCCCGGGTCACCTGGCGGGAAAGCTGCGTGAGGTAACCATCCTCCAGGTACGGGTGGGGGGCGGTGACGCGGCCCTTCAGCAGCAGGATGCGCGTAAGGGCATAGAGCACGCAGAAGCCGATGACAAACAGGGACGCCTCATTCAGGACTGCATCCGAGTAGGCATTGGTCCCGGCAATGCAGGACGCCATGTGCATGACGCCGAACATCAGAAAGACCGTGGCCCACAAAAACACAGCCGGGGATTTTTTGTTGAACTCCAGTACCATGATCGCCACGATACACAGAAACTGGATGACGCTTAGAAAGACAACCATTGCTTTAATTCCTTTTTCCGGCTCACCGGCCGGCCTGTTCCGCTGCCCGCGCCCGCCAGGTGATGTCAAAGTCGTGATGGGTCACCTGCTGCTCCTTGGGCGGGAGCTGCATATAGTCTCCATAGGTCCGGCGCAGCAGCTCATCATAGCAGGCCGACGCCGTGAACCGCTCGCCTTCAAACTCCATTTCCACGGTTTTCGCCCACTGCTCCCGGGTTAGGGTGGATTCCTTTTGGTTGAAGGTATCCATGAAAATGCCCGCGCGCTTGGTGGGGGTATTTTCATAGGCGGCGCTGACCCGGTCCAGCTTGCGGATGGCCTGGGGGGCCGGGCAAAACAGCTTATAGGGCAGCGAAGCCAGGGCCAGGCAGAGGTCCTTTATCAGCCGGTCCCTCCGCAGGACGAGCTTCCGCTGGGCCAGGTAGCACCTGCGGCTGCAGGCGCGGACCCGGCGCACCAACCGGTCATAGGCCCGGTCATCGTCCGGAACGGCGTCAATGAGGAAGATGTCCACATAGGCGCCCAGCTTTTCGTGGGTGCCGATGACGCCGTGCTGGACCAGGCGGGTGCGCGTGTCCACCACCTTGGCCAGGGAAAAGGGGTAATCCGGCACGTTATACATGGATAAAACCGCATAATGGCTCCCTGTATCGGCCTGGACGGCGGCCAGCAGCTTCATGAAATCCGCCCGGACCATGGCGATATCCACATCGTCGTCCCAGGGGATGTAGCCCTTGTGGCGCACGGCGCCAATGAGGGTGCCGTACATCAGGTAATATTTTAACCCGTTTTCTTTGCATTTGTCCCGGATATAGCAAAGCACGCCCAGCTCCAGCTGCTTCAGTTCTTCCGTCCGGATCTCCGTTTCCATGCGCCTCCCCCCTCTCATGACAGGCCCAGGGCCTGCTTCAGCTGCTCTACCAGCTTTTGGTTATTATCCTCGATGCACATGCTCTGCACCGCCTGCTGCACGCGGCGGCAATAGTCGTCATACGAACCGGTCACCCGGTCGATGGCGTCGGCATAGGTATCGGAGGCCTCCCCCACGCCCCAGGCCCGGCACAGGTCCAGCAGCGGCGGGTTGGTGGTGGTGACCACGGGCTTGCCCTCATACAGGAACTCATAGAGCTTGCCCGAGGCGCAGTACATATTATTGCTGTCATACTGGCCGTAATTCACGATACCGATATGGCAGTGGTCGATGAGATACTTCAGCTCATTCTGCCCCAGCTGGCCCAGGATGTGGACGCAGTGCAGATCGTTTGCACGGATGAGCTCCTCGATAGCCGCCTTCTCCTGCGGGGTGCTGCCGCCCACAAGAAACAGGGTGCAGGGCCGCTTGACCTTGGCCATGGCCTCCACCAGCTTGTCATTGGTACGCTGGAGCGAACAGCCGGAGGTGGAAATGATCCGCCAGCCGTCCCCTGTCAGCAGGTCCCCGAAGCGCTCCGCCAGCTGCGCCATGTCCGCGTCGGGGCTATAGGTCAGGCGGCGCAGGTTCTCGTAGACCAGGGGCTTTTCCCGCAGGGCATACTCCTGCTGCATGCGCCGGGCGCGGTAGTCGTTGGCGGCGATGATGACGTCCGCCTTTTTATACAGCTTTTCCTCGAACACGCAGCCCACGCGGCTGGTGAAGCTGGTCATCTCCGAGCGCAGATACAGCTCCCGGGCATCCTGAATGATCCGGACGCCGGGGTGCTTCCTCTTGATGCGCAGAGCCGGGACGGTGGCCTTGCGGTTATCGGCAAACACCACGTCGATGTTCCCCAGCTCCTCAAAGAGGGCCACGGCCCGGCGGATAAACGCCAAATACGCCCCCCGGCCTGTGCCGCGGAAGCAGATATGCTCCGGCTCCGCCGGGACAAAGTCCGCCCCTGCGCACGTCAGGTAATAGGTCTTGCCCAATTGCTTGCAGACCTTGATCAGCTCCCGCTGCCGGCCGTCATACTCGTACCGGCCGTAGGACAAAAACAAAATGTTCATAAGCTGCTTCCCTTTCTTCCTGCGGGCCCCGCAGGGGCCGTTTTCAAGCCGTCTTTTCCGTCTGTTTATTGGCGAAGATCACGCCCAGGGTGATGAGCACCGCGCCGATGATGCTCATGACGGAGATCTTCTCATCCAGCAGCAGCCAGCCCACCACCACGGTGACAAAGGGTGTGGCATAGAGGTAATTGTTGGTGATGACCACGCCCAGGCGCTTGAAGGCAATGTTCCAGATGGCAAAGCACACGGCATTGCCGAACACGCCCAAAAACAGCCAGCTCAAGAGAATGCTTGGCTGGGTGAACAGGGGCGTCAGGCTGGGCATACCGTCGGTGATGAGCATCAACGGGACGGCGGTGATAAACGCCCACAAGAACACCCGGCGGGTGACGAGGAAGTTATCATACCGCTCGGTATATTTCTTAATAAGGATAGAGTACACCGCCCAGGCCAGGGCTGCGGCCAGGGCCAGCAGGTCGCCCAGGGGGCTTAGGTGGAAGGACAGTGTGCCGTTGAGCACCACCAGCACCACGCCCGCAATGGCCACCACCGCACCGATATACACCCACTTGCCCAGCTTCTCGCCCTTGCGGGAGAACAGCTGCGCCAGGAGCACCGTGAGGATGGGGGACATGGAGACCAAAATGCTGACGTTGGCGGCAGAGGTATGGGCCGCAGCGGTATTTTGCAGATAGAAATAGAAGCTGCCGCCGGTGATGCCGATGAGGATGAACATCAGCTCATCCCTCCAGGGCAGCTTCATGGTTTTGGGACGCAGGGCCCACAGGGCCAGGTAGGCCAGGCCCATGCGCAGGGGGATGATCTGGATGGGGGTGAAGGCCTGGAGCATCACCTTGGTCAGCACGAAGCAGCTGCCCCACACCAGGGTCGTGAACAGGGCAAACAGGTGCCCCGTGAGCTTTTGTTGTTTTGTAAATCCGATTTCCGTCATTTTCTCTCACTCTCTCCGTCTTTAAACGCATTGCCCGCCGGGGGCAATGCACAGCTTGCCGAAAAAACTTCCCGGCAAGCCGCGTGAAGCCTCTTACAAGCTCCAAAAGCTTTTGACCGAAGGGGCGCAGGACACCCGTCCCGGGTCTCCCGCGCGCCCTTCCTTACCGTTATGATAGATCGCCCGCCGGATGGGCAGACAAAGCACTGCGAAGTTTCTTATTCCGCCGTGTCGGACGGGATAACGATCTGCTCGCCGTTCATCACCTGGTCGATGACGCCCTTGATGGTATTGATATACCCATAATCCGGCGGCATGACATACAGGGGATCACCGGGAACGGAGTAGCAATACTGGTAGGTATCGCCGTCCCCCTCCCGGGCAGACATGGTCTGGATGTTCCAGGAGAAGCCCTCCTTCTGCATCATCTGCACCAGGGAGGTGATCTGATCGTAGGAGATGTTGGTGACACAATTGTCCGACATGGCCTTGAGCAGATCCTGATAGTTAGCCAGCACGCTGGGGGAGGTGGCCTTTTCGATGATGGCCTGGACCACCTTCATCTGATTCCGCCCCCGCTGATTATCCCCGTCGGAGAAGGAATAGCGCTCCCGGGCGAACATCAGAGCCTCCGGCCCGTTGAGATGGTTCCAGCCCTCGGTATAGCTGTAGGTCCTGTATCCGTAGCCCGCTACATCCCCCGCCGATGTGGTAAATTCATAGTCGGAATACACGTCGATGCCGCCCAGGGCGTCCACGATGTCGATAAGGCCCCAGAAATTGACCCGGCCATAGTAGGAGGTCTTGGTGCCATAGAGGTTATCCAGCACGGCCATGCTCTCCTGGATGCCGTAGAGCCCCGCGTGGGTCAGCTTATCCATCTCGCCGTTGAAGGCCAGGGGCAGATAATAATCCCGGGGGGTATTAATGAGCAGGATCTGACGGGTCTTGGGATTCACCACCGCCAGGATATTCACATCGCTGCGGGTCTTGGCATTGATGTCGGAATCCCGCTCGTCGCTGCCGCTGCAGTAGACCACGAAGGGCTGCTTGGTAATGGAGCCGGTGGGCTTGATGGCGGTGATCTCATGCTCGGTGACGTACTCATAGATGATCCTGGTGCGGTCAGAGAAGTCCCGATAGTTCTCCTGCTCCGTCAGCAGGGGGATATACCCCTCGTTGAGGATCAGCGACTGGACCTCATCGTCATACAGGGCGTCCGCCATTTCGGCGGGGGTATCGTAGGCCGCAGTCTCCACCTTGCCCATGCTCTTTTCCATGGCGGCGAGGATCTGCTTCGTGTTCTCCGTATCGCGGTCCGCCAGGATGCCGAAGCGGTAGCCCTTGGTATCGCCCAGGTCCGCGGCCTCGTCCTCCTTCATGACGATCACCGCCGTCACCTGCTTTTCCACCATGATGCCGGAGATCTTGCTCAGGGCCGACTGCACCGCACCGGCGGCCACGGCGCCATAGATCATGCCCGCCGACAGAACCATGGCCAGCACGCCGCAGATCAGCTTGCCCAGCTTATTGCGCCGCAGGGGCAGCTGCACGAAAATATGCAGCCCGTTCACCACCAGCAGCGCCGCCATGATCAGCATCAGGTTGGTTGTTGTGAGCATTTTGGTGGCCATGAGCCGGGCAAAAATAGCCAGGCTGCACACCAGCAGCACAAACATCATGATGATACCAAACCAATCCACCTTTGTGCGGCGGATGCGTCTGGTCGAGGAGCTCCCTCTCCGCTTATCCATATCCTATCTCCTTTGCTCTATGTTCTCATCCGGGCAAGCCGCGTTCCCGCTGGGGGATCGACCCTTCTCACTTGCCGAAGCGGCCGGTGAAGTCCGTGCTGGCCACATGGGAAAGGGGCAGCTTTACAGGCTTGCCGGTGGCGGCGGACTGATAAATGGCCAGGATCATCTCCAGGGCGTTGCGGCCGGCCACGGCGTCCACATAGGGCTTGCGGTCGTGCTCGATGGCGTCCATCATGTCGGCAAAGAGGCTGGTGTGGCCGTTGCCGTAGACATTGGAGGTGGCCTCCTGCAGGCCCTTGTTCTTTGCGTCGTCGGCGGTCTCATCGGAGAAGTTCCACACATCGATATTGTTGGTGGAGGTGCCGCCGATCTTCACGGTGCCGGTCTCGCCGAAGAGGTAGAGAGTCTCCTCCAGGTTCTTGGGGTAGACGTTGGTAGTGCCCTCGATGGTGCCCACGGCGCCGTTTTTGAACTTGACCACGGCCATGCCGATGTCCTCGCACTCCAGATAATCATGGAACTGCTGCTTCGTGACGCCGTAGACCTCCTCCACCTCGTCGCCCATCATCCAGCGCAGCAGGTCGATGCCGTGGATGCACTGGTTCATGAGGCAGCCGCCGTCCTGGGCCCAGGTGCCCCGCCAGGAGGCCTGGTCATAGTAGCTGTGGTCCCGGTTCCAGCGGACGTGGATGGAGCCGTGGGAAATTTTCCCGAAGCGCCCGGCCTCCAGCGCCTTGCGCATCTGCTGGATAGCCACGTTGAAGCGGTTCTGATGGCAGGCGGAGACCTTCACATGCTTTTCTTCGCTGCGGCGGACGATCTCCTCCGCGTCGTCCATGCTCATGGCCATGGGCTTTTCGATGATGACGTTGACGCCGTGGTCGATGCAGTAGAGAGCGATCTCGGCGTGGATGCCGCTCTCGGTGGCGATGGACGCCAGGGTGACATCGTTTTCCGCCAGCATCTGCTTATAGTCCGTATAGCGCTTGATGGAGCTGTCGCCCTGCAGGTCGTACTTTGCCAGCAGCGTCTCCATCTTCTCCGGCAGCACGTCGCACACGGCAACGATCTCCAGCTTATTATTGATGGCCGCCTTCATATGGTTCACGGCGATACGGCCGCAGCCGATGAGTGCGTATTTCATGATCTTTTCCTCGCCTTTTTATAGATTTATGCCCCAAAGGGGCGGTTTTCGCCTCTTACAGTCTCCAAAAGCGCATGCCGGAGGCCTTCAGCTCGTCCATGCGGTACAGGCTCTTTACATCGATGAGGACCTTTTCGCTGTCGGGCAGATCGCTCTTGAACAGGCCCTTCAGCTGCATCATGGACAGAGAGCGGAACTCGCTGTGGCCCACGGCCACAATGACGCAGTCGGCCTTGGGGATCTTGTCAAAGTCCGTCAGGGTGACGCCGTACTCATGCTCTGCCACGGCGGGGTCGGCCCAGGGATCGGTGACCACGGGCTGAATGTCATACTCCTTCAGGCGGTTGATGATGTCCACCACCTTGCTGTTGCGGGTATCGGGGCAGTTCTCCTTGAAGGTGATGCCCAGGATGACCACGGTGGCCTTCTTGGGGGCCATGCCCGCCTCGATCATCTGCTTGATGGCGGCGTCGGCCACGAAGCCGCCCATGCTGTCGTTGACCTTGCGGCCGTTGAGGATGATCTGGCTGTGATAGCCCAGGGCCTCGGCGGCGTTGGTGAGGTAGTAGGGGTCCACGCCGATGCAGTGGCCGCCCACCAGGCCCGGACGGAAGCCCAGGGCGTTCCACTTGGTGTTCATGCCCGCCAGGACCTCGTCGGTGTCGATGCCCATGCGGTCACAGATCATGGCCACCTCGTTCATAAAGGCGATGTTGATATCCCGCTGGCTGTTCTCCACCACCTTCACGGCCTCGGCGGTCTTGATGGTGGACACAGGGAAGGTGCCGGCCTTGATGACGATATCGTACACCTTCTTGATCTCCCGGGCGGACTCCTCGTCCATGCCGGAGACGATCTTGCGGATGTTGGTGAGGGTATGGACCCGATCACCGGGGTTGATGCGCTCGGGGCTGTAGCCGATCTTCCAGTCCACGCCGCACTTGAGGCCGGACTCCTTCTCGATGATGGGCACGCAGATGTCCTCGGTAACGCCGGGATACACCGTGGACTCAAAGACCACGATGGCGCCGGGGGTCAGGTTCTGGCCCACGGTGCGGGAAGCCCCCTCCACCGGGCGCAGGTCCGGGGTGGTATCGGGATTCACCGGGGTGGGCACGGCCACAACGATGAACTTGGCCTCCTTCAGCCGAGTAGGGTCGGAGGTGAAGTCCACGGTGGTGTTTTTGATGGCCTCACCCACCTCGTTGGTGGCGTCGATGCCGTTTGCGTATTCGCTGACGCGCTTTTCATTGATGTCAAAGCCGATGACGGAGATGTGCTTGGCAAACTCCACGGCAATGGGCATGCCCACATAGCCCAGGCCCACCAGGGCCAGCTTCTCCGTGCCCTTGATCAGGCCGTCGTAAATAGTGTCGAATTTCATTTTACTTACACTCCTCCACTTCATTTTCCGCTTTCATCCGATAGCGCCTGCCGCAGGCGGCGCAGGCGGCCGTTTCCCCGTCAAAGTGCAGCAGCGCGCCGCACTCGCAGGCCCAGCCGCGAATTTTCGCCGGGACGCCCAGCATCAGCGCATGGTCGGGCACATTGCCGGCCACCACGGCGCCGGCCCCGATGAGGGCCCAGCGGCCCACGGTATGGCCGCAGACGATGGTGGCATTGGCGCCGATGGACGCCCCCTCACGGATCAGCGTCTTTTTATACCCGGCGCTGCCCTTGGGGTACTTGGCCCGGGGGGTCAGGTCGTTGGTGAACACGCAGGAGGGGCCGCAGAACACATAGTCCTCCAGCTCCACCCCCTCGTACAGGGAGACGTTATTCTGCAGCTTGCAGCCGTCGCCCACCTTGACATGGTTGCTGACATTCACGTTCTGCCCCAGGGAGCAGCGCTTGCCGATGCGGGCCCCCTTCTGAATGTGGCAGAAGTGCCAGATCTTGGTGCCCTCGCCGATCTCCACATCCTCATCCACAAAGCTGGAGGGATGCACAAAATATTTCTCCTCCATCACAGCGCCTCCAGTACCGCGTCAATGACCGTCTGCTGCTGGGCTGCGTCCATATACGGGTGCATGGGCAGGGACAGGGTCCGGGCGCAGTAATCATTGGCGTTTTTATAGGTCTCGCCATAGTGGGGCTCGGCCTTGAACACCGGCAGAGCGTGCTGGGGAGTAGGGTAATAGACCATATTGGGGATGTTCTTTTCCTTCAGATGGGCGATGACCCGGTCACGGGTCTCCGTGTCCTTGGCCAGGATGGCGTACTGGGCCCAGGCGGAGACGCAGCCGTCAGCCACAAAGGGAACGGTGAAATCCTTGCAGAAGGCGGCGTTATACCGGCCGGCCACCTCCTGGCGGCGGTCGATCTCGTAATCCTTCAAAGCCTTCAGCTTGGGCAGCAAAACAGCCGCCTGGATGGTATCCAGCCGGGAGTTCATGCCCACGCGGATGTTGTCATACTTGCCGCCGGGGCCCTTGCCGTGGACGCACAGGGAGCGGATGATGTCCGCCGCGGCATCGTCATCGGTGAAGATGGCGCCGCCGTCGCCGTAGCAGCCCAGGGGCTTGGCCGGGAAGAAGGAAGTAGTGGCAATATAGCCGAAGGAGCAGCACTTGCGGCCCTTATAGGACGCGCCGAAGGCCTGGGCGGCATCCTCAATAAGGGTGAGGCCGTACTTCTCGCAGACGGGCGCGATGGCGTCATAGTTGCAGGGGTTGCCCAAAATGTCCACGGCCACCACGGCCTTGGGCTTGAGCTCGCCCTCGGCCAGGACGGCCTTTATCTGCTGTTCCAGGCTGTCCGGGCAGAGAGTATAGGTGTCCTTCGCAATGTCGCAGAACACGGAGGTGGCGCCAAACATCTTAGCCGGCTCCGTGGAGGAAATGAAGGTCATGTCCGGGCAGAACACGGCGTCCCCCTCCCCTACGCCGGCCACCATGAAGGCGATCTGCAGGGCGTCGGTGCCGTTGGCGCAGGTGATGCAGTGCTTGCGGCCCACGAAGTCCGCCAGCTCCTGCTCCAGCTGCTTTACCTGGGGACCGCCGATGAACTGGGCGGAATCCAGCACCGCCTGGATATTGGCGTTGATCTCGTCCTTCAGCGCCGCATACTGGGCTTTCAAATCGATAAATTGCATTATGAATCCTCCTCCCCGTCTGTTACGGGATGCTCAATGACATCCAGCAGCTTCTCGGTCAGTTTCTTGAAATCATAGTCATGAGCCGCACGCAGGGCATTGCGGGAGAGCTTGTCCCGCTCCTCCGGGCCCATGGCGGCCATCTCCTCCACCCGGCGGGCCACCGATGCGGCGTCCGGGTGCTGCACGTCCAGCCCGGCCCCGTAGGTCACGGCGGGATTATACGGGCAGGGGAAATCCGACAGCACCGGCTTCCCGGCGGCCAGATAGTCAAACATCTTATTAAAGCTGATGCCAAAGCGGAACAGGGGCGAGGGGGTGTTGTGGGCCAGGTTCACATCCGCCCGGCTTACGATGGAGGGCACGAACTTTTTCTCCACCCGGCCCTTGAACACCACGTTGCCGATGTTCTCGTCCTTTACGCGCTGCTCCAGGGCGGGCCGCTCATCGCCATCGCCCCAAATGAGGAAGCGCACCCGGGGGTCCCGGACCTCCTTGGCCGCGTCCAGCAGCAGGCCCAGGCCATTCACCTGGCGGATGGAGCCGGTATAGACCACCTTGAAGGTATCCGGATCGTCCAGGTCCTGATCCTCCACCGGGAAGTTCGCCTTATTATACTCGAACAGCTCCAGGTCCACGCCGTTATTGATATAGTGGACCTTGCTCTGGGGCACGGCCTGCTCCCAATGCTGCTCCTTAATATAGTCGTAAGCGCCCTCCATGGTGAACACCACGGCGTCGGACCGGGTGTAGATCCACTTCTCCAGCCGGCGCAGCCACAGCACCGCCGGGTTATGGGGGCCGGCAATGTCATAGGCGATGACGCTCTCCGGCCAGAGGTCTGCGATCTCGGCGATGCCCCGGCAGCCGTATTTCCGGGCCAGTTTGATGCCCGCCGCGCAGGACATGGGGGGCATGGAGGTGGCCACGATGGCGTCGGGCCGGGGGTACTTATCGCACACAGACGGCAATTTCCGGGCAAACTCCAGCATGTTGAGGATGCGGGAGGCGCCGTTGCCGTGATAGCCCTTACAGCGGATGAGCACATAGTGGACCCCGTCCACCACGTCCTCCCGGTAGGGGGTATCGTCCTCAATAAGGTTCTGATCGGAGTTGTGCACGGTGCTGGCGGCGAAGATGGTCACCTGGTGGCCCAGGCGCATAAGGTTCTTGGCGAAATAATTCTGCCGGGCCAGGGGGTAATACTGGGGCGGCACCGCATAATGGTTGATGAGCCAAATTCTCATAAAGCTACTCTTTACTCCTTTATTACCACCGCGAAGGTCTGGAAGATCAGCTTGATGTCATAAAGCACCGAGGCATGGGGGATATACTCCAGGTCCAGGTCGATCTTCCGGGGCATGATCTCCTGGATATAGGTGCGGTTGGGATCGGCGCTGGCGGTGAGCAGGTCGTTTTCATTGCGGAAGCGGATGGAGGCCAGGCCCGTGATGCCGGGCCGCACCAGCAGCACCTGGCGCTGATAGGGGGTGTACAGGTCCACATAATCCGCCACCTCCGGCCGGGGGCCCACAAAGCTCATGTCCCCCACCAGGACGTTTATAAGCTGGGGCAGCTCGTCAATCTTGCTCTTGCGCAGGAAGCGGCCCACGGGGGTGATGCGGCTGTCGTTGCCGGTGGTGATCTTCAGGCCCGCGTTATCCTTGCGCATAGAGCGGAACTTGAAGATGCGGAAGGGCTTGCCGCCCTTGCCGATGCGCTCCTGCCGGAAGAATACGCCGCCGGGAGAGGTGACTGCCACCAGTAGGGAGACCACCAGCAGCAGCGGGCTCAGCACGATGAGGCCCAGCAGAGAGCACACGATGTCAAAGGCCCGCTTGCAGGCCATGGCCCCCGCCGAGGGCGGCGTGATGGGCGTAAAGGGCTGCGGGGAGCCGTTTTGATTGTCCATAAATCGGTATCCTTTTCCTTTTTTATCAGCCCTGCAGGCAGTCCTTCAGCGTCTGGCAGATAAACCGCACGTCCTCCTCCGTAAGGGTGGAGTACAGGGGCAGGGTGATCTCGTTTTCAAACTGGGCCAGGGCATTGGGGTAGTCCTTTATATTGAAGCCCAGGTCCTTATAAGCCGTCAGCAGGGGCAGGGGCTTATAGTGTACGTTGGTGGCAACGCCCCGCCCGGCCATTTTCTCGATGATCTCGTTACGCTGGGCCATGGTCTTGCCCGTGAGCCGGGCCAGGTACAGATGGCAGCTGGAGACCTCGTCCTCCCGGAAGTGGGGGGCGTGCTCCACGCCGCAGCCCGAGAGCAGCTCATTATAAAGCCGCACCAGGTTATACCGTTTTTCCAGCAGCCCCGGATAGCGCCGCAGCTGGGCCAGGCCGATGCCCGCCATAATATCCGTCATGTTGCACTTATAGAGCGGGGCCACAATATCGTATTCCCAGGCGCCGGGCTTGGTCTTGGCCAAAGCGTCCTTATTCTGGCCATGGAGGCTCAGGAGCATATACTGCTTATAAATGGCCTCGTCATCCAGGCCCAGGGCGGGATTCCAGGTGGCGGCGCCGCCCTCGGCGGTGGTGAGGTTCTTCACCGCGTGGAAGGAGAAGGTGGTAAAGTCCGCCAGGCTGCCGGAGCGCTTTCCGCGGCGCTGGGCGCCGAAGCTGTGGGCTCCGTCGGCCACCACGGCCACCCGGCCGAGCTTCCGCTGCAGGTCACTGGCGGGGGTGAACAGGGCCTTCTTATCCTCCACAATGGAGAAGATCGTGTCGTAATCCGCCAGGATGCCGCCCAGGTCCACGGGGATCACCGCCTTGGTACGCTCCGTGATGGCGGCGGAGAGCTGCTCCGGATCCATCTCATAGGAGCCGGGGAGGGTGTCCACCAGCACCAGCCTGGCGCCCACATGGCACACGGGGCTGGCGGAGGCGGTGTAGGTATAGGCGGAGGTAATGACCTCGTCCCCGGGGCCGATGCCCAGGATGCGCAGGGTCATCTCCAGGCAGGCGGTGGCAGAGTTGAGGCACACGGCCTTATCTGTCCCGCAGTAGGCGGCGATCTGCCGCTCGAACTCCTTGGTCTTGGGCCCGGTGGTGATCCAGCCGGAGCGCAGTGCCTCGCAAACCTCCTGAATTTCAGCCTCCGTAATATCCGGCGGGCTAAACGGTATTTTGTGCATAAAATCCCCTCGTTTCTCATGGTAAGCCCAAAAAGGGCAAAGTGAGGTATACTATCAAATATGAAAAATTATAGCACTGTCCCCTATTCAAATCAAGGCTTTTTTGTGAACATACAGTGACAGCGGCGGGCGGGCGGTTTCTCTTTTTGCCGGGGGCAGAAAGTGTGGTAATTCGCGGTGAAGTATGCTATAATAAATAATCAGCCGGATAAAGCATATACAGACCGTAATATTTCGACAAGTTTATACCGTTTACAATCATTTTCAGATAGGAGATCTTTACTTATGTCATTCTTTTCCTCTTTTCTGCTGGGGCTGATCCAGGGCGTTGCCGAATTCCTGCCCATCTCCAGCAGCGGCCATCTGGCCATCGCACAGAACCTGCTGGGCATGCAGGACGCCGGCGTGGTGCCGGAGTTCTTTGACGTACTGCTGCACCTGGGCACCCTGGTGGCCGTGTTTGTGGCCTACTGGGGCGAGATCAAGGACATGGTCCGGGAGCTGGTTTACGGCGTGCGGGACATCGCCCATCACTCCACCCCCACCCCCGTGCCCCCGGCCCGGCGGCTGATCCTGCTGATCATCGTGGGCACCCTGCCGCTGTTTGCGGTGCTGCCCATTAAAGATAAGGTACAGAGCCTCAGCAGCAACATGGTCTTTATCGGCGCGGCTCTCATGGTCACGGGTCTGCTGCTGTTCGCCAGCGACCGGGTGAAAAAGGGCCGCAAGACCGAGGCCAGCGCCGGGCTCCTCTCGGCCCTCATTGTGGGCGTGGGCCAGGCCATTGCCACCATGCCCGGCATTTCCCGCTCCGGCATGACCATCACCACCGGCTGCTTTGTAGGCTATGAGCGGAAGTTCGCCGTGCGGTTTTCCTTCCTGCTGAGCATCCCCGCCGTGCTGGGCGCCAACATCCTCAGTCTGAAGGACGCCATAGACGCGGGCATTGACTGGAGCCAGGTGCCGGTGTACCTGGTAGGCGTCATCACCGCCGCCGTGGTGGGGTATCTGTGCATCCGGCTGCTGAAAATGATCGCGGACAAGGGCAAGTTTGGCTTCTTCGCCTACTACTGCTGGGCCGTTGGTCTACTGACCCTGATCTTGAACTTTATCAAGAAGTAATCGCTGTACATGTGCCGCCTCTGGGGCGGCAGAACGGGAGAAAACATGGCTCAATCCACCAAGAAAAAAACGAATCGGGCATCCGGAAAAAGATCCGCCGCCCAGCGCAGCCCCGCGCCCGCGCCCCGGGAGCAGGGACCGGGCGCGCGCATCGCCGGGGGCATTCTATGCCTGCTGCTGGCCCTGTGCATAGCCGTGAGCTACTTTAACGCGGAGGCCGTGTTTCTGAAGCTCCTGCGCGGGGCTCTGACAGGGCTGTGCGGCTACGGCTACTGGCTGTGGGCCGCGATGCTGCTGGTAAGCGGGTTATTTCTGCTGCTGCACCGGGAGCGCAGGGCCGCCGGGCGGGTGCTGTGCGCCCTGCTCACCCCCCTGCTGGGGGGCAGCCTGCTGCATCTGCTGCTGGCAAAGCCCGCGGGGGATGCGTCCCTGTCCGCCCTGTGGACAGAGGGGCAGGCCCTCACCGGCGGCGGCGTGCTGTGCGGCGGCCTGGCAGAGCTGGGCAAGACGTACATAAGCGAGGCCGTGTTCGCCATTTTAGCCGTCATCGGTCTGCTGGTGTGCGTGTTCGTGATGCTGCGCACCACCCCGGCCCAGGTGGCGGAGAAGGCCCGCCAGCGGGCCGCTCAGCGGGCTCAGGAAGCAGAAAGCGAACCGGAGGTGAGCGCGGCGGAGAGCGTCCCCACCCGGTCCGCCGGGAAGGCCGCTCCCCGGCGGCGCAGCCCGCAGATCGACATCCCCCTGGATGAAGAAAACGGGCCCATTCCGGAGGGCTCCTCCCTGCATACGGAGAAGAAGCCCTTCTTCAGCCGCCGCCGGACGCCTACCCCGGACGAGGTGCTCCAGCCGCCCAAGGATACTCCCGCCCCCGCCGAAGCCGCTGAAGCCATCGAACCCGAGGCAGCTGTAACGGCCCCGGAGCAGGCTTCCGCGCCCTGGAGCGAGCCGGCCAAGCCGGCCGAGCCTGTTAAGGCCGAACCGGCGGAGCCGGTGGATCTGGAAAAGACCGCCCAGGAGGTGAGCCGCCAGATCGAGCAGGAGCTCTCCCAGCCCGGGGAGCAGTACCAATACCCGCCCATCACCCTGCTGGACCAGGGGGAGGCCGGCAGCTTTACCGAGGCCGGAGCGGAGATGCGCAGCAACTCCAAGCGCCTGGCGGACACCCTGCGCAGCTTCGGCGTGGATGCCCGGCCCGGCGAGGTGGTCCGGGGGCCCAGCGTCACACGGTATGAGTTCGCCCAGCCCCAGGGAGTGAAGCTGTCCAAGATCACCAATCTGTCCGACGACATCGCCCTGGCCCTGGGTGTGGGCAGTGTCCGGGTAGCCCCGGTGCCGGGGAAGATCTCCGCCGTGGGCATCGAGGTGCCCAACCGGGCCGTGACCCCGGTGCGCATCCGGGAGGTCATCGAGTCCCGGGAGTTCACCGGGCACAAGTCCGCCGTGGCTTTTGCCGTGGGCAAGGACATCGGCGGCAACCGCATCATCGGCGACATCGCAAAGCTGCCCCATGTGCTCATCGCCGGCACCACCGGCTCCGGCAAATCCGTGTGTACCAACTCCCTCATTGTGAGCATGCTGTATAAGTCTACCCCGGAGGAAGTGCGGTTCATCATGGTGGACCCGAAAATGGTGGAGCTGGCTCCCTATAACGGCATCCCCCACCTGCTGATTCCCGTGGTCACAGATCCCAAAAAGGCCGCGGGCGCCCTGCAGTGGGCAGTGTTTGAAATGATGAAGCGCTATAAGCTCTTCTCCGAAAGCGGCGTGAAGGAGCTCAGCGCCTACAACGCACTGGCGGAGCAGTCCCAGCCGGACGAAAACGGCGAGAAGATGAAAAAGCTGCCTACGGTGGTGGTGGTCATCGACGAGCTGGCCGACCTAATGCTGGTAGCCGCCAAGGAGGTGGAGGACTCCATCTGCCGGGTGGCCCAGATGGGCCGCGCCGCCGGCATGCACCTGGTCATCGCCACCCAGCGGCCCTCCGCCGACGTCATTACCGGCCTCATGAAGGCCAACATCCCCAGCCGCATCGCCTTCGCCGTGGCCTCCTCCATGGAGTCCCGGATCATCTTGGACACCCCCGGCGCCGAGAAGCTGGTGGGCAAGGGCGACATGCTTTACGCCCCCCTGGGCGAGGGCAAGCCCCGACGCGTCCAGGGCTGCTTCATCACCGCGGAGGAAATTGAGCGGGTGGTGGAGTTCATCAAGGAGACGGGCGAGGCGTCCTACTCCGAGGATGTGATCCGGCAGATCGAGCAGGTGGTGCAGGAAAAGGACAAGAAGGGCTCCCCCGCCCCGGATACCGCTCCGGCGGACGACGCCGACGAGCTGCTCCCCGCCGCCGTGGAGGTGGTGCTGGAAACGGGACAGGCCAGCGTCTCCATGCTGCAGCGGCGGCTGAAGCTGGGCTATTCCCGGGCCGCCCGGCTGGTGGATCAGATGGAGGAGCGGGGCATCGTGGGCCCCTTCGAGGGCTCCAAGCCCCGGCAGCTGCTCATCGACAAGGCCAAGTGGCAGGAGATGCAGATGGGCAAGGCGGAGCCGGAGCCGGAATTCGACCGGGCCGGCACTATCCGGGATGTATTTGAAAGCCATGACGCCCTGGACTGAGGGCGCAGAAAGGAGAACACCATGGAATACAGAAGATTCGGCAATACCATCGTGGCGCGGATCGACCGCGGTGAAGAGATCCTGGCGGCCGTAAAGGAGATCGCCGAGGCCGAGCACATTCAGCTGGCCAGCGTCAGCGCCCTGGGCGCCACCAACGACTTTACCGTGGGCGTTTACAGCGTGGACGAGAAGCAGTACCACGCCAACGATTTTAAGGGGAATTATGAGATCGTCTCCCTCACCGGCACCATCAACACCATGAACGGCGAGTTCTACACCCATCTGCACATGAGCGCAGGCGATGAAAAGGGCCAGGTATTCGGCGGGCATCTGAATCGGGCCGTGGTCAGCGCGGTGTGCGAGATGGTCATCACCGTTATCGGCGGTGTGGTGGACCGGCGCTTCAGCCAGGAGATCGGGCTGAATCTGTTCCGGTTTTAATTCTTACGCATAAAAAATGGACTGCGAACGCAGTCCATTTTTTAGACTGTCGAAAAATCCGTTGGATTTTTCAGACAAAAGGCTTGCAGTCTGCTGCGCGCATAATTTTGGCGCACTGCGCCAAAATTCCACACTGGCAGCCTAAGAGATATTTTCCCCCACGCACATGTCGCGGTGAAAAATGATCCCAATTTTTCGCGTCTGCGGACGCGAACTCTGCGAGGCTTTTTTGATAGGCATAAAAGCAGACTACAGTCCGTTTTATGCTTTTTTCCGGTGGCGCAGGCCGTCCGCCACAAACAGGATCACCGCCAGCCACACGAAGGCGAAGGTCACGGCATTGGCCTTTGTAAACTCCTCTCCGTAGGCAAATACGCCCAGCAGCAGCTGCAGCGTAGGATTCACATACATCAGTATGCCGGAGGCCGTGATGCTGGTCTTCTTGATGCCCCCGGCAAAAAGCATCAGCGGCACGGAGGTCACGATACCCGTCAGCGCCAGCAGCGCCATCTCTCCGCCGGTGAGGGAGGCGTAGGTGGTCAGTCCCGAGAGCTGAGCGTACAGAATAAAGCCCAGGGCCAGGGGCAGCACCGCCATCGTCTCCATGCAGATGGAGACCTCGCTCTCGGCCTTTATCCCCTTCTTCAGCGCTCCGTACAGGGCAAAGCTCAGCCCGATGATCACCGCCAGGTACGGCACGCTGCCGTACAGCACCACGGAGTACATCACCCCCACAAACGCCAGAGCCACGGACACCCATTGCACCGGGCTGAGCCGCTCCTTGAAGATCAGCGCCCCGATGACGATGGAAAACAGCGGGTTCATGTAATAGGCCAGGCTGGCCTCCAAAATGCGCCCGGTGGCCACGGTGAGGATATAAACGCCCCAGTTCACGGTGATGAGCAGCCCGCAGCACAGGTACAGGCGCCGCTGCTTTTTATCCCGCAAAATCGCCTTCACCGCGCCGCCGCGTTTTTTGACCAGGAGAACTGCCAGGCAGAATACGCAGGAAAAAACGATCCGCTGGGCCAGCACATAGGCGGAATTTACACCGGAGAGCAGCTTCCAAAATACCGGCAGCAGCCCCCAAAGGACATAACAGCCCAAAACCTGCAAAGTTGATCTGTTCATAAGTAAAACCTGATTTCGTGAAAATTTGAGGTCCGGCACCGGGCGCTCTCGGACTGGACCTTATACCGGGGAAGATGCTCATGCATGTTGATCAGCAAGCTTCCGTTTCGCATTTCGTCCCCCTTGCGCACGGTTTATTTGCGCCCATCATACCACGGCCGGGGCCGCTGTGCAATCGGGAAATTCACGAAAATAAACCGGCGTCTGCGGCCCCGTTTTTGCAAGGCAAAAACGGTAAGCACCAAAAAAGAGCCACCCTATATGGGTGGCTCTTTTTTGGTGCCCCGTCGGGGACTCGAACCCCGGACACCCTGCTTAAAAGGC
>ERZ808246.138-NODE-138-length-60902-cov-17.157230_pt1 | contig 60902 bp, 61 predicted proteins | sample MGYA00521083_ERZ808246 | MGnify/ENA primary metagenome ERZ808246 (study PRJEB31516, sample SAMN03275577) | gut metagenome | biome: mammalia-associated habitat; material: feces | host: Papio cynocephalus | place: Kenya | collected 2012-07-07 ... | reverse complement strand
TTAATATACAAAACAACACCCCAGAAAATTTAGCGTGTTGTTAAGCAACCATTATATAAACGAAAAGGATTGGTTTCCCCTCATGACAAAAACCATTACGCCGGAGGAGCTGGCGGCACAGCGCCCGTACAGTGAAAAGATCCGGCAGCTATACGAAACCTGTTATCCGCACACAGCGCCGCTGGCCTGCGTGCGTACCTTTGGCTGTCAGCAGAATGTGGCGGATTCTGAGCATATCAAAGGGATGCTGGCAGAGATGGGCTTTGGGTTCACAGAGGATCCGGAGCAGGCGGATGTGATCCTGTTCAACACCTGTGCCGTGCGCGAGCATGCGGTTGACCGTGTGTTCGGCAATGTGGGAGCACTTAAACATATCAAGCGCCGCCGTCCGGAGGTGCTGATCGCCGTGTGCGGCTGTATGGTACAGCAGCCCCATGTGGCCGAGAAGCTGCGCCAGAGCTATCCTTTTGTCGGGCTGGTGTTCGGCACCCATGTGATCCACCGCTTTCCGGAGCTGCTGTGGCAGGCACTGAATGAGCATACCCAGCTGTCGGTTACCCCGCAGGAGGATGGGGTGATCGCCGAGGGGATGGCCGTGCGGCGCGACGGCAGCTTCAAGGCGTGGCTGCCGATCATGTATGGCTGCAATAATTTCTGTACCTACTGTATTGTACCGTATGTGCGCGGCCGCGAACGCAGCCGGGATCCGGAGATCATTCTGCAGGAGGCGCGGCAGCTGGTGGCCGAAGGGTATAAGGAGATCACTCTGCTGGGGCAGAATGTCAATTCCTATGGAAAAGGGGAGAGCCACGGCGTCAATTTTGCGGAGCTGCTGCGGCGGGTCAATGCCATTCCGGGCGATTTTACCATCCGCTTTATGACCTCGCACCCGAAGGACGCCACCCATGAGCTGTTCGATACCATCGCCGCCTGCGAAAAGGTCTCGCACCACTTTCACCTGCCTTTTCAGTCCGGTAATGACCGGGTGCTGAAAGCGATGAACCGACATTATGACCGCCGGCAGTACCTTTCTTTGGTAGCCTACGCCCGGCAGGTCATTCCGGATATTTCCTTTACCAGTGATGTGATTGTCGGATTTCCCGGGGAAACACGGGCAGAGTTTGAGGGTACGCTAAGCCTGGTGCGGGAGGTAGGCTTCACCTCTCTGTACACCTTCATCTATTCCCCGCGCAGAGGCACGCCGGCGGCCGAGCTGCCGGATCCTGTGCCGGCAGCCGAAAAGACGGCCTGGCTGCAGGAGCTGACGGCTCTGCAGGAAACGATCTCCGCCGAGCGCCTGGCCAGGCTGGTCGGTACACGCCGCCGGGCGCTGATTGAAAGTGCCGCCGATGGCTATTTGGAGGCGCGCCTGCCAGAAAATAGCGTTGTGCGCGTGCAGGGGGATAACTCGCTGATCGGGCGGTATGCTACTATTGAGATTACACAGGCGCGCAGCTGGGTTATGACCGGCGAGATCTGCGCGGTGGAATAAGAACGGAGGAACACAGATGGATGTATTAGTGGAAATGGCAATTGATCTGGCCTGCCAGCTGCAGGAGGATGAACGGTATCTTGCCGTGCAGAAGGCGCAGGCAGAGGCCGATGCAGATGCCGCATTGCAGGATATGATCGGCGAGTTTAATCTCAAGCGCATGGCGATTAATCAGGAGGAGAGCAAGCCGGAGGAGCAGCAGGACGCTGCCCGGCTGCGCACGCTGAACACCGAGCTGCGGGATGTCTACGGCCGCATTATGCAAAACCCACACATGGACGCCTACAACGAGGCCAAAACGGCCCTGGATACCCTTGTGAACAAAATCAATGCAGCTGTGGCAATGGCGGTGCAGGGTAAAGACCCCCATCTGGCGGCAGAGTCCTCCGGCTGCAGCGGAAATTGCAGTGCCTGCGGCGGCTGCCACTGAGCAGCCGCCCAGCCACCGGAAAATCTGAAAGCAAGGAAGGAAAAACCATGGCAGAGCTGACCCCGATGATGCAGCAATATATGCAGATCAAAGAGCAATATAAGGATGCCATTCTCTTTTACCGTCTCGGCGATTTCTATGAGATGTTTTTTGACGATGCCAAATTGGCCTCGCGGGAACTGGAGCTGACGCTGACCGGCCGTGACTGCGGACAGGCAGAGCGCGCGCCGATGTGCGGCGTTCCCTTCCATAGCTATGAATCCTATGTAGCGCGGCTGATCGCCAAGGGGTATAAGGTGGCCATTTGCGAACAGCTGGAGGACCCGTCTGCGGCCAAAGGGCTTGTCAAGCGCGGTATTATCCGGGTGGTCACGCCCGGTACGGTCATTGAGGGCAGTATGCTGGATGAAAGCCGCAACAACTATCTGGCGGCGCTGTATGCACGGCCGGACAGCGGCGATTGCGGCGTGTGCTTTTGCGATTGTTCCACTGGTGAGCTGCAGGCCACTACCCTCAGCGGCGATGATGTGGATCTGCGGGTAAGCAACGAGCTTGGCCGCTTTAATCCGAGTGAGATTGTGGTCAACCCGGCCATGGCAGAGGATGCACCGGTGCAGACCTTTATCGAAAAGCGGCTGCACTGCCGGCTGGAAAAGCTGCCGCAGCCGCAGGGTGGCGAGGCGGCGCTTAAGCAGGCGGTTCTGACCCACTACGGTGTGGAGTCGCCAGCGGCGATCGGCATGCCGGAAATGCCGCTGGCAGTGGCTGCCGTAGGGCTTGTGCTGCAGTATCTGCAATCTACCCAGATCAACGGACTGGAGCGCCTGGCCGCACCGACCGTTTACTCCGATGCACAGTACATGAAGCTGGATCTGACTGCCCGGCGCAATCTGGAGCTGCTGGAGACCATGCGCGCCAAGGAAAAGCGCGGCAGCCTGCTCGGCGTGCTGGATCATACCCGTACAGCGATGGGCAAACGCCTGCTGCGCAATTGGATTGAGCAGCCGCTGATCAAGGTATCCTCCATTACCCGGCGGCTGAATGCCGTGGAGGAACTGGTGCACGGCAGCCTGTTGCGTGAGGATGTGCGCGAGGCACTGACCGGGGTGTACGATCTGGAGCGCATTATGACCCGGATCGTGTACGGCAGCGCCAATGCACGGGAGCTGCGTTCGCTCCAGCAGACACTGGAGTGCCTGCCGCAGCTCCGCCAGTGTCTGCAGGATACCCATGCCGAGCTGCTGCGGGAAATCGCGGAGCGGATGGACCTGCTGGAGGATATACAGCAGCTGATTGCATCCTCCATTGTGGAGGACCCGCCGTTTTCCGTGCGGGAGGGCGGCATGATCCGCCCTGGATTTAATGCCGAGCTGGATGAGCTGCGTACCGATATGACCGACGGCAAGGGCATCATTTCCCGCATTGAGGCCAGTGAGAAAGAAAAGACCGGCATCAAAACGCTGAAGGTTGGGTACAACCGGGTGTTTGGCTACTACATAGAGGTTACACGGCAGTACGCCGACCAGGTGCCGCCGGAATATATCCGCAAGCAGACGCTGGCCAATGCCGAACGCTATATCACCCAGGAGCTGAAGGAACTGGAGGCACGGGTGCTGGGCGCCAAGGATCGCTCTGTGGCGCTGGAATACCAGCTTTTCTGCACTGTGCGCAGCACGGTTGCGGAAAATCTGGAGCGTATCCAGACCACGGCACAGCTTCTGGCCGGGCTGGATGTTCTGGCCTCCTTGGCCGAGGTGTCTGTGCGGCAGGGCTACTGCCGTCCGGAGGTGGATATGAGCGGCCGCATTGATATTAAGGGCGGCCGCCATCCGGTGGTAGAGCAGCTCAGCGACGCTCCCTTTGTGCCGAATGATGTGCTGCTGGATAACGGGGAAAACCTGGTTGCGGTCATTACTGGCCCCAACATGGCTGGTAAATCTACCTATATGCGGCAAACAGCGCTGATCGTGCTGATGGCCCAGATCGGCTGCTTTGTGCCGGCAAAGAGCGCACAGATCGGCGTTGTGGACAGCATCTTTACCCGTGTCGGTGCCTCGGATGACTTGGCCGCCGGGCAATCCACCTTTATGGTGGAAATGAGCGAGGTTGCCACCATCCTGCGCAATGCAACACGGAACAGCCTGATCATTTTCGACGAGATCGGCCGTGGTACCTCCACCTTTGACGGCATGAGCATCGCCCGCGCGGTGCTGGAATATGTGGCAAACCCCAAAAAGCTTGGAGCCAAAACACTTTTTGCCACCCACTACCATGAGCTGACCGCCATTGAAGAGGAAACAAATAACATCAAGAACTACAATATTGCCGTGAAAAAACGCGGTGACGATATCACTTTCCTGCGGCGCATCGTCCGTGGCCCGGCCGATGACAGCTACGGCATTGAGGTGGCGAAGCTGGCCGGTATCAATGAGTTTGTCGTTGCCCGCGCTAAAGAGATCCTGCGCAAAACCGAATCCGGCGATGCGGCCGGAGCGCTTCCGCCGCGTCCCACGGCATCAGCGGTGCCGGAGCAGGCAGAGCCGGAGGGGCAGCTTTCGCTGCTTGGTGGGGCAGATAATCCGATCATCCGCCGGCTGAAGGAGCTGGATTTGAATGTTTTAACACCAATTGAGGCCATGCAGGAGCTGTATGCATTGGTCAAGGAAGCTGCCGGCTACTGATCACCGGCTGACAGGGAGGGAGTATACGATGGCGAATATCCGGGTGCTGGACAAGCATGTGGCGGAGCTGATTGCTGCCGGCGAGGTGGTTGAGCGGCCCGCTTCGGTCATCAAGGAACTGCTGGAAAATACCATTGACGCCGGTGCGCGCCATGTCACGGTGGAGATCCGTGACGGCGGCGTGACCTATATGCGTATTACGGATGATGGCTGTGGTATTGCCCGCGAAGATGTGCCGACGGCCTTCCTGCGTCACGCCACCAGCAAGGTGTATGAGGAAAGCGACCTGAACGGCATCGCCACCCTGGGTTTCCGCGGCGAGGCGCTGGCCTCTGTGGCCGCGGTGGCCAAGGTGGAACTGACCACCTGTGCCGCCGGCGAGATGGTCGGCACACACTATGTCATCCACGGCGGCGAGGAGCTGCTGCTGGAGGATGCCGGCTGCCCGGAGGGCTCCACCTTTATCGTGGAGGATCTCTTTTATAATGTGCCGGCCCGGATGAAATTCCTTAAGAAGGATGTCAGCGAGGGCAACGCTGTGGCTGGGGTGGTTGAGCGTTTGGCGCTCTCCCACCCGGAAATTGCTTTTCGCTTTATCCGCAGCGGGCGCACGGAACTGCAGACAAGCGGGGACGGGGATTTGCGCGCCTGCATCCACGCCGTGTTTGGCAAAAGCTTTGCGGCCGGCCTGCTGCCGGTCAGCTACACCATGGGCGGTATAGCAGTCAGCGGCTTTATCTGCCGGCCGGATGCCTGCCGGCAAAACCGTTCCATGCAGCATTTCTTTATCAATGGCCGGTATGTCAAGACGCAAACCGCCATGGTGGCGATGGAGCGCGCGTATAAAGGCGTTATGATGGTCGGGAAATTCCCCACCTGCGTACTGTGCCTGACGATGCCGCCGGAAACCGTGGATGCCAATGTCCATCCGGCGAAGATTGAAGTGCGTTTTATCAACGAGAAGCCTGTGTTCGATGCCGTGTATTACGCGGTCAAATCGGCCATTGAGCAGGGGGATGATATCCACCGCGTGCTGCTGCGCGAGGAAACCGCCCAGCCGGCGCCGCGGGCCAGCCGTATTTCTGCGCCGGTTGTGGCGCCACGCCCCGCGCCGTCACCGGCGGCAGCTGCGGTCGCTGCGTCCCACAGGCCCACGGTGCGTGTGCCTTCTGCGCCGTCTTTTCTGGATATGCAGGTGGATGAGGACCGTCCGCGGGAGCTTTCGGTCGCAGACGACACCGACAAGGGAATTGCCTTTACAGTTGAAGAACTGCCGGTGGAGGTTTCTGCGCCGGTGCCGGTTGTATCGCAGCCGGCAGAAGTGCCGCCACCGGTATCGGTGGATACGCCGCAGCCGGTACAAATGACGCTGGAAAAGCCACAGCGCTCTGTGCGCCTGATCGGCGAATTTCTGCGTACCTACATTCTGGCCGAGTGTGATGGCAGCCTGTACATTATTGATAAGCATGCGGCCCATGAACGGATCCTGTATAATCAGCTGTGTGAAAATGCCCGCAGCGATGCACAGATGCTGCTTTCGCCGGTCACGGTGACTGTCAGCCGGGAGGAGCACACTGCTCTGATCGAAAATCTGGATGTATTGCAGCAGGCCGGGATCGAGGCTGAGGACTTCGGCGGCAGTACGCTGCTTGTCCGCTCCTTTCCCATGATTCTGTCCGGGACGGACATTGCAGCAACCGTGCAGGAGATCGCTGCCGGGCTGACCGATGGCAGTCGGCAGATCGTTTCGGCCAAGCTGGATTGGATCTATCATTCCTCCGCCTGCCGTGCCGCCACAAAGGCGGGCGACCATAGCCGTCCGGAGGAGCTGCAGGCACTGGCTGAGCGCGTGCTGACAGACGACCGGATACGCTATTGTCCGCACGGCCGGCCGGTATGCATGGAGATGACAAAGCAGGATCTGGAAAAGCAGTTTGGCCGGACGCAGTAGACCGGCCTCAAAGGAGGAAGGACAAGCCATGCCAAGGCACCGGTATCCGTATCCGATCATTGCCGGCCCAACCGCCTCCGGGAAAACGGCGCTGGCCGTTTCTGTGGCGCGTGCGTTGGATGGCGAAGTCGTTTCTGCCGATTCGATGCAGCTTTATGCCGACGCTGCGGTGGGAACGGCGCGGCCTTCTGCCGAGGAGATGCAGGGGGTGCCGCACCATCTGCTGGGCTTTCTGCCCTTACAGGAAAAATACAGCGTGGCGCGCTATGTGGAGGATGCCAATGCGGTTTTTGCCCGCCTGTTTTCGGCGGGGATAACGCCCGTGCTGTGCGGCGGCACCGGGCTGTATATTCAGTCCTTTATGGAGAATGTGCAGTTTTTACCGCAGCCGGCCGACCCCGCCTTGCGGCAGGAGCTGCAGCAGCAGGCACGGGAGCAGGGGGGAGCGGCGCTGCTGCAGCGGCTCACCGCCGTGGATCCCGAAACAGCCGCCCGCCTGCACGAAAACGATATTCACCGCATCGTGCGGGCGCTGGAGGTGTATTACCTGACCGGATTGACCATCCGCCAGCAGGAGCAACGCTCCCACAGCCAGCCCTCCCCATACAGCGGCTGTCTGTTTATGCTGGACTTCCGCGACCGGGCCGTATTATACTCCCGCATTGAACGGCGGGTGGACGCCATGCTGGAAAACGGCCTGGTGGAAGAAGCGCGTCGGGTGCTGCGCACGGATGCCGGTGCGACCGTGCTGCAGGCAATAGGGTATAAGGAGCTTTTACCGTATCTGCGGGGGGAATGCTCCCTGGAGCAGGCGGTACAGACGCTGAAGACCGAAACCAGGCACTATGCCAAGCGGCAGCTTTCCTGGTTTCGGCGGATGCAGCCGCGTGTGCTGTATGTGGACGATTACGCCGATACAGCCGCACTGGCCACCGTGCTGTTGCAGCAATATCGCGATTTTTGTGAAGAGGAGTGAGCGTACCGTTGGCCACCGAAACAGCAAAAAAGCGGAAAAAAAGCGGCCTCTACCGGCTGGTATCGGTCATACTTGTGCTGCTTGTGGTATTTTACGTGGGCTTTCAGGCTTACCGCAGCATATTCGGCAGCGTCAGTACGGAGCTTGTATCCCGTTACAGCGTTTATGAGACCATTGATACGCAGGGGATTGTTTTCCGTTCAGAAACGGTTATTCCGGCTGTGAACAGCGGCTATGTGTATTATACGGTTGAAAACGGCACCCACGTGGCCAAGGATGGTGTGATTGCCTCGGTTTATCCGGCAGCGGAGGATGGCCGTCTGGAGCAGCAGATTGCCGCGGTGGATGAGCAGATCGCCGCCCTGCGTGCCCTCCATACCGACAGCGGTGCCGGGCATCTATCACTGGATCTGATCAATACCCAGCTGAATTCCACCGTGAATGAGCTGGTCCGCGAGACGGAGGACGGCGTATTTGAGGCAGCGGGCACGGCGAAAAACACCCTGCTGTCCCTGCTGAGTAAGAAACAGCTGGTGACCGGCGATACGCTCGACATTTCCGGTACGCTGGCACAGCTGACCGCCCGCCGCCAGGAACTGGCCGCCGGTTATCACCAGGCAGTCGCCTCTGTGCGTGCGCCGATCGCCGGGTATTTTGCCGACCACACCGACGGCTATGAGGAGGCCCTGGCCGAAGTAGACCCGCAATCTCTCACCGTTGAAAAAATGCAGACACTGCTTGATCTGGAACCGGCAGAGACCGCTCCCTCCTGCGGAAAGATCGTGGGTGGGTATGAGTGGTTTCTCGGCTGTGTGGTGCCGGAAAGCTATTATAACGCATTGGCAGTCGGCAATTCTCTGTCTGTGCGCATGTCCTTTGTCACAGACGACGAAATTCCGGTCACCGTGGAGGCTGTCAGTAAGGACAATGCCGGCAAGCTTGCGGTTACGCTGCGCTGTGCCTATATGTCAGAGGCTCTCTCGACCATCCGCAAGGAGGAGGTACAGCTCCAGCTGGTCAAGCATACCGGCCTGAAGGTGCCCAAGCGCGCCATTGTGATCGGCGACGATATGCAGGCGGGTGTCTATATCCGTTCCGGTAATGTGGTGGCATTCCGGAAAATTGAGCAGGAGTACAGTGAGCCGGCAGACTATGTGATCTGCAAAGAGACGGACGAAAGCGGCTGGCTGCACCTGTATGATGATGTGATCGTGGGAGGCAGAGGACTATATGACGGAAAGATCATTCGTTGACCGGGAGCTGGCTGATAATCTGCAGCGGGTAGAGGATACCATACAGTCTGCCTGCGCCGAGGCGGGACGCGACCGTTCCTCGGTAACGCTGCTGGCGGTGACCAAGACCGTAGAGCCGGAGCGGATCAATCAGGCCATCGCCTGGGGGATCCGGCAGATCGGTGAAAACCGCGTGCAGGAATATAAAGCCAAGCAGCCCTTTTTGCATTTGGAGGGGGTTGCGCGCCACCTGATCGGGCACCTGCAGACCAATAAGGTACGCCAGATCATCGGGCAGGTGGATATGATCCAGTCGGTCGATTCCATACACCTGGCACAGGAAATTTCCCGCCGTTCCACTGAGGCCGGCATCGTGACGCCGATCCTTGTCGAGGTCAATATCGGTGGGGAGGAGGCCAAATCCGGTGTGGCCCCGGAGGCTCTGGAGGAACTGCTGGCCGCCGCTGCTCCATTGCCCGGCCTCCATGTGCGCGGGCTGATGACGGTGCCGCCGATTTTGCCCACCGAAAAAGAAAAAAGGGCAATTTTTTCAAAAATGTATCAACTGTTTGTTGACATTCGGGACAAAAACATAGATAATGTAGATATGCTGGAGCTTTCCATGGGAATGTCCGGCGATTACCGCGAGGCGATACTGGAGGGAGCGACGATCGTTCGGGTCGGCTCCGCCATATTCGGAAGACGCCAATACTGATTTTCATTACTTTTATAGGAGGTAACAAAAATGGGATTGTTCGGTAAGCTGTGGGGCGAGGAGCCGGAAACAGACGAGGATCTGGAGATCGGTGCTGAGGATAGCTTTGTGAAGAAGAACGAGGACGAGCAGCCGGCAACTGGTGAGGCTACGCAGAAGCGCGGCAATAAGGTTGTGAATATTCATGCTACGGCGCAGCTGCAGGTTGTTCTGGTCAAGCCGGAGCGCTTTGACGACGCCAGCACGGTGGCTGACCACCTCAATGCCAAGCGTACGGTTGTGCTGAATTTGGAGTCTGCCAATAAGGATGTTGCCCGCCGCATTTTGGATTTTCTCAGCGGCGTTGCCTATGCCAACGATGGCCAGATCAAGAAGGTGGCTAATTGCACCTTTATTATCACGCCCTATAATGTCGGCCTGATGGGGGATCTGCTGGACGAGCTGGAGAATAATGGCCTCTACTTCTGAGCCGGGTGCCGCACTGCTGCGCTCCCGTATAGAGGATACCATACGCCTGTGTGACCGGCGCAGCACGCCCTGTTTTCTCGGCTTTTTGGATGCAGGGGAGCAGGCGCAGGCAATGCAGCTGCTGCAAAAGCGTGCGGATGTCTGCTGGCGGCTGTTTGGCGGCCATGCCGATGCCGAGCGGCAGATTTTGGGCGTTTTTCCGGAGTATATGCAGCCGGAGGACGCCGCATTTCCGCTGTGTGCCTGTGCGTTTTTTTACCATCAGGAAAAAGCTCTTTCCCACCGGGACTTTCTTGGCACATTGCTGTCGGCCGGCCTGCGGCGTGAGACCATCGGCGATATTCTATGCGGCGAGGGCATAGCGGTCGTCTTCCTGCGGGAGGAGATCGTATCTTTTGTCTGTGATCAGATACAGAAGGTTGGCGGCGAGGGTGTGCGCATCGAAACGGGCTACACCGGTGCCCTGCCGGCTATGCACAGCTTTCAGCCGATGCATGAGACAGTGGCTTCCCCGCGGCTGGATGTGGTGGTTAAGGCTTTGCTGCACTGCTCACGCGAACAGGCGGCGCAGCTGATCCTGACCGGGGCCGTCAGCGTTGATCACCTGCCGGTGGAAACCGTCTCAGCGCAGGTCGTTGCTCCGGCAACGGTTTCTGTGCGCGGCCACGGTCGCTATGCCGTGGATGAGATCGGTTCCCCCACGCGGAAAGGGCGGCTGGTGCTGCTGGCGCGCCGCTATATTTGACGGAATATGGAAAGTGAGGATATACACTCTATGTTGACAGAACAGGATATCAAGGAAGTTGTATTTACCAAAAGCCTTGGCGGCTACAAAACCAGTGAGGTGGATGCCTTTTTGGATCAGTGCGCCGAGACAGTGGCTGCGCTGACCACGACCAATGAGGAAAACACCCGCAAGCTGCAGGTGTTGGCAGAGTCCGTCGTGGAATACCGTAACCAGGAGGACAGCATCCGCACCACCCTGATGAATGCCCAGCGGATGGCGGATACAGTGGTTAAAGAAGCGCAGGAGAAGGCGGATGCCGCCATTGCCGAGGCACAGAAGAAAGCCGAGGAGATCCTGGCTGAGGCACAGAACAGTGCCGATAACGCCCGTGAGCTGGCTGACCAGTCCATTGTCCGTGAGCGCGAGGAGCTGGCGCGTGTGCGCAAAGAGGTTGCAGCGTTCAAGGCGCGCCTGATGGCTGCTTACCGTGAGCACCTGACGCTGATTGGTGTGCTGGAAGGCGGCACGGAGGAAGAGCCGGCCCCGGCAGCGCAGCCAGAGCAGCCCCAGCCGGAGACGGAGACGCCGGAAGCCCCGGCGGCTGCGCCTGTTGTACCGGCCGAAGAAGCAGAAAAGGTTGCTCCGTTTGATATTTCGTCCTTTGAATTGCGGGACGAGGAATAAGAAAAACGGCTGCCGCGTTGCGGCAGCCTGTTTTTTCCGCACCGGATCCACGGTGTAGTAATTTTAGAGGAGTTTTGGCATGGCACAGGTTCTTTCGCTGCTGCTGGCAGCCGTGCTGGTAGCGGTTGACCAGCTGACAAAATATTGGGCGATCGCCCATCTGCAGGGGCAGCCGCCGCTGGCTCTTTGGCCGGGCGTATTTGAGCTGCAGTATTGTGAAAACCCCGGTGTGGCGTTCAGCCTGCTGGAAAACCAGCGCTGGATTTTTATTCCGGTCACGGTGCTGGTGATGCTGCTGGTGCTGGTGGTGCTTTTCCGCAGCCGCCTTTGCCGTTACCGGACATTCCGTTTAAGCTGTGCGCTGATCCTGGCCGGTGGCATCGGCAATCTCATTGATCGCATCGCCTATGCGCATGTGACGGATTTTCTCTACTTCAAGCTGATTGATTTTCCAATCTTCAATTTTGCCGATTGCTGCGTAACGGTTGGTGCTGTGCTGCTGTTTGTGTTTCTTCTATTCCTGTATAAGGAGCCGGAAGAGCTGCCGCTGCGTACGCTGCTTTTTGGTATCCCTGCCAAAGCCAAGGCCCCGAAGGACGACCGCCATGGGCAGTGAGAGCTGGCAAACCGCTGTGCAGCAGGCCGGTGAGCGGCTGGATGCCCATGTTGCTGCGCACCTGGATATCAGCCGTTCCCAGGCTCAGCAGTGGCTTGAACGGGGTCTGGTCACGGTCAATGGCGCAGCAGCTGCCAAAAACTACAAGCTGCGTGGCAGCGAGGCCATTGCAGTGGAAATCCCGGAGCTGGTTGCCTATGCCGTGCAGGCAGAACCGATCCCCTTGGATGTGGTATACGAGGATGCAGACCTGCTGGTGGTCAACAAGCCAAAGGGTATGGTGGTGCACCCAGCGGCTGGCCACACCGGCGGTACACTGGTGAACGCACTGCTTTCTCACTGCGGCAGCAGTCTTTCCGGCATCAATGGTGTGCTGCGTCCGGGCATTGTCCATCGGATTGATAAGGATACCAGCGGCCTGCTGATCGTTGCCAAGAATGATCGGGCGCATCAGGGGCTGGCCGAACAAATAAAGGTACACAGCTTTACACGCGAATATGAGGCCGTCGTCCTTGGCCATTTGAAAAATGCGGCCGGGGTGGTGGATGCGCCGATCGGCCGGCATCCGACGGACCGGAAGAAAATGGCGGTTATTGCCGCCAATTCCAAGCCGGCGGTTACGCACTACCGCGTGCTGCGGGAGTATCCCGGCGCCGATGGCGACCCCGGCTTTTCACATGTACGCCTGCGTCTGGAAACCGGGCGTACCCATCAGATCCGTGTGCACATGGCCTATCTTGGCCATCCGGTAGCCGGCGATCCGGTTTACGGTGCGGCTGCCCAGCCAAAGATCTGTCGAAATCTGAACGGACAGTGCCTGCACGCAAAAAAGATCGGGTTTGTACACCCGGTCAGTGGCGTCTATCTGGAGTTTGACAGCCCGTTGCCGCCGTACTTTGTGGATTTTCTGCAAAAGCTGGCGGTACGGGAAGTGTGATGGTGGAGGTTGCCATATGAATTTCACCGATAAGCTGCAGATGGGAACGCAGGAGCGGCTTGCACATGGTGCAGCAACGCTGGTTGCCTTCGGGGACAGCGTGACGCACGGCGCTCTCGGCATCAATGAGTTTGATTATGAGACGGTGTACTGGAACCGCCTGAAAAAGCGGATCAACGCCCTTTACCCGTATGTGCCGGTTAACGCGCTCAACGCCGGGATCGGGGGAGTGACGGCTGCCGGTTCCGTTGCGCGTCTGGAGAGGGATGTGCTGTCCCATCATCCGGATCTGATCATCATTTGCTTTGGCTTAAACGATGTCAACGGCGACCTGAACACCTATCTTCAGGCACTCAGAACGATCTTTTCCCGCTGCTGTCAAAGCGGTGCTCAGGTCATTTTTATGACGCCGAATATGCTGAACACCTATGTTGCTGAAGATACCGCTCCGGATCTGCGGGAATATGCCGAAAAAACAGCGGAAATGCAGAACGGCGGCAGGATGGATCGCTTTATGCGTGAGGCCTGTGCACTGGCCGCGGAATATCCGCTTACCGTGTGCGATTGCTACGCACGCTGGAAAGCATTGGCGGCGGCCGGGGAGGATACGACCAGGCTGCTGGTCAACCGCATCAACCACCCGATACGGGAAATGCATGCCCTGTTTTCCGATAGCCTGTTTGATGTGCTCTTTTCCGGTATTCCGGACCGCAGAGCAGTGGATACGGATGCGATGTTCCCGGAGCGCTGAAACAATAAGCAAAAACCGGCTGCCGCTTTTAAGTACGGCAGCCGGTTTTCTGCTTTCTGCGTTTGAAGACGGCTACATCCTCCTGCCGCAGACAACCAAGCGCCGGCAGCAGCAGCCCATATGCGCCACACACACACACAGCGCCGAGCAGCAATGCCGGCAGCCCGGTATCCAGCCGGAACCGCACGGATACGGCGTACCAGCCTCCACCCACAAGCGCGGCGGCAAAGGTCGGGCCGATCACCCAGCGGTACCAGCACATGGCGGTTCCGCTGACCGCCAATAGGCGGTGGGTGGAGAGTAGTGAGGTCAGCAGGTTGCTCACCAGCATCACGAACAGGAAGCCTATAAGGCCATAGCGTGGCAAGAGCAGCAGGATCAGCACAATGCGGACGATCGAGTCCGCTACGCTGTACCATAGCGAACGCACCTGCTCCCCAAGCCCCTTCAACATACCGGTAGCAATGCTGTCAAGGTACATGACCGGTGTCAACGGTCCCAAGATCTGCAATAGCAGGCCGACCGTGGCATCCTTGTACAGCAGCTCCCCAAGTGCGCGACCGAAAACGGTGAACAGACATCCGATCAGCACAGAACCGAGCATCGTGCTGTGCATGGTGGCTCCCACCAGCCGGGTAACCTCCCGCCTCTGCCCGAGCGCGTGGGCATCGGACAGCTCCGGCACCAGCAGGCTGGAGATGGTCAGGAGCAGCGCAGACGGGAAGAAGATTAGTGGCAGGGCCATTCCCTTTACAGCACCGAATTGCTCCAGCGAGACTGAATCCGAACCGGTAAAAAGCGTTAACCGCATAGGCACCAGGATATTTTCGGCTGTGCGGAGGATCGTCGAAAGGTAACGGCCGGCCGTGATCGGCACGGCGATGGAGAACAGCGCCCGCAGCAGTGGGCGGCGGGCCGGCGCATACTCCGGCTTTTGCGGCAGCCTGAACAGCCGGCGACTATCCTGCCGGTAGATCACAGCCAGCAGACAGCAGGAGACCGCCTCTGACAACGCATCGCCGAGAATAATGATGCGGCAGGCATCGGCCAGTGAGCAGGCGGCGCCGGCTAACCGGAGCATCCACAGAATGCTGCCGATGCGGGTAAGCTGCTCAATGATCTGCGCAAGGCAGGGAGGACCTGCCCGCCGCCGCGCCGCAAAATACCCCCGTATGCAGCTTGTAACACCGATAAACGGCAGCGCCAGGCCGCTGACCCGGATGGCCGGTACAGTGCGCATATCCCCAACGAGCCGGCCGATCGGCTCGGCCGCTGCGTACAATAAAACGGCCGAGACCAGACCAATGGCAATGCACAACGCCATAGAGGCACGCATCACCCAGCGCGCCGCACGGCGGTTGCCGCGGATAAGCTGCTCGGCCACCAGCCGGGTAACAGCCGTTACCAGCCCGGCCGAGGCAAAGGTGCCCCCCAGCACATAAACCGAAAAAACCAGCTGATACAGCCCCATGCCCTCTGCGCCAACGCGGTTCGAAATGAAGATCCGGAACACGATTCCAAGGGAGCGCAGCAGCAGGGAGGTCATGGTCATTACGGCGGTGTTTTTTACAAAGGCGCGTTTATTCACAGGGAAAACCTCACAGTATCTGATTATACAGCCCGGTAATGGCGTTCCATGTCTCCCGGTCAGTTATGCCGGTTTCCTCAAGACCGGAACGCTTCTGTACAGCACGCACAGCCTCCGCCGTGTTTTCGCTGTACAGACCGTCCGGTGTGTCCACCGGCGGCAGATTGCCGTAGCGGCTGTGCAGCGTCTGCAGCATAAGCTGCAGAAAGTATACGCAGTCCGATTGATCTCCGGGGCGCAGGTTTACACTGCCGTCCCGCCCGATACACAGCAGCGGAAATGCCTGCAGCGGCGTGTGCAGTGCTGTGTAGGCGGCATAGATGGCATCCCAGGTCTCCCGGTCAACATCACCGGTCTCCGGCAGTCCGGCCTCCTGCTGGAAACGCCGCACGGCCTGCGCTGTCTGCGGGCCGAAAAAACCATCCACCGGCACATCCGAGTATTCGTGCCGGTCCTGCTCAATGATGCGCAGGTAGTATTGCAGCTCCAGTATGTAGATCTTTTCATCGTTCGATATATCGTTTTGTGTGTTCATGCCTCGCCCTCCTCTGATAAAACAAAGCCCGGATATTGTCCCGGCTGCTTTGCATTGCCGGAACGGATGCTGGCGTATGTGGAAGCGATGGTATCCCATGTCAGCACGCCCACCACGCCGGACTCCGGTATACCGAACAGGCGCTGAAAGGCTTCAACCGCATTGGAGGTTTCCTGCCCGTAAACACCGGTAACCGAGGGGGCCGGAATATCCGGATAAACCGTCGCAATATAGGCAAGATACTCCTGTATCGTCGCAACATCATCCCCCTGTGACCCCATACGCAGTTCTTCGCCGGGGTAAGGGCGCACGCCCCCTTCAATCAGTTCGGTGGAATTGACAATGCTTTCGTAGGTTTCATAGATTGAGCGCCAGGTCAGCGGCCCCACAAGGCCATCCTCCACCAGCCCGAAGGTCTGCTGATAGGCGCGCACAGATTGCTCGGTCGCTTCGTCATAGATACCGGTTGAGCCGGTGCGGGGGATGGTATCGTAATAGGCGGCGATCACATTCAGATAGTATTGCACCACCTGCACAGAGCTGCCGGTATCACCGGGGCCGATGGCTGTTTCAAATTCCTGTGGAAGCTCCTCGATGGAAATGCCCTCCGAATCCAGCTCACCAAGTCTTTTGACGGCATTGTAGATATAGGAAATGCGGTTCCAGGTTGCAGGGCCGATGATGCCGTCCTGCGTCAGGTCAAAGATCCGCTGGAAAGCCTTGACGGCATCGGTTGTGGTGGTATCAAAGTATCCGTTGGTCGGTCGAATTTTCGGGATGCTGGGATAGTTCACGGAAATGCGGTTCAGCTGTATCTGCTTTTGCTGCACCGGCGTGCCGAAGTCCCCCTCACTCAGCGGCGAACCGGGGTAGGAGGGCAGACCGTTGCGGATCGGGGCGTCGGTTACGATATTGATGTCATTTCCGTAATAGCGGGTCAGAATATCATATGCGCCAAGTCCCTCCTCCGCCAGGGCGACCGTGCCCCACTGGCTAAGCCCGTTGCAGGTGGTGGTGGTACCGTTGCAGTATTGCGTAAAATATGGCTCAATGTTCTCTCCCATCACCACATAGGAGTTGAATATCTCGTCCACAATGCGGCTGATGGAATCATAGATATCCCGTCCCGGCACATAGGACTGGTCGTAGCGGGTGGAATTGGTGATGTCAAAATCATATCCCTGGCTGCGGTACCATTCCGTATAGTAGCGGTTCAGGGCAAAGGAGATCTGTGCGTAGATATTGGCGCGCAGCGCCGCCTCCGGCCAGGTGGGATAGATTTCGCTGGAGGCCACATTTTTGATGTAATCCGGAAAGGATACATAGACATTTTCTGCATTGGAGCTTGGTGCTCCGAGGTGCACCGTGATCGTGTTCGGGATATAGGGTATTCCGGTCATTGGCTGCTGCCGCCTTTCTCAAAGATCGGCCGGACCCCCGGATTGAAATATCCGAGGCACATCCGGGTCGTCGCCGTTTTGCAGGGGTATCATGGCCGCCGGCTGGGTAACGCCGTTGCCGCCATATACAGGGATGCTTTCATAGATTGTCGTGACAAAGCCCGGCAGTGTTACACGGACATCGTACAGCACATAGGGGCTGGCAATATCCGGCTGCATCGTCAGTTTCGGATCCACCGAAGGAAGTGGCAGCAGAGGGGTCAACCCGTCGCGATCCGTCGTGACATTCGCATACAGGGCATCCGTGCCGCTTTCCGGCCGGGTAACGACTACCCGCGCGCCTGGCAGGGGCTCTGCATTGTTTGCTGTAAACACATATACCCGCAAAAAGCCCTCATATGGCTGCTCCGGCGTTGTGGGCTGCTGTGGCTGCTCCGCTGTCTCCTGCGGAAATGGGGGCTGCCCCTCCAGGTCCTCATCCCGATAGGGGAAGGTTGGATCGGTGGTGGCGGCCGGCGGCTGTTCAGCTGCCTGCATCTGTGCTGCGATCGTCTGCCGGTCCCGCTGGATATTTGGTGCCGGAAACCGCTCATCCAGCCAGCTGTCGCTTGGCGGTGTGGCCGGCGGCTGTCCGCTGCGGTTGCTCTGTCCACCGGTGCTGCTGGCCGTGCTGCGGTAGGTTTTCATCAGCTCCCGGTTATAGCGTTCGATCATTTCCTGTATGCTGCCGGAAGGGGCCTTTTCTTCCATAGAAATACCTCCTGCTGAATAGTTGTGTTTGAATGGTGCATTTGGTAGGATTTCAGAGAATACGCGGGGGATTTTGCAATAAAGTGCTTGTAAAAGCAGTTTTTTCATAAAAAATCGCAGAAAAATCCGGTTTTTTCCTGTTTTTTCAAAAAATATATTGACATTTGCGGCAATAAACACTATATTGTTATCTGTTGTCCGATTTGTTCGGGCAATGCATCTAAGCGATGTCTTTTTTGCACCGACCAAGCAGCGCCGCAGTCCCCGCTTTTTTGCCGGCGGATTGTGAAAAACCCTTTGCGGAGGGCGTTGTCAAGGCGGCTGCGCCCCGCCGTTTCGGCGGCGGAACCTATTACCGCAAAGGGGGATGCATTATCCATGAGTCAAAACAAAATTATCGAACTGAAAAACATTGCCATTGCTTTCGACGGGGAGCCGGTGCTTAAAAACCTCAATTTAAGCATATCCGACGGCGAGTTTGTCACCCTTCTGGGGCCATCCGGCTGCGGAAAGACGACAACGCTGCGGATCATCGGCGGCTTTGTAACGCCGAATAGCGGCGATGTTTTTTTTGACGGAAAGCGCGTCAATGACCTGCCGGCCTACAAGCGCAGCGTCAATACCATCTTTCAGCGATACGCCTTGTTTCCACATCTGAATGTATATGAGAATGTCGCCTTCGGTATGCGCGTGCAGAAAAAGAGCAGCGCCGAGATCCGCGAGACCGTCTCCCGTATGCTGAAGCTGGTCAACCTGGTCGGCTTTGAGAAGCGTGCTGTTTCCACCCTTTCCGGCGGACAGCAGCAGCGTGTGGCTATCGCGCGCGCACTGGCCAATAACCCCAAGGTGCTGCTGCTGGACGAGCCGCTGGCGGCGCTGGATCTGAAGCTGCGCAAGGATATGCAGAGTGAGCTGAAAAACATCCAGAAGAGTCTGGGCATCAGTTTTATCTATGTTACCCACGATCAGGAGGAGGCACTCTCCATGTCCGATACCGTTGTGGTGATGGATAATGGCGAGATCCAGCAGATTGGCACACCGCAGGATATTTACAATGAGCCGAAAAATGCCTTTGTGGCGGATTTCATTGGGGAAAGCAATATTCTGGACGGCGTGATGCACAAGGACTATCTTGTGGAGTTTTTTGGCCGCAAATTCAGCTGCCTGGACGCCGGCTTTGCGCCGATGGAGCCGGTGGATGTGGTTATCCGCCCGGAGGATATTGATATCGTTGAGCCGGTCAAGGGCGATCTGACCGGTATTGTTTCCGCTGTCACCTTCAAGGGTGTGCACTATGAAACGATCGTGGATTTCAAGGGGTTCAAATGGCTGATCCAAACCACCGACTATTATCCTGTCGGCACAGAGATCGGCATTGTGCTGAACCCGGAGGATATCCACATCATGAAGAAATCGGCGTATTCCGGTATGTTCGGCGATTACAGCTCCTATTCTGAGGAGTTTGACGAGCTGGCGGATCCGGAGGTCGATATGACCGCCGAGGAGACGGGGGAGGCAGAGGAATGAAAAACCGTTCTGCCGCAACGCCGTTCGCCCTGTGGATGGCGATATTCACCTTGATCCCCATGGCCATCGTGGTGTGGTTTGCTTTCACGGATGAAAACGGCGCCTTCACCCTGCAAAACATTGTGGATATTTGGCAGTACAGCGGCCCGTACCTTGATTCGATCTGGATGGGGGCGCTGGCCACCGTGATCTGTCTGGTTCTGGCGTACCCTGTGGCGTTCAGCATTTCCCGCCGCAGTGAGCATATGCAGCGCACCATGGTGATGATCGTGATGCTGCCGATGTGGATGAATTTTCTGCTGCGCACCTATGCCTGGATGACTCTGCTGGAGGATCAGGGACTGATCAATCAGTTCCTGGGGCTTTTCGGCCTGCATTGGCATGTGATCAATACCGATGCCGCCATTGTGCTGGGTATGGTGTACAATTTCCTGCCCTTTATGATCCTGCCGCTGTATTCTGTTATGGCTAAGCTGGATGGCCGCGTGATCGAGGCTGCACAGGATCTCGGCTGCAACAGCTGGCAGGTGCTGCGCCGGGTCATTTTGCCGCTGAGCGCACCGGGCATTGTTTCCGGGGTTACCATGGTCTTTGTGCCGGCGGTCAGTACCTTTGTCATTTCCAAGCTGCTCGGCGGCAGCAAGAACATGATGATCGGCGATGTGATTGAAACCATGTTCATGGGGGATGGCTGCAACTATAATGTCGGGGCCGCCCTGTCGCTGGTGCTGATGGTGCTGATGCTGCTGTGTATGTCGGTCATGCGCCGGGTGGATAATGGCGATGATGAGCTGGAGGGGATGATGGCATGAAAACTTTATCCCGTATCTATAACGCACTGATCTTCCTGTTTTTGTACAGTCCGATCGTTGTGCTGATCGTGTATTCCTTTAACGACTCCAAAAACCGTGTTAAGTGGGGCGGCTTTACACTGGATTGGTACGAAGCTCTTTTCCATGACGAGCTGATCCTGGACTCTCTTTGGATCACGCTGGAGATTGCCGTGCTTGCGGCTATCGTGGCCACGGTTATCGGCACCATGGCGGCTGTGGGCATTTACAGCATGAACGGCCGTTTGCGTCAGCAACTGCTGGCAGTGAATAATATTCCCATGGTAAATCCGGAGATCGTAACCGGTATTTCCATGATGCTGATGTTTGTCGCCTTTTACCGTCTGACCGGGCTGCTGCAGCCGGGCTTCCTGACGCTTCTGCTGGCCCATATCACTTTCTGCATCCCATATGTGGTGCTGCAGGTCATGCCGAAGCTGCGGCAGATGAATAAGCATATGTACGAGGCGGCGCTGGATCTCGGCTGCCACCCGCTGCCGGCTTTCTTCAAGGTGGTTTTGCCGGAGATCATGCCCGGCATTGTTACCGGCGCCCTGATGGCCTTTACCATGTCGCTGGATGATTTTGTGATCAGCTATTTCAATTCCGGCTCTACGGCGCAAAATCTGTCCGTAACCATTTATTCCATGACCAAAAAACCGATCACCCCGGAGATCAATGCCCTTTCCACGCTGATGTTTGGCTCAGTGCTGCTTTTGCTGCTGATTGTCAATATCTGCCAGGTGCGGGATCTCCGCAAGCAGAAGGAAAGGAGATAGGGCGTTGAAAAAAGCAGCCTGGTTAATGGTGCTTTGCCTGCTGGTCAGCCTGCTCGGCGGATGCCGTGGAGCCTCGGTCGGCAGCACTGTTACACTGAATGTATTCAACTGGGGCGAGTATATCGACGATGAAGTGCTGGATGTTAACGCCCTGTTCACCGAAGAGACCGGTATACGGATCAATTATAAGACCTATGAGAGCAATGAGACCATGTATACGCTGCTGGAAAGCGGTGCGGCAGAATACGATGTGGTGATCCCCTCGGATTACATGATCGGCAAGATGATCCAGGAGGGAATGCTGGCAAAGCTGAATTTTGACAACATCCCGAATTATCAATACATTGACGAGGTTTATCGTAATCTGGAATACGATCCGCACAATGAATATTCTGTGCCGTATACCTGGGGGACCGTCGGCATCTTCTACAACAAAAAATATGTGGATGAGGCCGATCTTGCGCAGGGATGGGACATCCTGTGGAATGAAAAGTACAAGGGCAAGATCTATATGTTCGACAATGCCCGTGATTCCTTTGCCATTGCGCTGAAAAAGCTGGGATATTCCATGAATACCACCAATCCGGCAGAATGGCAGGCTGCGTACGAAGCGCTGGCAGAACAGAAGCCGCTGGTACAGGGCTATTTCATGGATCAGGTGTTCCAGAAAATGACCAATGAAGAGGGGTGGCTTGCCCCGTACTATTCCGGTGACGGCGCCAACATGATCACCGGTGATGACGGAAACGAGGACATTGGCTATTTTGTGCCGCAGCAGGGAACCAATCTGTTTGTGGACGCCATGTGTGTGCTGGCCAATAGCAAGCACCAGAAAGAGGCGGAACAGTATATCAATTTTATGTGCCGCACCGATGTGGCCACGGCCAATGCGGAATATATCTGCTATTCCACCCCGCACACCGAGGCGCTTTTGGAGCTGGACGAGGAGGTTTCCGGCAACCCGATGTTTTATCCGTCGGCCGAGGTGCTGGAAAACACGGAGGTGTTCATCACTCTGGATAACGAGACCCAGAAGCTCCAGAAAAACCTTTGGATCAAGCTGAAGTGTCTGCGCAACCGGCCACGCTGGTGGCCGTTCCCCTCTTAAATCATATCCAACCGAACAGCGGTATCCGTTTGCAGCGGATACCGCTGAAATTTTGTCATAACTGCTGTCCAAGGCTCATAGGCATATACAAACAGGCAACGATGAACGAGCGGAGGAAACAGGTATGGAAGCAACGAATACTTTGTACCAGGATATCGCAGCGCGCACCGGCGGCGATATTTACCTTGGCGTGGTTGGACCGGTGCGTACGGGAAAATCCACCTTTATCAAGCGCTTTATGGATACTCTGGTCATCCCGCATATGACGGATACGCACCGCCGGGAGCGTGCGAACGATGAGCTGCCGCAGTCCTCGGCCGGGCGCACGATCATGACCACCGAACCGAAGTTTATTCCGGAGCAGGCAGCTGAGGTGTCCCTGGACGGCGTCGCCAATATGCGTGTGCGGCTGATTGACTGTGTTGGGTACATCGTTCCGTCGGCGCTGGGGTACATTGAAAATGAGCAGCCGCGCATGGTCAAGACACCGTGGTATGATGAAGAAGTCCCCTTTAATATGGCGGCGGAAGAAGGAACCCGTCGGGTGATCAATGACCATTCCACGGTCGGGCTGGTCATCACCACCGATGGCAGCATTACCGATATTCCGCGCGAGGAATATGCCGAGGCGGAGGAGCGCGTGGTGCGTGAGCTGCAGGCGATCCACAAGCCGTTTACGGTGCTTTTGAACACCGTGGATCCCTCGGCTCCATCGGCGCGGCAGCTGGCAGCGGAATTATCCGAAAAGTACGGCGTGCCGGTTCTGCCGGTCAACTGCCGGGATATGACGGAGCAAGAGATCCTGCAGATGCTGGAGGCGCTGCTGTCACAGTTTCCGCTGCAGCAGGTTGGGGTTATTCTGCCGCGCTGGCTGATGCGCCTGGATAAAAAGCACCCGGTACGCGCCGCCGTGACAGATGCCGTTCTGGCGGCTGCCCGCAGAGCCGAGCGCGTCAGTGATGCTGCCACATTGGCTGCCGACCTGCGTCAGTGTGATTATGTGGATATGACCGCCTTGGAGAGCATCGACCTCGGTCACGGCACGGCAACCATCACCACCGCCCTGCAGCCGGAGCTGTTTTATCAGATCCTCGGCGAGGCGACCGGCCTGGAAATTGCGGATGAGGGTGCCCTGATGAGCAGTATGCTGCAGATGGCTGCCACCTGCAAAAAATACGATAAGCTTCGTTCGGCAATGGAGCAGGTGGAAGCAACCGGCTATGGCATTGTGATGCCGGATATGGAGGAAATGACGCTGGAGGAGCCGGAGATCATCCGGCAGAGCGGCCGGTACGGTGTACGCCTGAAAGCGGCCGCACCATCCATTCACATGATGCGCGCACAGATCACCACCGAGGTTTGTCCCATCGTTGGTTCAGAGCGGCAAAGCGAAGACCTGGTCAATTACCTTCTCAGCCAGTTTGAGGAGGATCCGGCAAAGATCTGGGAGTCGAACATCTTTGGCACCTCCCTCTATGGCCTTGTCAACGAGGGGCTGCATAACAAGCTCTATCATATGCCGGAGGATGCCCGCCAAAAGCTGAAAGAAACGGTAGAGCGCATTATCAACGAGGGATGCAACGGCCTGATTTGCATTATCGTGTAAGGCGCAGGGGGTACATATGATCGACAGGGAACTGGAGCGGCCGGCCACGCCGCCCTATGAATACCGGCGGGTAGGCGGGTGGTCGGGCACGGCACCCGCCGCCGCACCGCCGCCGGAAAAGAAAGAAAAAAAGCCCCGCGGCGCCGGTTCGGTCATTGCCGTGCAGAGCATTGCCTGTGCTGTGGCACTGCTGCTGGCGCTGCTGCTGCGCACTGCCGGCGGTGAGCCATACCGGCAGCTATGCCAAAGCTTCCAGCAGAGCCTTATGCGCAATGATCTGTTGGCCACGCTGGCCGCCCTGTGGGACGGTGATCCGGCGGCCGATACGGCGCAGCAGCTGGAATCGGAAAATGCGCAGGCGCCGGCGGCGGAGTCCTCGTCTGCCGAGAGCGAATCGGAAAGCACAGCGGACGGCCAGACGACGCCGGAGGGCACAACGGCCATGAAGTTGCTGGTTGACCGCGCCGCAAGAGCGCCGCTTGCAGCCGGCACACTAACCTCCGGCTACGGTTACCGCGAAAACCCGACAGGCGAGGGGACACAATTTCACCGAGGAATGGATATAGCCGCACCGGCGGGAACGCCGATTGCGGCTATGTTTTTCGGTCGGGTTTCTGCTGCCGGTGAGAACGGCAGTCTTGGACGCTATGTTTGTATTGCGCACGGCGCCGGCGTACAGGTACTGTATGCCCATTGCCAGATCATTGAAGTCGATGTGGGGGCGGTTGTGCGGGCAGGGGAGACCGTCGCGCGGGTCGGCGCCACTGGTGATGCTACCGGCAACCATGTGCATATTCAGATCAGTGTAGGAGATACGGTGTATAATCCCGGCGGGGTTGTGCCTATTTCCCGCTATATGCGGGCGGGCGATGAGGTGAAAAATGCTTGAGTGGCGGCTTGGCGGCGTACAGCTGCGGATCAGCCTGCTGTTTCCGGCTCTGCTGACAGCGCTGCTCTTTCTGCAGCCGGAGGGGGTGGCTGTCTCCTGTGTGCTGGCCTCGGTCATGCATGAGTGTGGGCACCTGCTGGTTATGCTGCTGCTCCGGTGCCCGCCGGAGCGCTGTACCCTCGGCGCCTTTGGTATGCGGCTGGAAATCGGTCAGCGTCATCTGCCGGGCTACCGGAAGAACCTCCTGATCTCGCTGGCCGGCCCTGCCGTGAATGCTGCGGCAGCCGGTCTGCTGTGGGCGGTCGGCTGCCGCCGTGCAGCTGTGGTGCATCTGGTGCTGTGTGTATTTAACCTGTTGCCCGCACAGCCGCTGGATGGCGGCGAGATCCTGTACTGCCTGTTCTGTCTGCACTTTTCTCCGCAGCGGGCTTCACGCTTTGTCCGCGGCATTTCCTTTGCCGTTTTACTTCCGTTGGCGCTGCTGGCTGCGATAACCGCTGTAAGCCGCCACGGAAACGGGACACTGCTGGTGGTTGGGGTATACCTGTTTTATCTGCTGCTTGCCCAGCAGTAACGGCAGAAAAGCAGCACATTGTTGGACAAGGGACATACACTGGATAATGAAATCTTTACCGAAAGGAGCCAACTTTGTGAAAATCAACAACCAAATGCCCGCAATTCCCTACGATGTGTCTCTGGCCATGGCCTATATCCCGTGGCAGGAGCTGCAGGAAGTGTATGAGCCGGAAGCCGGGCTGCGTCACGGCACCATTTTCCCGGAACTGAACAAACCGTTTACGGCAGGGGGGAAGTGCTGTGGTTGAGCGTCATGCAATTACCGAGCGTATCCGCGCCTATCAGTTTGCGCTGTATGATTTAGGACTGTATCAGGATTCGCATCCGAATGATCAGGCCGCTATGCAGCTTCGCCGGATGTATGAGGAAAAGCTGCAAAAGCTGATTGATGAGTACGAGCAGTGCTACGGCACCTATGTGCAGACACAGGCAGATGTACAGGAATCCTGGACGGAATGGGTCAACGGACCGTGGCCGTGGGATGTAACCTGCTGCACAGAGAAAGGGCGTGGATGAACGATGTGGCAATATGAAAAGAAGCTGCAGTATCCGGTCAACATCAAAAACAGCAATCCCAAAATGGCGCAGCTGATCATCAGTCAATACGGCGGTCCGGATGGGGAAAGTGGCGCTGCGCTGCGTTATCTCAGCCAGCGGTATACGATGCCGTATCCGGAGCTTAAAGCGATTCTGACAGATATTGGCACAGAGGAGCTGGCACACCTGGAGATCGTTTCGGCCATCGTTTATCAGCTTACAAGAAACCTGTCGGAAAAGGATATCCTGAACAGCGGCTTTGCCCCATACTTTACCGATCATACGACCGGCATTTATCCGATCGCCGCCTCCGGTGAAGCCTTCAGTGCGCTTACCTTCCAGTCGACCGGTGATACATTGGCCGATCTGCACGAAGATCTGGCAGCAGAACAGAAAGCACGCACAACCTACGATAATCTGCTGCGCCTGGTGGACGATCCGGATGTGCGGGAACCGCTGAAATTCCTGCGGGAACGCGAGATCGTGCACTATCAGCGCTTCGGCGAGGGGCTGCGTATCGCAACCGACCGTCTGAACAGCAAAAACTTCTATGCCTGCAATCCCGGATTTGATAAAAACTGCGGAAAATAAGGCATAGAAAAAAACGAACGCCTGTCCAATTCACAGGCGTTCGTTTTGCATTTTCGGTTGCTGCTCCTCCGGAATATAGCTGAGGTATTTGGTGTGGCGCAGCACGGCGGTAACGGCGATCACGCTGCAGCCAATTCCTAAGGAGTGCCTGCTGTTCGCGGCAAAATATATGCCGGCGATAATGCCAAACAAAGCAAAGGTCAACAGGCTGCGGTAACGCGTCGGATTGATCTTAACGATTACCGAAAAGAAGATATACAGACCGGCAAGCACAAAGACAATGCGGGTAACCGGCAGCAGGGCCAGCAGGCACCCGAAAGCCGTGGAAATGCATTTCCCGCCGTGAAAATGATTCAGCGGAGCCAGGGCATGTCCAAGAACAGGGGCAGAGAGCACGGCCGCAAAAGCCAGCAGCCGTATATCCACCGTATGCACAGCCCAGAACACCGGCAGAAACCCTTTCAGCAAATCGCAGGCGAGGCAAAGCAGCCCCAGTGGTATACCGCAGTTCAGAAACACATTGGAAGCGCCGGGGTTGCGGTCGGCGCCGAGCGCCGCAACATCCTTGCCGGTAAAGAGCAGGGGAATGAGGCGGCTGTACATCACGCTGCCGGAAAGGAAGCCACCGAGGATAAAGGCGCCAAAAAGAAGCGTTTGTGTATCCCTCATGACCCGATCACCTTAGAAACGATCCGGTCAGCCGCATCCGGCGCAATATAGGTACGCTGGAGCGAACGCATCTGTTCTGCCAGCTCCGGATGATTGATCAGCCGCCAGGCGCTCTCTACGGCTTCCCGGACGCTGCCTGCCTGCAGGGATAGACCCCGCGCAGAGAAAAATGCGGCGTTCTTCGTTTCGCAACCGGAAAAGGCCAGCAGATGCACCAGCGGGATATTGGCGACTGCCGCCTCTGTGCTGGTCAGACCACCCGGCTTTGAGATCATCACATCCGCTGCATTCATATACTGATCCACTTTCTCAGTAAAAGCAATGGTGCGCAGGCGGGGATCCCCCTGAAAATGCTCATCCAGCTGCCCTTTGAGCTTCCGGTTACGCCCGGTCATCACGCAGGCGGTAAAAGGCTTTGTGGTATACTGCAGCAATTCACGGCAAAGCTCCAGCAGATTTCCACAGCCAACGCCGCCGCTCATAACCAGAATGATTGGCTGATCGGCCGGCAGATCCAACGCGGTCCGGGCGGCCGCCGGCGCGGTATGATGGGCAAAACGGCCACTGACCGGTATGCCTGTACTGTACAGCCGCTGCTCCGAGATGCCCTTTTCGACCATCTCCGCGCGCAGATCCTCCTGCGGAATAAAATAGCCGTCCAGCTTTGTTTCAGCAAAGAAGGGGATACAGGTATAATCGGTCAGCACACCATAGCATGGCACGGTGAACTCCGGCCTTTTCCGCAGGGCGGTGACCGCCTCCATGGCAAACAGGTGTGTGCAGATCACCGCAGTAAATTGGTTCTCCAAAATATAGTTTTCCAGGTGTCCGGCATAGAGGGTATTGGCAAAATACACCGGCGAGGTGAGGCGCGTTGAGCTGTAAAGGTCTCCCACTTTATAGATCACGCCAAAGGCTTTGGGCGCGTCCTTGATGACGCCGTTGTAGGCGGCGGCGACTACGCCGGCGGTTTTCCGACGGCCAAAGGAGAGGGGGTCAGCAATTTGGCACTCAATCCCGCGGCGCTTCAGGGCTTCCTCAACGGCCCGGGCGGCACTGTTATGTCCCTGCCCCGTGCCGCAGCTTAAAATGAGCACTTTCATCCTTGTTCATCCTCTTCGTCCAATTTTCGCCCTTAGAGTATAGCATACTCCGTCATATATTGCAATACGGCTTTTCGGCGGCCCTGCACGAAGAACAGCCGGCACCTGTATTTGGGTGCCGGCTGTTCGTTTTATACATTAGCGGGGCAGGGAAACGGTGATGGTGGTGCCGTGGCCAAGGGCACTCTGCAGATCAATGGTTCCATGATGGAACTGCACAGCGTGCTTGACGATCGACAGCCCGAGACCGGTGCCGCCGGAAGCCTTGGAATGGCTCTTGTCCACGCGGAAAAACCGCTCGAAAATACGGGCCTGATCCTCCGGTGCGATACCGATACCGGTATCCTGCACGGAAACCACCGCGGTATCCTGTTCCTGCTTCACGGTGACGGTAACACTGCCGCCGTCCATATTGTATTTGATTGCGTTGTCGCAGAGATTGTACACGATTTCGTGGATCAGCCTGGAGACGCCGTGCAGCGTTACGCTGTCCCCCTGCAGCGCCAAAGTGACCTTCTTGGCTGCAGCGGCGGACTGGAGACTCTGTACCACCTCATCGGCAATGGCGTACAGATCCACCTCTTCCACCGGCATCTCTTCGCCCTCATCCAGCTGCGAAAGGCGCAGAATATCCTCGATCAGCGCGACCAGCCGTGTGGCCTCCTGGCGGATATGGCCGACAAAGCGCGGTAGATCCTCCTGCTTCACCATACCGGTTTCGATCAGATCGGCGCTGCCGATGATGCCCTGCAGCGGCGTTTTCAGCTCATGCGATACATTGGCGGTAAACTCGCGGCGGTTTTGCTCCGCAAGAGCCTTCTCCGTTACATCAAACAGCAGCAGCACCGCACCAATGATATGTCCATCGGACTCGATGCGGGAAATGTTGATCCGGTACTTGCGGCCATTGTACGCATAATCAATTTCGCTGTGGCCATTTTCCATCGCCGTCTTGATGGCCGAAGTCACCTCATGGCTGCGATCAATCTCCAAAAAGCTTTCGCCGGTAGCGCTTTTTGCGCCAAACATCTGCTGGGCCGCTGTGTTGATGCTCAAAACAGTGTCATTCTCGTCCAGCAGTACAAGCCCTTCACTCATGTTTTCCGTGATCTGGGTAAATTCATCTGTCTTCTGCTTCAGCCTGCGCAGCTGGAAAGCAATCTCCTGATGCTGCCGCTCAATACGGCCGAGCAGGGGAGACAGCTCCTCATAGGTATCATTTTCCAGCGGGTGCTCCAGATCCAGGTTGTTCAGCGGGCCGACAATGCGCTTAGAAAGCCGGGCAGCCAACACACCGGAAAGGATCAGCGCAGCCAGCAGGATGAAGAAGAACGGCTGCAGCATTCCAAGCGCCAGCACACCAACAGTCGTCTGGCTGACCGACATACGCAGTACCGTTCCGTCCTCCAGCCGCACGGCAGAGTAAATGGTCTTTTCCAGCAGCGTATCGGAGTACCGGGTGTTTTCACCCTTGCCGTACTCCAGCGCCTCCTGCACCTCTTTGCGGTCGGCGTGGTTCTCCAGGGTGTCGGTGCCGGTCTTGGTATCATAAATCACGCTGCCGTCAGCGGCGATCCAGGTAATGCGGTAATGCACCGATTCCAGGCTCTGTAAGTATTCTGTGCCGTTTTTCTCCACAGAGACAGCCGCCAGACTCAATTCATCCGCCAGCTGCGTCTTCTGCACTGTGCCGAAGTAGTCATACAGTACGGCTAAAATGATCACAAGGCTGGCCACCAGAACAATTCCGGCCACTGCCATAATGGAACGGAAGATCTTTCGTGTCATTTGCTAACCTCCAATCGGTATCCGACATTGCGGACAGTCTGGATCAGGCTGCCGTAGCTGCCGAGCTTCTGCCGCAGGGTGCGGATATGCATATCGACCGTGCGGGTCTCGCCGCAGTAGTCCATTCCCCATATTTCATTGAACAGCTGGTCACGGGAGAAGGCGATGCCGGGGTGGGAGAGGAACAGCCGCAGCAGTTCATATTCCTTGTAGGTCAGACAGAGAAGCTGTCCATCCGCCGTCACGGTATGCGCGTCCAGATCCACCGTCAGCCCACCTGCCTGCAGGCGGTGGGTGTGCTCGGCCGGCCTGCAGCGGCGCAGCACGGCTTTGATGCAAGAGACAAATTCCATCACGCCGAACGGCTTGGTCAGATAATAGTCCGCACCAAGATCCAGCCCCTGGATCTTGTCATATTCAGCTCCCTTGGCCGTCGCCATCACCACCGGGATGTCAGCATAGTCCTCTGAGGCTTTTAGCCGGCGCAGCAGCTCTATGCCATCCACGCCGGGCAGCATCACATCCAGCACGATCAGCTCCGGCTTTTCCTGCTGCGGGTTCTGCAGGTGGTGCAGCGCCTCCCAAAAGGAAGTGCCATCGCTGAAGCCGCGCGCCTCAAAGCCGGTGGATTGCAGGGCATATACCTCAATATCCCGGATGCTGGAATCGTCCTCAACACACCAAATCATGCGTTTTTTACCCCTCCTTGTGCACACCGGTCACAGAGAAGATCACCCACTCAGCAATGTTCACTGCATGGTCACCGATGCGCTCAAAGTATTTTGCAATGATCAGCAGATCAATCGCCACCTCGCCATCGTCCGGATTTTTGGCTATGCGGTCGATCAGCTCTTTCTTTACCTGGTCAAAGTAGTCATCTACCGTGTCATCATCAGCAATGACCTTTTCCGCTACCATTATATCATGTTTTACGAAAGCATCAACACTTTCTGTCACCATTTTTATGGTTGCGCGTGCCATTTCCTGCAAAATTCCGTCATTTTCGCTTGTGCGCCCGCTCAGAAACTCGACGATCTCAGCAATATCTTCTGCCTGGTCGCCGATACGCTCCATGTCGGTGATCATTTTCAGCGCCGCCGAGATCTGCCGCAGATCGCGTGCCACCGGCTGCTGCTGCAGCAGCAGCTTGAGGCAGAGCGATTCGATCTCGCGCTCTTTTTGGTCGATCTCGCTATCCAGCGGAGCGACCTTTTTGGCTAAACGGATATCGCCCTTTGTCAACGCCTGGGACGCCAGTGCGATGACCTCCTCGCAAAGTGCGCCCATCTCGATCAGTTCGGTGTTCAGCTGTGCCAATTGCTCGTCAAAATGGCTTCTCATCATCCAAACCTCCCCGTGATATAGTCCTCTGTCCGTTTATCCGACGGATCGGAGAAAAGCTTCTCTGTGTTACCATATTCCACCAGCTCACCGAGCAGGAAGAAGGCGGTATTATCCGAAATACGCACAGCCTGCTGCATATTGTGGGTCACAATGACAATGGTGTATTTCTTTTTCAGCTCGGTTGCCAGCTCCTCAATCTTGGAGGTGGATATGGGATCCAGTGCACTGGTCGGCTCATCCATCAGCAGCACCGTGGGTTCCACTGCCAGTGCCCGCGCGATACACAGCCGTTGCTGCTGTCCGCCGGACAGCCCAAGGGCATTCTTTTTCAGGCGATCCTTTACCTCGTCCCAGATCGCAGCATCCTGCAGGGAGCGTTCCACAATTCCATCCAGCTTGGCCTTGTTCTTGATGCCGTGGGTGCGTGGCCCGTAGGCAATGTTATCGTAAATGCTCATAGGGAAGGGATTAGGCTTCTGAAATACCATGCCGATTTCGCGGCGCAGCTCGTTCACATCCACTGTCGGGTCAAATATATTTTGTTCCTTATAGGTGATCTCGCCGGTGATCCGCACGCCGGGCACAAGGTCATTCATCCGGTTCAGTGTTTTCAGAAAGGTCGATTTACCGCAGCCGGACGGCCCGATCAGTGCGGTAATGCTTTTTTCCGGGATCGGGATCTGGATATCCTTGAGCGCCTGGTGGGTGCCGTACCACAGACACAGCTCCTTTACGGAAATGATGGTGTTCATAGTTCCTTCCTCCTCTTGAAATACCGCCCAAGCCAATCGGTCAGCAGATTGATCAGCAGGGTCAGGATCATTAGAATAGCCGCAATGGCAAAGGCCACTTCAAACTCGCCCTGCTCCTTGGCGTACACATACAGTGCCACGGTCAGGGTGGCGCCGGCGCTGTTCAGGCCTTTCCATATGCCGTTGAGCGTATGCGCAAAGCCGGCTGTGAACAGCAGTGCCGCGGACTCACCGAGGATGCGCCCGATGGAGAGGATACAGCCGGTGATCACACCGTCCTGGCAGCTGGGCATGACCACCGTCCGGATGACCCGCCATTTCCCGGCGCCAAGGCCGAAGGCGCCCTCCCGGTAGCTCTGCGGCACAGTTTTCAGACTTTCCTGCGTGGTACGCATAACGGTGGGGAGGTTCATGATTACCAATGTATAGGCGCCGGCCAGCAGCGAGGTCTTCATGTTCAGAAACTGGCAGAAGAACAGCATACCGACCAGACCGTAAATGATGGAGGGGATACCGGACAGGGTCTCTGCGGCATATTCAATAAGTGCCACCAGCCGCTTGTTGGAGGCATATTCGGTCAGATAGATCGCTGCACAGACCCCCAGCGGCAGGACGATCACCAGTGTTGCCATAACAATATAGAGGGTGTTCAGGATGTCCGGCAGAATGCCAATCTCCTCTGAAAGATAGCTTGGTGAGCCGGAAAGCAGCTTCCAGGAAATATGGGGCAGCCCTTTGGCCAGCACATAACAGACGAGAAAAAGCACAAGTGCCGCTGTCAGCAAAGTGGCTGTCCACATCAAAAGCTTCAGGCTGCCATTGTACAGGCGGCGTTTTGTGCTTTGTGTTTTTGCCATATCATTTTCCCTCCTTGTCGCGCTTCAGGAAGAAATTGAGCAATGCGTTGATTAGCATGATAAACAGGAACAGGACAAAGGCGATAGAGAACAGCGCCTGCCGCTGTAACCCGGAAGAATATGCCATCTCGCTGGCTACCGCCGTGGTTAAGAACCGCACGCTCTGGAAAAGCTGCGGCATATTGGGCACATTGCCGGATACCATCATCACCGCCATTGCCTCACCAATGGCGCGGCCGACACCGAGAACAACAGCGGTGGCAATACCGCTCCTGGCCGCCGGCACCGATACGCGGAAATAGGTTTCAATCGGCGTAGCGCCGAGCGCCAGCGAGGCGTCCTCGTATTCCTTGGGTACAGCCTCCAGGGCGGTCATGGAGACCTTGATGATGGACGGCAGGATCATGATCGCCAGCACGATGATGGCTGCCAGCAGACTGGCGCCATCCGGCAGGCCAAAGGTTTTTCGGATGCCGGGCACCAGCACCAGCATACCAACCAGACCATAAACCACCGATGGAATACCCGCCAGCAGACTGACAGCGGATTCCATCACGGCACGCACCTTCTTCGGCGCCATCTTGGCCAGGTAGACAGCTGTCAAAAAGCCGATCGGCACCCCAACCACAATGGCGCCGGCCGTGCCGTAGATGCTGGTCAGAATAAACGGCAGGATGCCATAGGTAGGAGTAGCGGCCGTTGAAGCCCAGGTTTTTCCGAACAGAAACGGGATCAGGCCGATCTTCCGGATCGCCGGGATACCGGAAACGATCAGATATATGGAGATCAATAGTACACAGGCAACGGTAACCAAGCCAAAGAACAGAAACACCCCGTGGATGATTGTCTCGCCAAGCTTTGCTTTGCTTTTCATGTGTTTATCACCTCAGTCACGGACATTTGTGAACGGCTGCAAGGCGGCATTGCTGCCGCCTTGTGTGGAGTATGGAGTTTAGCCGGCTACCGGAACCGCACCCTGTGCCGAGATGATGGAGGCAGCCTCAGCAGATGTGGCATAATCGAAGAACTTCTGTGCGGCATCCGAAAGGGTCGTGCCCTCCTTGGTGACCAGGACGAACGGCCGCTGCACCACATAGCTCTTATCCTTAACTGTGTCCTCTGTGGCCTTTACGCCATTCACGGACACCGCCTTGACCGTATCCTTTACAGCGGCCAGGGAAGCGTATCCAATGGCGTTGGGGTTCTGCGAAACGGTGGTGATCACATCACCGGTCGAGGTGAGCTCCTGGCGATACTGGCACTTGTCCTTGGTATCGGTGATCGACTCGAAGCCATCACGGGTACCGCTGCCGGCCTCGCGGCCGATAAGAACGATTTCCGCATCGCTGCCGCCGAGGTCCTTCCAGTTGGTGATCTCACCGGTATAGATCTTCGCAATGTCCTCTACCTTAAGATCGCTGACGGTGTTGGCAGGGTTGACGATGATGGCGATGCCATCCAGTGCCAGAACGGTTTCTTTCAGGCCGCTTGCTTTTTCATCCGCCTTCAGCGCACGGCTGGAAAGGCCGATATCGCAGCGCCCCTCTGAGACAGCCTGGATACCGGAGCCGGAACCGGTGGGGTTGTAGGTGAAGGTCATGCCGTCATACTTTTGCTGGAAAGATTCGCCCAGGGCGCCGATCACCTTTTCCATGGAAGTGGAACCGTCGGTGGAAACGGTACCGGTCTTGGCTGCGCCGCAGCCGCTGAGTGCCAACGCACCAATCAATGCGGCCAATACAATGCTGACAATCTTTTTCATACAAATGATCTCCTCTCATTTTTCATTGTGCTCGTTCAGGTCTGTAGAGCCTCTGTAGGCTTTCTCGTTTCGCTCTACGCTTATTATGCTACCGGCGGCGTGTAAAATGAAAAAGAATTCTGATGTAAAATCCGTGTAAAAAAGAAAACCTTCCGAAAAACCGCACATACCGTGCCGTTTCCCGGAAGGTTTCCATCAGTTCTGCACTTATTTTTCGCTCAGAGCACGATCCAACCAGATGCTGGCAATGTCCATCGCATTGTACAGACCAACCTTTTCGCTCTTTTTAATAACCCGTTCCTGCATCGGAGCATCCGGATCAGTGGAAAGAAGCTGGATCTGGATCTTCTGTGCCATCTTCATGTCATTGGCGTCTGTTGTGGTCAAAATATGCATCATCACCACATACTCCTCCGCCATGCTGCCGTAATACAGTACATTACCGGACCGCACCAACGGACGCCCCTTATAGGTCAGGGGAGTGACCGCTTTTTCAGCCATCAATAAAGCCTCCTTAGCTGTTGAGATAGGAACTGACCAACGCCCGCATCAATTCGTCGCGATCCACCTTGCGGATCAGGGCGCGCGCATTATTATGCGTGGTGATGTAGGTCGGATCCTCCGACAGCAGATAGCCGACCAACTGATTGATCGGATTGTAGCCCTTTTCTCTCAAAGCGTCATAAACGGTGGTCAAAATCACCTTCATCGCCTGTTCCTTGTCGTCGCCGAGCGAAAAAGTCATCGTTCTGTCCAGCATAGTAAATCCCTCCATCCATATCACCATGGCCGGTTCTGTTAGCTATTATACCGCATATTTCTGCCTTTGGCAAGGGTCAAGTGCGGAGAACACAGCCATTTTCTTCCAGCCTGGCAAAGATTTTTTCCATAATGGGATCAATATCCTCATCCGAAAGGGTACGGTCGGCACCGCGGAAGCACAGACTGTATGCTACGCTCTTTTTGCCGGTCAGAATTTGCGCACCACGGTACACATCAAACAGCTCCGCGCTTTCCAGCAGCTTGCCGCCAGCGGCCGTAATCAGCTTTTCAATGTCCGCCACCGGCATCTCTTCGTCACACAGCAGTGCCAGATCGCGCTCGACCGCCGGGAAGCGGGGAAGGGGTTTGTATAGCACCCGCGGCGTTTCTACCGCAAACAGTGCCGCCAGATCCAGCTCCGCGATATACACCCGTACATCCAGGTCGTAGGCAGCGGCCACATCCGGGTGCACCTCACCGATTGTGCCAAGTACCTTGTCTGCCAAGGCCACCGTGGCCTGCCTTCCGGGATGCAGATAGGGTTCGGAGCTTCTGGTATAGTCTGCCTTCACATCAAAGCTGGCCAGCAAGCCCTCCACAATTCCCTTCAGGGTGAAGAAATCCTCCTCTGCACCGTACAGACCAAGGCACAGCGTCGGCCTCTCCTCCGGCTGTTCCGTCAGCGGCAGCGCTTTCGGAATGAACCGTTTACTTGCCTCAAAGAAGCGGGCAGCCGGGATCTTGCGGTTATAATTGGTTGCCAGCACCGTCAGCATACTGGTCACCAGCTGCGTGCGCATGGTGGAATATTCCTCGCCGAGCGGGTTAAGCAGTGTCACAGCCTGCCGACGCGGGTCATTCTCCGCCAGACGCAGTGTATCCACCGCCTTGCTGCTGATAAAGGAGTAGGTGACGATCTCCCGCATGCCGTGGGCGATCAAGGCGCGCTTGACCTTGTCCGTCTTGATCCGCTCCGGAAGTCGGCGCCCGCGGACAATCGCTCCGCGGATGGGTGTAGAGATAATGTGCTCACAACCATAGACGCGCATGACCTCCTCCGCCAGGTCGGCCGCCCCCTCAATATCCTCACGGTAGTAGGGAATGTGGCACACCAGTGTGTCGCCCTCCAGGACAGAGGCGATCTGCAGGCTGTTGAGAATGCGCAAAATCGTCTCGTAGGGCACCTCAATGCCCAGCAGTGCATTGATACGGTCGGCAGGAATACGCAGCACCTGCGGCTCCGGCAGTGTTTCGTGCAGGTCAATGCAGCCATCCACAATGTCGCCGGCATCCAGCTCGTCGATCAGCTGCAGCGCCCGCTCCATGGCAAATTCCACACCGATCGTGTCCACGCCGCGCTCGTAGCGTGCGCTGGCCTCTGTGCGCATGCCAAGCACACGGGTGGTGCGGCGGATATTGTCGCGGCGGAATTTGGCGCTTTCCAGAAACAGGTCGGTCGTATCCGGCTTGATTTCGCTGTTCAGGCCGCCCATGATGCCTGCCAGACAGGAGGGTCCCTCAGCATCCGCAATGACCAGCATTTCATCTGTCAAGGTATGCTCCTTGCCATCCAGCGTAGTGATCGGCTCACCATTTCCGGCGCGGCGCACGATGATCTGATGGCCGCGGATATCCCGCAGGTCGAAAGCGTGCATGGGATGGCCGGTCTCCAGCAAAACATAGTTGGTGATATCCACAATATTATTGATCGGGCGCATACCGGCGGCTTTCAGCCGCTGCTTCAGCCAATCCGGCGACTCCTTGATGCGCAGATTTTTGACCACACGGCCAAGATAGCGGGGACAAAGCGCATAATCCTCTACGCGGATAGCAATGCTGTCGTGGATATCGCCACCCTTGGTATGGTATGCAGGCTGCGGGCCGCGGAATTCTTTTCCCAGTGCCACAGCCGCCTCACGGGCAACGCCCAGTACACAGTTGCAATCCGGGCGGTTGGCCGTGATCTTAAAGTCAATGATGTAGTCATTCAGGTGCAGCACCTCGCGCATATCGGTGCCGGCCGGGTGGCTGTTATCCAGGATCAGGATACCATAAACCTCGCAGCCCGGAAAATCGCCGGCCTTCAGCCCCAGTTCCTCGCCGGAGCAGAGCATACCATTGGAGGGGAGACCGCGCAGCTTTCCCTTGGTGATATGCGTGCCGTCCGGCAGGTAGGAATTGTGCAGGGCAGCCGGGACATAGGCCCCCTCAAAGATATTCTGTGCACCGGTAATGATCTGCACCGGCTCCTCCTGTCCGATATCCACCTGACAGATCTGCAGATGGTCAGAATCGGGGTGCTTTTCAATGCGGAGGATTTTGCCGACGACCACATTTTTCATCGTATCGGCCAAGTTTTGGATATCCTCCACCTCAAATCCGCTGCGGATCATGCGGTCACACAGCTCCTCGACCGGCACATCAATATCCACATACTGTTTCAGCCAGCTTAATGAAATATTCATGTTTATCCCTCCTCAGTGGTCAAACTGTTCCAGAAAACGCTGATCGTTTTCAAACAGCAGCCGGATATCGCTGATCTTATAGCGGGTAGTTGTCAGACGGTCAAGACCGATACCGAAGGCAAAGCCGGAATACTCCTCCGGGTCAATGCCTCCCATCTTCAACACACGCGGGTGTACCATACCGGCGCCGAGAATTTCGATCCATCCGGCGCCCTTACACACACGGCAGCCTTTGCCGCCGCACTCGGAGCAGGTCACATCCACCTCCACGCTCGGCTCGGTAAAGGGGAAGAAGGAAGGACGGAAACGCACCTTGGTCTCCGGGCCATAGATCTCCTGGGCAAACTGCTCCAGTACGCCCTTCAGATCGCACATGGTGATGCCTTTATCAATCACCAGACCCTCGATCTGATGGAAGACAGGGGAGTGTGTTGCATCAACCTCATCTGCGCGGTAGACGCGGCCAGGGCAGATGATACGGATCGGCGGTTTGCGCTCCTCCATGGTCCGTGCCTGCGCAGCTGAGGTCTGGGTGCGCAGCAGCAGCTTGTCTGCCAGATAGAAGGTGTCCTGCATATCCCGCGCGGGGTGATCCTCCGGCACATTCAGCGCCTGGAAATTGTAATAATCCGTTTCCACCTCCGGGCCATCCACTACATCGAAGCCCATCGACTGGAAAATATCAATAATATCCTCCAGCACCACATTCAGCGGATGCAGACCGCCGCTTCGGCTCTTTTTGCCGGGCATGGTCACATCCAGCTTTTCGCTTTCCAGCTTCCGACGCTGCAGCTCAGCCTGCAGGGCTGCCGAACGCGTGTCGAGGGCCTCCTCCAGCTCCTGCCGGAGCTGATTGACCAGCTGCCCCATCTTCGGGCGTTCCTCTGCGGGCAGGGAACCCATCCCACGCAGAAGACCGGTCACAGATCCTTTTTTTCCCATAAAGCGGACACGGAAATCCTCCAGATCCTTCGGGGCGTGCAGCTCCTTCAGCTCGTTCAGCGCATCACGCCGCAGGGCATCCAATTCTTCCTTCATACCGATGCTCATGCTTATTCATCCATCCTTTCTCTGCTCTTGACAAAAAAGAAAAAGCCCCCGTCCACATAGGGACGGAGGCTGTACGCTCCGCGGTACCACCCTGATTTTTGCAAAAGCAAACACTTTTGTGACCGGTAACGGGGTCTGCCGTGCATGCCTACACAGCTGCCGTAAGCAGCCTTCAGCCCGCCTGCTCACAAGTGAACTTCTGCACACGATCTGCCGGGTGTTTTCAGCCGGGGCACCCTCTCTGCGGACAAACCGGTGTGTGCATACTCTCTTGTTCTCTGCATTTGCCCTCATTATACCATTCTTTTTGAAAAAAGCAAGGACTTTTTTAATCTCCGGCACACTTTGTGCACAGCTCCGCCGCCAGCGCGCCGATCTGCTGCCGGGCGGTGTCGTCCATGGCTGACAGGATCCGCACGGTGGTATCGGTGTAGGTGAGCTCCTTGCTGTCCTCCAGCATGTGGCGCATCGTCTTGGCTGCCGTAGGTGCCCAGCTGCCGTTCTCCATGAAAGCGATCGTGCGGTTCTGATAATTGCGTTCGGTCAGGTGCGCAATAAATGTGCGCATGAACGGGAAAATATCGGCATTGTAGGTCGTAGTCGCCAGCACAAGGCGATCATAGCGGAAGGCATCCTCCACCGCCTCGGCCATATCGCTGCGGGCAAGATCTGTTACAATCACCTTCGGGCAGCCATTGCGCTGCAGCTCCTCTGCCAGCAGCTTTACCGCCTTTTCGGTATTGCTGTAAACGGAGGTATAGGCGATCATCACGCCGGCAGACTCAGGCCGGTAAGAGGACCAGGTATCGTACAGGTTAAGATAGTAGGGGAGATTTTCTGTCAGCACCGGCCCATGCAGCGGGCAGATCTTTTCAATATCCAGGCGGGCGGCTTTTTTCAGCAGCGCCTGTGCCTGCGCACCGTACTTGCCTACGATCCCGAAATAATAGCGCCGAGCTTCGCACGCCCAGTCTTCCTGTACATCCAGCGCGCCGAACTTACCAAATGCATCGGCAGAGAACAGCACCTTGTCCAACACATCGTAAGTAACGATCACCTCCGGCCAATGCACCATCGGTGCGCCGATGAAGCTAAGCGCGTGCTGGCCAAGGGGGAGAGCATCGCCTTCTTTGACCACCAGACGCCTTTCGGGGTAATCCTGTCCGAAAAAGCTTTTCATCATGGCAAAGGCCTTTTGCGAGGATACAACGGTTGCCTCCGGATATTGCTCCATAAAGCGGCAGATGCCGGCGGAATGATCCGGTTCCATGTGCTGTACGACCAGATAATCCGGCTTCTGCCCGGCAAGCGCCTTTTCGAGGTTTTCCAGCCATTCTGACACAAAGCGACCGTCAACCGTATCCATTACAACGATTTTATCGTCAAGGATTACATAAGAATTGTACGCCATGCCGTTCGGCACGATATATTGTCCCTCAAACAGGTCGATCGTATGGTCATTGACGCCGATATACCGGATATCTTCGGTGATTTTCATAGAACCGCTCTCCTTGTTTTTTCCAAAAATGATTGACATTTTTATGAATTATACTATACAATGGAGAAAATGTATGTTGTTTTTACAACAAAAGGAGAGAAAATATGCAGAATTTGCATCCGGCCTTTTTCCGTGCACCACTATTCTCCGGCATGACACAGGAGGATATCACGGCACTGCTGCCGTGTCTGCACAGCCGGGAAAAAGCCTATCCAAAAGACAGCTGCCTGCTGCGCATGGATGAACCGGTCAACGAGCTTGGCCTGCTGCTGGAGGGGGCTGCGCTGATCGAGCAAGAGGATTTTTGGGGAAACCGCAATATCGTGGCGCGCATCACCACCGGCCAGCTGTTTGCCGAGGCAGCAGCCTGCAGCCGGCACAGCAATGGCGACATGGCGGTCTACGCTACACAGCCGAGCCGGGTCCTCTGGATCAATACGGGGTGTATTATGACCCCGTGCCAAAAAGGCTGTGACCGGCATATGCAGCTGATCCGTAATCTGCTTTCCTCTATGGCGCAAAAGAATTTTTTCCTTAATGAAAAGCTTTCCCATGTAACGCAGCGCACCATCCGGCAGAAGCTGCTGGCCTATCTGTCCTCCGAGGCCGCCAGGCTGGGCAGCCGCAGCTTTTCCATTCCCTACGACCGCCAGCAGCTGGCGGATTATCTGGCTGTGGATCGCAGCGCACTCTCGGCTGAGCTGTCCAGGCTGCGCCGGGACGGCCTTTTGCGCTGTCACAAAAACAATTTTACACTGCTGGCCGAATAAAAGGAAAAAGTTTCGAATATCCTCCGCACAGACTTGAAAAGGGCACCCGTTTCTGTTATACTGCGTAGTAAAAGGGGAGTAGGAAAATGAAAGTAACACTGATTGCGCACACACCTGATCCCGAAAAGCTGATTGCCGCATCGGCCAAGCTTTGCTATGCAGCCGCCGATATCGGTACAGTGATGGACGGCCTGACCGAGGATAAAACCGCCGCCTTCGTTGATATGCTGGCAGAGATCGGACACGAAAGCCCTATTGAGCATGCCAGCTTCACCTTTGGAATTGAGGGTGTTTCCCGCTCGCTGCTGGCGCAGCTGACGCGCCACCGCATTGCCTCTTACAGTGTGCAGAGCCAGCGATATGTCCGCGAAAAGATGTTTGAGTATGTTCTGCCGCCGGAGATCGAAGCCATTCCGGAGGCTGCAGAGGAATATCGCCGGGCTATGGAGGAGGATCAGGCGCATTATGACCATCTGGCGGCGCTGCTGAAGGAAAAGCATTTGGCAGACTTTATTGCCAGAGAAATGCCGGAAAAAGAGGCGACCCGCGCCGCAGAAAAGAAAGCGATCGAGGACGCCCGCTTTGTGCTGCCCAATGCCTGCACGACCAAGATCATGATGACCATGAATGCCCGGTCACTGATGAATTTCTTTGCCCACCGCTGCTGCAACCGGGCACAGTGGGAGATCCGGGAGCTGGCCGAGCAGATGTACCGCCTGTGTATGGAGGCAGCACCGCATCTGTTCCGGCACGCCGGCCCGCCCTGCGTACGCGGCGCCTGCCCGGAGGGAAAAATGAGCTGCGGCAACGCCAAGGCTGTACGGGAGCACTATGCTGCGATCAGCACCCGGAAAGGCGAGGCGGAGTAATGGGCAAGCTTGTTGTGATTGATGGTCTGGATGGCTGCGGAAAATCAACGCAGCTCTCCTTACTCAGCGACTATCTTACGCAGAAGAATGCTGCTTTCCGGCAGATCAGCTTTCCGGACTATGCACAAGCCTCCTCGGCGCTTGTACGGATGTACCTCAGCGGGGAGCTTGGCGGCTCACCCGCTGCCGTCAATGCCTATGCGGCCTCCTCCTTCTATGCCGTAGACCGCTATGCCAGCTATAAACGGTTCTGGCAGACGGACTATGAAGCCGGTGTGCCGATCGTAGCTGCCCGCTACACCACCTCCAATGCCATCCATCAGATGACAAAGCTGCCGCAGGAGCAGTGGGATGCTTTTCTTGCCTGGCTGAAAGATTATGAATACACCCGCCTGGAGCTGCCGGTGCCGGATCGTGTGGTGTTTCTGGATATGCCCGTTGAGGTCTCCCAGCGGCTGCTGAGTGGACGCTATCACGGGAATGAACAGAAAAAGGATATCCATGAGCGGGATATAGCCTATTTGCGCCACTGCCGGCAGGCCGCCCTGTACGCAGCACAGCGGGATGGCTGGCAGGTGATCCCGTGCAGCGAAAACGGACAACCCCTGCCGCCGGCGGTTATTCAGCAGTCCCTTGTGGCGGCACTTGAGGAATACCTGCTATGAGCAGCTGTCCGGATATTCGGCTGGCGCAGGAAACGGATGTACCGCAGCTGAAGACGCTTTGGCTGCGCTGCTTTCCGGAGGACACGCCGGCGGATGTAGACGCCTTTTTCCAGACCGTCTGGCCACTGACGGACTGCCTGATTGCTCTTTCGCCGGAAGCACCGGAACGGCCGGCCTCCATGGCCTTTCTGCTGCCGGCAGAGGTGTGCTTTTCCGGGCAAAGGCTGCCGGCACGGTATTTGTATGCCGGCTGTACGGCGCCGGAATTCCGCGGCCGCGGGCTGTATACCGCCCTGCTGGATGCCGCAAAAACCTACGCAGCGGCGCACGGCGCTTATGCGCTCTATCTGCATCCGGCCACGCTGGAGCTGGAACCGCTGTACCGCCGCGCCGGATACCGCCCGGAGATACGCCGCACAAATGACAAGGCATATCACTTTACAGAAAACACCAGTACACCTTTTTGGCAGCCAGTTGCACCAATAGCCGCATTTTTTGCTTTGACAGCCGGAAACAGCACAGGAAGCTCCGCTGTACCGGCAAAGCCTGTGGCTATGTGGCTTCCAACTGCTCCATCCCCGGCGCTTCAGCGCGCAATGAAAGAAACAGGCGGTTATACCGCCCTACTTGGAGAGTGACAATATGATCGCCGTCTTTTTGGCAAATGGATTTGAAGAGATCGAAGCGCTGGCCACGGTGGATATTTTACGCCGTGCCGGTCTTGAGATACTCACCGTCGGCGTTGATACCGATACCCCTGTCGGCGCACATGCTATGCCGATACAGACGGATATTCCCCAGGAAAAGCTGGATGTGGCGGCACTTTCAGCCGTTGTGCTGCCAGGCGGGATGCCGGGCACACGCAATCTGGATGCTTCGCCAGTCGTTCATGCAGCACTCGATTATGCCATATTGCATAAATTGCCAGTCGGCGCCATCTGCGCCGCCCCGTCGATCCTTGGCCGGCGTGGCTTGCTGCAGGGCAGGCGGGCTACCTGTTACCCCGGCTTTGAATCGGCTTTGACCGGCGCGTCTCTTTCCGAGGAGCCGGTCATAACCGACAGGCAGTTTACGACTGCCCGCGGCGCCGGTGTGGCCGTGGATTTTGCTTTGGAGCTTGTCCGCATTCTGGTTGATGAACAAACCGCCTTGGCCATACGGGGTTCGATCCAATGCCGATAAGCGATATCCGCCCGCTGAAAACTGCCCTGCGGGCAAAATACCGTGGCCTGCGCGAAGCTATGCCGGAGGATGTCAAGACCCGGCGGGACAGGCAGATGCTGCGGCAGATCCGCCGCCTGTGGCAGTACAGGAAAAATGCTGTGCTGCTGACCTATGTATCTACGCCAATCGAGGTGGATACACGCAACCTTATCCGGCAGGCACTGGCGGATGGAAAAAAAGTAGCGGTTCCCCGGTGCGTCCCCGGAACCCGCAGTATGGAATTTTTCTTCATCAACAGCCTGGATGAACTGCAGCCGGGCGCCTTTGGGGTACTGGAGCCGGATCCGTCCATACATGAAAAGCTGGCCGACCTGAGTAGTGGGCTGTGCCTTGTTCCGGCATTCAGCTACGACTGGCAGGGGTATCGGCTTGGCTACGGAAAAGGCTACTACGACCGTTTTTTGTCCCGTTTCGGCGGGGATATTATCGGGATCTGTTACAGTGATTGCGTACAGCGTTCACTGCCGCATGGGCGTTTTGACCGCCCGGTTGATCTGTTGGTAACAGAAAAATATTTACGCCGCACGGGCAAAACGACACAGGGGGGATAAGACTATGGATGATAAAACGCTGGAGCAGCTTCTCCGTGAGGAGGAAGAACGAAAGGCAACGCGCGAGGCTGCACAGGAAAGCTTGAAAGATGCCTTGGCACCGGAAGCCGCCGCTGCGGAACAGGCCCAGACAGCCCGCAGTGAAAAGGTGCGCTCTTTTTCGCTGAATGTTGATCTGGACGATACCATTCCGGATGAGCCGGCCGATGCGCAGGCAGCAGATGCGTCTGCCGCAGACACCGGGGAGGCATCGGAGGCCTCGCAGGAGACGGACGAGCCGGCACGGAAGAGTAAAAAAGGCGGCAAGGGCGGCTGTCTGAAAAAGCTGCTGTATACCCTCGTCATTCTGGCATTTGCCGTCACGGCGGCTGCCTTTATGATCCTGTATCTGATTGATTTCTTTGGGCTGAACCGTTCCGGGGAAACCATTGATGTGGAAGTGCCCTCCGGGGCCTCAACGGCACAGATTGCGGAGATCCTGCACGATAACGGGCTGATTGAACGACCACTTTGCTTCCGTGTATATTCCCGCCTGAGCAAAGCTGACGGGAAGTATCAGCGCGGCATGTTTACCCTGTCTACCGACATGGATTACAGCGATATTGTGAAAGAACTGCAGACCACCAAGCCGCGGGACACAGTGGATGTAACGATCCCGGAGGGATATACCGTTCCGGAAATTGCCAAGCTGCTGAGCCAAAAGGAAGTCTGTGATGAGGCCTCTTTCTATGACGCAGTCAACAACGGGGATTTTGACTACGATTTTGTGAAAGCGATCAAAACCGCCGCAGATGGGGAAGAGTACGCCGGGCGTATCTATCGCCTGGAGGGGTATTTGTTCCCGGACACATATAACTTCTACAAAAACAGCACCGGACAGTCGGCAGTGGCAGTGATGCTGAAAAACTTTGATCAGAAGCTGGATACGACATTGCGCGCCAAAATCACCAACAGCGGTATGACCATCGACGAGGCTGTGATCTTTGCTTCGGTCATCCAGGGGGAAGCTGCCAGCAAGGATGATATGGCTGGTGTTTCCCGCGTGCTGAAAAACCGTTTGGCCGAAGGCTCCGGTTTTCCGATGATCCAGTGCGATTCCACCCGCGACTATGTGACCAAAATCCTGCCCAGTGTCAGCAGCACCATCGTCAATAGCGCCGCATATGACACCTACCAGAGAAAAGGGCTGCCCGTCGGTGCGATCAACAATCCCGGCCTGGAGGCGATCAACGCTGTATTTGCCCCGTCGGAAGATCCGGCAGTGATCAATTGCTACTTCTTCGCCACGGATTATAAGACCGGAAAAACCTATTTCACCAAAACCTTTGCCGAACACGAAGCCATATGCCGCCGGTATAAGATCGGTGCCTACGGATAATGATCAACTGCAAACAGGGGAAGGGCTGCCGTAAATGCGGCAGCCCTTTCTAAAAGGCAGGCTTAAGGAGACTGCATAACATGAAAACACAGCTTATTCCCGAGATCCTGTCGCCGGCAGGCGATCCAGAACGCCTGGCAGCAGCTATCCGGTTCGGTGCCAATGCTGTTTATCTTTCCGGGCAGCAGTTTGGCATGCGTGCCGGATGCGCCAATTTTGACCTTCCGGCGCTTGAGGAGGCAATCAAAACCGCCCACGCCGCCGGTATAAAGGTTTATGTGACCTGCAACATTTTACCCCGCAATCACGATATTGCCCTGCTGCCGGAATATTTTACCTACCTCAACCGCATCGGCGCTGATGCTCTGATCATCAGTGACATCGGCACGATGGAGCTGGCGAAACGATACGCACCGCAGTGTGCACTGCATATTTCTACACAATTCGGTGTTGTGAATTACGCCACTGCCACCGCCCTGTATTATATGGGCGCCAGCCGTGTGGTACTGGCGCGTGAGCTTTCTATGGACGAAATCCGCGAGATCCGCAGGCAAACGCCGCCGGAGCTGGAGCTGGAAGCGTTCGTTCACGGTGCCATCTGTATGTCGTATTCCGGTCGCTGTGTTATCTCCAATTATCTGGCGGATCGTGATGCCAATCATGGCGAGTGTGCACAGCCATGCCGGTGGAAGTACACGATTATCGAGGAAAAACGCCCCGGTCTGCCGCTGACCCTGGAACAGGATGAACAGGGCACCTATCTGTTTAACGCCAATGATATGAATATGATCGCCCATGTTGCGGAACTGGCAGACGCCGGCATTGCCTCCTTCAAGATTGAGGGGCGTGCCAAATCCTTTTACTACACAGCCGTTACTGCCAACGCTTACCGCCAGGCCGTAGAGGGATATGTGGCCTCTGGGTTTTCACCGGATTATGTGCCCGAGGCATGGATCTGTGAAGAAATGAACAAAATCAGCCACCGCCCCTACGGCACAGGCTTTTATTACGGTATGCCGGCACAGCACCTGCAGCAGGGTGGGTACATCCGCTCTTACGAGGTGGCAGCTGTTGTTGAGGGGTGGCAGGACGGCTGGCTGCAACTCTCCCAGCGGAACCGCTTTTATCGCGGAGAAGAACTGGATGTATTGGAGCCGGGTGAAAAGCCATATTCCTTTACAGTATCGGAAATGCTGAATGCGGAAAAAGTGCCTATAACGGTTGCGCCCCATGCAACTATGACGGTGTATGTACCGTGCGCACATCCGATGAAATACGGCACCCTGCTGCGGCAAAACAAGGCGGCAAAGGACTAAAATCGCATAGCATCCGGCTTTTTTGACAACACTATCCATCGGAAGGTGGGATATGCTGTGTATCGAAGAGGCCGGATCATGTTTTGTCTGCTGGCACTAATTTTAGCCGGTATCGGCGGAAAGCTGTTTTACATTACGCTCAAAGAACCGACCGAAGCCGCTGCTTCGCAAAATCGCCGCGCCATCACGGTAGCGACAACGCGCGGCACGATCTATGACCGGCAGTTGCGCCCGCTTGTCAATGAAGAAAAGGCGTATTATGCCGCCCTGATGCCGGACGAAAAGCTGCTTGCCGATATTTCTGCGAAAACAGAACCGGCGGATTATGAAACCCTGCTGGAACAGCTCAGCGCTGGTTATCCCGCCGCTGTGAGGCTGAACGGTCCGGTTGATCTGACCGACGGACTGCGGCTGTTCCGTGTGCCGCAACGGTACGGCACGCGGCTGCTGGCGCCCCATGTGATCGGGTATCTGGAAAGCGGCGGTCAGCACGGGGCAACCGGTATAGAGGCTGCCTGTGATGCGCTGCTGACGCAGTTTAACGGTCAGGCGGTGGCGGCCTTTGCAGTGGACGGAAGCGGCATGTGCCTGAGCGGCGTTGCGCCCTCTGTGACCGACACGACCGACCGTTCAGCCGGTGGTGTTGTGCTAACCCTCGATAAGGATATCCAAACGATTGTAGAAGATCTGGCACCAGACTATATCGACCGGGGCGCTGTCGTTGTCCTTGAGCCGAAAACCGGCGCCATCCTTGCTATGGCCAGCTTTCCGAGCTTCCAGCCGGCAACCGTATTTGAGAGCATGAAAGAAGATAATGGCGCGCTGCTCAACCGGGCCTTGTCGCTGTATGACTGCGGTTCGGTTTTTAAGATCATTACAGCTGCGGCGGCACTGGAAAGCGGTGTTTCCCCACGGCAGGAATATGTATGTTCCGGCGGCATGATGGTACAGAACAATACCTTTCACTGCCATTACCGCCTTGGGCATCAGCATCTGCAAATGCCGGCGGCCTTTGCGCAGTCCTGCAATCTGTATTTTATTCAGCTGGCACAGCAAACCGGCGCGGCAACCTTATCCGCAATGGCCAATACTTTCGGTTTCGGCCGGGTGATCACCCTGGCTGACGGCATCAGCACGCAAATGCCGGTGTTTCCGTCTGTCACAGAGCTTGAAGCCTCGCCGGCTGCACTGGCCAATCTCTCTTTTGGGCAGGGAAAGCTCATGACGACTCCACTGCATGTCGCGCAGATCATCGCTGCAGTTGCCAACAACGGAGAAATGCCCAGCGTACACCTAATCGCTGGGCAAATGGATGAGAATGCCCAGTTCACAAAAGCCTCTATTGAGGACAGCTATACCATCCTTTCACTCTCCACAGCCCAAAAGCTGCAGGAGATGATGGCAACGGTTGTCACGCAAGGAACCGGCCGGCAGGCAGCGCCGACGCTTTGCTCGGCCGCTGGAAAAACCGGCACGGCGGAAACGGGGCAGGTGAGGGGAGAGAAAGCGGTTGTCCAAAGCTGGTTTGCAGGGTACTTTCCTGCGGAAGAACCGCAATACGCGGTTGCGATTTTAGGCGAAGATGCCAACAATGCAAACGCCCAGACAGCAAAGCTTTTCAGCGCCTTAGCAGACAAGCTTTACGAAACAAAAAAGACCGATCAGTGATCGGTCTTTTTTGTTTTATCTACTTTAGACAAGGGATTGGATTGCACGGCTTTTTGCAGCTGTTCGGTTGAGGTATGTGTGTAGATCTCCGTAGTACCAAGGTTTTTATGTCCAAGAATTTCCTTCAACACCAGAACATCCACGCCGCCCTGCTGATACATCAATGTTGCTGCGGTGTGGCGCAGCTTATGTGTGGATAATTCTTCGGCTCCATCAATCTGTTTCAGATACCCCTTCACAATATAATGAATGCCTTGCAAGCTGATGCGTTCCTTGGTGTGGCCATAAAACAGCGCTTTTTTATCCTTTGTTCCTTCTGTTGGGCGCTTTGGTAAATACGCCTCCAAGGCCTTTTGACAGGCTTCGTTTAGGTACAGGATCCGTTCCTTATTGCCCTTACCGATCACGCGCAGTGTGTGATCACTTTTCACATCTGAAAGATTTAGGCCGGCAATTTCCGCACGACGAAGCCCACAGTTCAGCAGCAGCGTCAGAATACAGTAATCGCGTTCGGCGTACTGGCTGTTGCTGCCGGCTGCTGGCAAAGACAGCAGCTGCAATGCCTGGTCCAGCGTCAGATATTTCGGCATACGCGACGGCAGCTTCGGTAAACTGAGGTTCTTAGCCGGATCATCATCCAGCTGATGCGTGATATCCGAGAGATAATGGAAAAATTGCCGCAACGAAGAAACCTTGCGCGCCCGTGTGGTATTGTTGTTGGCACGGTCGGTTTTCGTGTAATTCATAAATTCAAACAGATCATTGAGCGTAACGGTTTTCAACAACGCAATATCTACGGTAGAAATATCCGGTTGTTTATCCGGAACGCTTGGTGCAAGACTGCGCTCGATCAAAAGAAAACGAAAGAAAGTGCGCAAATCAATATAATATCCGTTGATGGTATTTTCCGAACGCCCTTTGACCGTTTCCATGTATCCAAGATACTCTAACAGCACCGCCGGACACTCGGCCATGTATCTTTTATCCATTTTCTCTCCCCTAAACTATACTAAATATTAATTTAGTATAGTTGCTAAAAGAATTTCCGGTAAGATAATTTTGTATCCCCTTATCCTGGTTCTGCCTGCACGCGAATGCCAAGGCGCTGCAGATCACGCCAAAAACCCGGATAGCTTTTTTGCACAGCCTGCGCATCTGAGATAACCCCACCATAGCGCGTTGCTAAAATGGCCAGCGCCATCACAATCCGGTGGTCATTATGCCCACACAGAATCTCCGGCGGCTGGTGCAATGGTCCCGGCTGAACAGCAATGCGGTTTTCCTCAACAGAGATCTGTGCACCATATTTCCGTAGCTCTGCGGCCATCGCCTCGCCCCGATCCGACTCCTTCAGGCGTAGACGGGCTGTACCAGTCAGAACGGCGCCATTGTTTGCCGCAGCTAAAGCCATAATCATCGGCGCCAGGTCCGGACAATCCTGCATTGGCAGCGTCGGTGCGCCATCGCGCACAGCAGCATAATATGCCGGATAGATCTTGTCCGCCTGTCCGGTGCTTTCTGAAAGCCCGGTAAGTACAACTTTTCCACCAAGGACATTCAACGCGTCCAGAAATGCCGCAGAAGACCAATCTTTCTCGACGCTGGAAAAAATTGGACTGTAGTGCTGGCCACCCGGAATAAAAAAGTCGCCGCTTGCCACTGCTTTGATCAAAATCCCGGCGCTAAGCAATGCGTTCATGGTCATGTGCACATACGGACGGCTTTCCAGCGGCGATGTCAGCCGGATATAGCTGTCTTCCGCCAAAAGCGGCAAAGCGAACAACAGGCCGCTAACAAACTGACTGCTGCAATTGCCAGGCAGTCGGAATTCTCCCGGCTGCAGCGGACCGCACACCTCTACCCCATCGTCTGTATACTGAAATAACAGCCCCTGCTTACGGCAGAGCTCCCGATATGGCTCCATTGAGCGGCCAAGCAAGCTACCGGTGCCTTGCAGACGAACGGTACTGCTGCCAAGTAACGCAACCGGCAGCAAAAACCGCATGGTGCTGGCGCTTTCCCCACACAGCAGCGTCCGCCCGTCCTGCTGCTTTTCGAACGGATCAAAGCCGGTGATCTGCACAGCATCATCCGCATAGTGGATCTTGGCACCGAGCGTTTGCAGACACGCAAGGGTGGCCAAGACATCATCCGAGGTGCCGGGAGCGACAATGCGGCTTGTTTCCGGGCACAGACCGGCACACATCAGCAGCCGGTGCGCTGCACTTTTGGAAGCAGGTGGGGTAATCTCCCCACAGGCCTTTCCGGGAATGACACGCACTCTCATAACGGCTTTTTCTGCAATAAGTATTTCCGCAGCTGATCCAATGCATGGATGTAGCCATTCGTCCCTTCGCCAACCACAGAGGCGACGCAAATCGGACTGATATAGTTGATTTGCCGGAACGCCTCGCGGCGATTGATATCGGAAATGTGCACCTCCACAGCCGGGACATTCACTGCGCGCAGCGCATCTGCCAGCGCAATACTGGTATGGGTATAAGCCGCCGCATTGATGATAATTCCATCATAGCTGCCAGCGCTTTGCTGAATGGCATCCACCAGATCACCTTCGTGATTGGACTGATAAAAAGCGACCTCAACCCCACGCGCAGCGGCATGCCGCCGGATGCGTGCATTTAAGCTTTCATAGGTTTCCGTACCGTAAATTTTCGGTTCCCGGGAACCAAGAAGATTGAGATTTGGTCCGTTGATCACCAATAGCTTCAAGTTTTCCACGCCCTTTCCAGTTCTGTAACGGTTTTTGTCAGATCCGTATTCTTTACTGTTTCATCTGCCGCTTCGCGATAAAAAGGCTGGCGCTGTTGGTACAATGCGGATACCTGCGGAAAATCAGCAGCCAGCGGTCGTTCCGGATCAATTGCCAGCTGCTCCACAGGACGATCCAACCAGATAAGCCATCCGTTTTTCCGTAGCTGTACCACATTGGACGGATCAAGAATACTGCCGCCACCGGTGGCAATCACTACGCCGCTGTTGGCAGAAACAGCGGCAATGACCTGTTTTTCAAGCTGCCGAAAGGCCGCCTCGCCCTGCTGTTCAAAGATCTGCCGCACTTCCTGTCCGGTTTGCTGCACGATAACGGCGTCCAGGTCATAGAAAGGCCGGTTCAGCTGCGCCGCCAGAAGCCGCCCAACGGTCGTCTTGCCACTACCAGGCATACCGATCAGCACAATATTGCGCTTTTGGCGCAGCAGGCGATCATATATCACCCGAACACGCTTTTGGGAAATCGGATCACCGGTAAAAAGTGCCGCTGAACCGGCCGCCTGCGCAACCAGCATATATAAGCCGTTGATCGCCGGAATATGCTGTGCTGCCGCGTTCTGCTGAAAGCAGGTACGCAATGGATTGTAAATGGTGTCCATCACCATCCGGCAGGCGGAAAAGCAGCGGAGATCCAGCGGGCAAGCATCCGAATGCGGGTACATGCCGACCGGCGTTGTGTTGATTACAGCCTCAACATCGCCGTGCAGCTCCAAAGCCTGTGCGTAAGATATGGCATGGCCAACAGGATGCCGGCTGACCCGCACAACGGACGCCGCCCTTTGGTGACTGGCTACTGCGGCAGCGGTGGCTGCCGTCCCGCCTGTTCCCAATATCAGAACCTTTTTGTTGTAAAGTGAAAGACCATTACAGTTAATAGCCGCATCCATTCCGGCAAAATCGGTATTGTACCCATATAAACGGCCATTGCGATTAAGTACGGTATTCACGGAGCCGCATATCTGTGCCACAGGATCGATCGCATCCAAAAGCGGAATGACCGCCTTTTTATACGGGATGGTCACATTGATTCCGCGAAACGCACGCCTGCGCATAAAATCCGCTAACTGCTGTGGTGGAAACTCGCAAAGCGTATAGTGATACTCTGCCAGCTGCCGATGAATTTCCGGGGAAAAGCTATGCGGCAAATGCTCACCGATCAACCCATACTCCATCATGTTTCCCTCTGCAGTGCCTGCGGCCAATCGGTGCCAAAGCGCGTGGCCAGCAGATCACAGATGGTGATTGCCGTCACGCTGTCCACAACCGGCACCGCGCGGTGCAGAACAGCCGGATCATGGCGGCCGCCAACCGATATCCGACAGGGCTGCATGGCAGCAAGGTCAACCGTATCCTGTTCAACAGCAATGGAGGGCGTCGGCTTAACTGCACACTGAAAAATCAAAGGCATGCCATTGGTAATGCCGCCGTTGATTCCGCCATTGTGATTGGTTACGGTGGCAACGCGCCCGCCTTTGACCGTAAAAGCATCATTCGCCTGTGAGCCGGTCATAGAGGCTAAAGAAAAGCCATCACCAAACTCGACCCCTTTGATCGCCGGTATGCTGAACAGGGCGTGAGCCAACAGCCCCTCAACCGTATCAAACCATGGCTCCCCTACCCCAGCCGGCAGTCCGGTTACTGCCGTTTGTAAAATACCGCCGACACTGTCACCTGCCGCGCCGGCGGTGCGGATCGTATCCTGGATCGCTTCGGCTGCCCGTGGCTCCAGTACCGGAAAAGCGGCGGCACGCAGCTGGTCAAGGTCGCTTTGCGGGTCGTGCGCAAAGGGGCGATCCGCGGCATCCTTACAGCGCAGAATGTGAGTACCGATGAAAATGCCATGTGCCTCCAGTGCCGACAGAAGAACCGCGCCGGCGGCAGTCAGAGCCGCCGTTAAGCGGCCGGAAAAGTGACCGCCGCCGCGGTAGTCCGCGTACCCATGGTATTTGCAAACAGCGGCGTAATCCGCATGACCCGGCCGCGGGATCGTCCGATTTTTTTCATACTCTGTGCTGTCCGTGTCGGTGTTTGGTATCCGGATACACAGCGGGGTGCCAGTCGTGCGGCCATCAAAAACACCGCTGAGAATGGAAAACTCATCCGGCTCACGGCGTGCGGTCGAGACCGTTCCCTGCGGGCGGCGTGCCGCCAGCCGGCGGCGGATATAGTCATCCTCCACTGGAATTCCCGGCGCCAAACCATCCAGAACAGCGCCCACACAGTCCCCGTGGCTTTCGCCAAACAGAGTGACCGTGACACTGGAGCCGAAGGTGTTTTTCAAGCCATTTCTCCCCTCTCAGCCGATGCGGCTCTTTAATTGCGCCATGGACAGACGGCACAGCTGTGCCTGTCCGATCTCCTGCGTCCATACAACGGTGATTTCATCCCTGCGGATCTTCTTATCGTGCTGTACCGCCTGCCAAACGGCATGGGTATTGTAGGGCAGCTCTGTCGGCAGCCCCACACGCTGCAGCACCGGTATTAGTCGCTCGGCAACACTTTTACTGCAGAATGGCAGCATACCGAGCGCCACACATTCACCGTGCAGCAGTGTCGACATCGATGCTGCCTCCAGCGCATGGCCAAGCGTATGACCAAAATTCAAAATCTGCCGCTGGCCGTTGTCATGCACATCCTGCTGCACAATATCCCGTTTGGCACAGATCGCCCGGTGGATGATCTCCGTCAGATGCTTCTCCGGGCGTTCGTCTTCAAACAGCGAAAAGAGCACCGGATCGGCGATAACGCCCATTTTGACTGCCTCGGCCATGCCGTTGCTCCATTGCCGTTGCGGCAGGGTATCCAGAACCTCCGGGTCAATCACAACCGCCTTTGGCTGGTAAAAGGCGCCGATCACATTTTTCACTCCATGCAGATCTACCCCCGTTTTACCACCCACAGAGGCATCTACCTGTGCCAGCACTGTTGTCGGTACAGCGTAATACTCCACGCCGCGCATATAACACGCCGCTGCAAAGCCGGCTATGTCGCCAACCACGCCGCCGCCAACGGCAACCACACAGTCTCCCCGCGTTATGCCGGCATCCAGCATCTGCTGCCAAAGCCTTTCGGCGGTCTGCAGGGTCTTGTTCTCCTCCCCCTGCGGCAGCGTAACAATGATCGGCCGGGCACACTGGGCGGCAACAGCTTCGGCGTATGCCGCAGGCACGCCGTCATCCGTTACAATGCATACCCGGCGATCCAGCCGCATCCACCGGTGCAAATGATGTAAGCTGCCGCGCTGCAGTACGATCGGGTATTCACCATCCTCCACCCGGCAGGTCACAACGGTTTCTTCCGCTTTGTCCTCTGGCATCGTGTCAGTAGCCCGCATCCGGGCCGCCTCGTAGCTGCGTGAAAGCGCCATGACCTGCCGAATGAACGGCGGATACAGGGCGCGGACATCTTCCTGCTGCAGCTGTGCCATGGCACGCCGGACAACCGCCTCCTCGCGTGCCGGATCCCGCAGCGGCAAACCATGCTGCTGCTTATATGCCCCTACCGCTTCAACAGCCTGCAGGCGTTTCTCAAACAACGCAGCCATGGCAGTGTCAATCTGATCAATCTCCTGCCGGAGCTTCTGCAGATCATATTCCTTTTCCGCCGTATTCAAGGATGGATCAACCCTTCCTCCAGCATGGATTGTGCCGCCAACAGCACACCAATCTTACCGCTGGCGTAGTTCAGGCCGCCCTGCATATAGGCCGCATAGGGGGCGCGCAGGGGGGCATCCGCCGAAAGCTCAATAGAAGACCCCATTGTGAAAGCGCCCGCCGCCATGATCACCTGGTCATCATAGCCCGGCATATCTGCCGGCTCCGGCACCACATAGGCATCCACCGGAGCGCCCTTCTGCATGCCGCGGCAAAAAGCAATCAGCGACTGCGGATCCCGCAGCAATATGGTCTGTATGATATCTGCCCGCGGCTCATCGTAGCGCGGCGAGCAGGTATAGCCCAGCTTTGTGAACAGGGCGGCGGCGTAAACAGCGGTTTTCATCGCCTCGCCCACCACATGCGGCGCGTGGAACAGTCCCATATACAGCGACCGGTTGTGCCCAAGGGAAGCCCCCACCTCCCGACCAAGCCCCGGAGTCGTCATACGGTAGGCGCATTGCTCGATACAGGCTTTGGTTCCGCACAGATAACCGCCGTTTTCCGCAATGCCGCCGCCGGGGTTCTTGATCAGAGATCCAGCAATCAGATCGGCGCCAACCTGCGTCGGCTCCAGTTTTTCGGCAAACTCACCGTAGCAATTATCCACAAACACCGGCACATCCGGCCGTACGCTGCGTACAGCCTCAATGATCCGGCGAATACCCTCAATCGTCAGGGACGGGCGGGTACAATATCCGCGCGAACGCTGAATGTGAACAAGGTGCACATTTGGCTCCTCCCGCAGCGCGGATACGATCGCCGGAATATCCGGCTCACCGCTTTCGTTCAGGGCGACCTCGCGGTAGCCGATCCCGTACTCCGCAAGGGATCCGGCAGACGGTGTCTTATGGCCGATGACCTGTTCCAGCGTATCATACGGAGCACCGGCCGCCGCCAGCAGCACATCCCCCGGCCGCAGCATGGCAAACAACGCAATCGCTATGGCGTGTGTTCCGGAAACAATGGAATGGCGGATCAGAGCATCCTCCGCCCCCATAATATCCGCCAGCACCTCATCCAGCAGGTCGCGGCCACGGTCACCGTAGCCATAGCCGGTGGTGGCAGCAAAGCAGCTCTCGCTGACCCGATGCCGGATAAAAGCCGCCAGCACTTTCTGCTGGTTGTATTCTGCAATGTGGTCAATGCGTTCAAAGGCTGCTCTGGCCGCAGCCTCAGCAGCGTCCGAAAGCTCCGCCAGCCGCTCATCGACTGGGAAAAAGGTTCTATCCATGATTGCAATTCCTCCGTTTATCGGCGATGTATGATCGCCCAGGTTCCTGCCGGGACAAAGCCCAGCCTTGCATAATACGCCTGCAAGCTTTCTGATGCCGGCGATAAGTAACATTCGTGCGCAGGAAACTGCTGCAGCAAAGACAGCAGGCAGCGCTGCGCCAATCCGCGCCCGCGATATGCCGGCTCCGTGCACACAGCTCCCAGCAGCACCTGCGCAGATGTTTCCGCCAGAGTCATGGCACAGCTTACCGGCTTTCCCTGTTCCGTTAAAGTCGCTATATGGCACAGGCCGTGCCGCACCCGGTGGGATACATCCACATACCAGGAGGCAAACGGCGGCAGATCGGAAAAGCAGCCCCGCAAAAGGGCATACAGCTTTTCCGGCATCACCAGGCCGCTTTGTGCGGTGCTTTCCGTGCTATGGCCGATGTAGCGCATGGTCATACCGGTCTGCGCCGTCTGTCCCCACAGCCGACCGACCGCAATACCGGTATCAGCATCCGTCCGCAGCACGGCAATCTCCGGCAGCATACATAGAAACGCGCGCCAATCCGCCGTTACGCCGGCCGGCGCATGAAAGAAGGCGACACCATCCATCAGTGCCAGCCGGTTGGCGCTTTCTGTATCGGTATACAGCTGCAAAAAGGGAGCCTGTCCATAGGCAGCAGCCAGGCAAGCGATCCGTATCGCCGCTTCGCTGCCGGACAAGGAAATAAATCCGGACGCCTCTGCCAGACGGATCAAACCGACAGCCTTTCTATCAGCGCACCGAGCAGCTGCTCCATAGCCTCCACATCCGCCCAGCTTCCCGTACAGGCCGGTGAATGAATATACCGGCACGGCAGAGAGACCGCCGCCATGCGAACGCCGCTGCCGGAGCGCTGGATGGAGCCAGCGTTATTTCCGCCGGCAATGCGGTTCTTTGTCTGTGTGGGGATATGCAGCTCCTGCGCCAAATGGCGGATAGTCTGATACAGCTCCGGATCATACAGGGTCGCACGGTCGGCAAAGGAAACGACAGCGCCATCGCCTACGCGGCATACTGCTGTTTCGCGGGTGCTGCCAACCGTATCGGCCGCCGTTGTTGCATCAATCGCGATGGCAACATCCGGGCGCACCGCATAAGCTGCAGCTCCGGCACCGCGCAAACCAACCTCCTCCTGTACGGAGAAGGAAAGCCAGACATCCCGCGCCGGCTGTTCTTTGGCCAGCGTCAGCAGCAGCGCACAGCCAACGCGGTCATCCACTGCCTTGCCAACAAAGCCATTCTCGCCATGCGGAACAAAGGCCGAAGCAAATGTACCGGCCGCGCCGATCGCCACCAGCTTTTCCGCTTCCTCAGCGCTGCCTGCCCCGATATCAATCAGCATATCCTCCACAGCCGGGATCTGCTCACTTTCTTTTTTGCTGCAATGGTGGATAGCCTTGCCACCGATCACACCGGGCTGTGCGCCGATGCGCACGCGCCGACCAAACAGCACCTGTTTATCAATGCCACCAACCGTCTGGAAGCGCAGGTACCCCTCCGGCGTAATATGTGACACAAGGAAACCGACCTCATCCATATGTGCATCCAGCAGCAGCCGGTGGCCGGCCGGCTGCTTTCCATGCAGGTGCACCAGTACATTACCCATGGCATCAACAGATGTCTCATGCGGCACGGAGATCGTCTCCAGCTCTTTCAGGATATAGGCGCGGACAGCCTCCTCGCGACCGGAAATGCCATCCAGCTCACACAGGGTCTGAAGCAATTTCTTATCCATGGTATTTCCGCACCTCCTCGACGCAGTTCTGTACATAAGCAGCCATCAGATCGCCGGTCGCCGCAATATCGCGTATATCAACGATCTCTACCGGAGTATGCATATACCGCTGCGGGATGGACAGCAGACCCGTTGGGATACCGCAGCCCTCATTGCTGATCATGTCCGCATCCGTGCCGGTTCGGCCACCCATCACCTCCGTCTGGGAAGGAATAGCCTTTTGTGCCGCCAGCTGCTGCAATCGGGCGGATACAGCGGTATCCAGCACCGGCGAAATGCCGATCATCACGCCTTCGCCAAGCTTTCCGCATTCATGCGGTTTTTCCTCCGGTGCCAGCGCAAAGCTGACATCCGTCGCCAGCGCAACACACGGCCGCAGCTGGCGGGCAGCCAGGCCGGCCCCACGGGAGCCGATCTCCTCCTGCGCGGAGAAAGACACGACCACAGTCGCGGCCGTTTCCTTAAGCTGCCGCAGGCAATGCAGGATGGCCGCGCAGCCGGCACGGTCATCCAGTGCCTTTGAAGAAACGGTATGCTCGTTCAGCCGGCAAAAACACGGAGCAAAGCCAACACGGCTGCCCAGCGGCACATGCTCACGCGCCTGCTCCGCCGTCATACCGATGTCAATGCCCATATTCTCCAGTGCCGGAAGCGCACTATCCTCGCGGATAAGGTGCGGCGGCACCGAGCAAAAGACGCCGGAATACAGCGCATCCCCATGCACCTGCACCGGCTGCGCTGCCAGCACACGGGTGTCGATCCCTCCGGCTGCTGCCACATGGACAAAGCCGAGGTCGTCAATATCGGTCACCAAAAAACCGATCTCGTCCAGATGCGCCTCCAGCAGGATTACCGGTGCATCCGCCCGGGTGCTACGGCGCACAGCCAGCACATTGCCGATCGTATCCGTCCGGCACTCATCCGTCAGCGGGCGCAGCAGCTCTGCTGCTGCCTGCGCAGCCGCCGGATGCCCGGCCACGCCACAGGCACCGCAAAGCTGCTCCAGATCCGATGTGATTGTCTCATACTCCGTCATAGCTTTATCACTCCTTCTCCGGCAGCGCACAAACCAGCCGCTTAAAGTGGTTGCCGCGTTCCTCAAAATTCTTATACAGATCAAAGCTGGCACTGGCCGGCGACATAAACACGATATCGCCCGGCTGCGCCATGTCGGCGGCCGCCTGTACTGCCTGTTCCATCGTTTCTACCCGCAGGATAGGCAGAGCAGAGCAGGCACGGATAGAAGACTCAATGGCATCGGCTGTTGCTCCGAGCAGGATCGCCGCCTGCACTTTCTCGGCTGCGACAGGGCCAAGCGGTGTATAGGGGATGTGCTTGTCATACCCGCCGGCGATCAGAATGACCTTTTGCCGGAAGGCCTTCAGGCCGGCAATGGTGCGGGAGGGGCTGGTGCCGATGGAGTCATTGTACCATCGGACACCGGCACGGGTGCGAACAAGCTCACAGCGGTGTTCTACGCCGCCAAAGGCCTCAGCAAAGCGCCGGATAGCCTCCGACGGAACCCTTCCCCACACGGCGGCGATTGCCGCCATGTAGTTTTCGATATTATGATCGCCGGGCAGACGGATATCGTCGGCTGCCATCACGACCGTATCCTTTCCGTCGGCCGTTACCACAATCCGGCGCTGTTCATCCAGCCAGCAGCCGGTATCCACCCGTGCCCGGCGGGAAAACCGCCAGACCGCACTGTGCAGACCTTCAGCAAAGCCGGCGGTAATGGCGTTATCGGCATTCAGCACCGCCCGATCACCCGCCCTTTGGTACAGCACCAAATTCCGCTTGGCATCAATATACTCCTGCATATCGGTATGCCAATCCAGATGATTGGGGGCAACATTGGTCACCACGCCGACATGCGGTGATTGCCGCATGCCTGTCAGCTGAAAGCTGGACAGTTCCACAACCGCAGCATCCTGCGGTGTGATCTGCTCAACATAGGGCAGCAAAGCGCGCCCGATATTGCCGCCGACAAAAGTTTTGACCCCGGCTGCATCCAAAAGCCCGGCGATGATGGTCGTAGTCGTTGTTTTGCCGTCCGAACCCGTTACGGCATAGATCGGCGCCTCGCACAGAGCAAAAAACAGCTCCATTTCCGATGTGACCGTCATGCCTTGTGCCCGTGCTTTTTCAAATGCCGGCAGATACGGCTTCATGCCCGGCGTGCGCAGGATCAGATCGCCGCTGAGATCGTCAAGATATCCCTCGCCGAGGCACAGCCGGGCGCCAGCTGCGCGCAGTTCCGCCGCTGTGTCGCCCAATTCTGCCTCGCTGCGGCGATCACAGGCAGTCACGGCTGCCCCCGCCTGCAGAAACTGGTGAATGACCGGTATGTTATTGTGCCCGATGCCGCAGATTGTTACCCGTTTATGTGCCATAGAGGCAAAAAAATCGCTGGCTTTACTCATGCTGTTGTCCTTTCCTCTGTGTGCATAGACAAAACAATCGGGGTACAACGGTTCCTGAAACGGAATATTTCTCCGTTTTGTTTGTCTCATCACTCGCAATACGACAGTATTACTGCGTTCTTCGACTTCCAAAACGAAAAAATCTTCTCGTTTCAGGTCGAAGATTT
>ERZ808246.137-NODE-137-length-61252-cov-4.323480_pt1 | contig 61252 bp, 50 predicted proteins | sample MGYA00521083_ERZ808246 | MGnify/ENA primary metagenome ERZ808246 (study PRJEB31516, sample SAMN03275577) | gut metagenome | biome: mammalia-associated habitat; material: feces | host: Papio cynocephalus | place: Kenya | collected 2012-07-07 ... | reverse complement strand
CGTATCGGAAAATTCATATATTTTAATCTGAATACACCCTGTTGTTTTATCATTTTGTATAAGCTTTTTCGGCACCGTTGACATATTGGGTACAATCTGATAAAATGATTAATTGGTGATGAAAGATGAAATCCAACAATTCGTATTTAAACGGACTTAACAAGGGGATACCTATTGCGCTCGGCTATTTGTCGGTTTCTTTCGGGTTCGGTATAACGGCGATGGGCAAGGGTTTAACGGGACTTCAGGCAATACTGATTTCCATGACAAATATGACCTCGGCAGGGCAGATTGCAGGCATAGGGATAATAGCCGCCTGCGGACCTATAATAGAAATGCTTCTGTCGCAGTTTGTTATAAACATACGCTACTGCCTTATGGGAATAGCGCTTACACAAAAGCTTGACAACACGTTTACCACGCCGCACAGGCTCATAACATCATTCGGCATAACCGATGAGGTATTTGCCGTTGCGGCGTCGGAGGACGGGCTTATAGGCAGACGGTTTATGTACGGACTTATAACGCTCCCGTATATCGGCTGGGCGCTGGGAACAATGCTTGGTGCATATGCGGGACACATTCTTCCGCCGTCCGTGTGCTCCGCATTGGGAATTGCAATATACAGTATGTTTATTGCAATAATAATCCCTCCGTCAAAGACGGATAAGGGCGTTCTTGCTGCTGTTTTAATATCCTCAGTGATGAGCTGCTGTTTTTACTTTATACCGCTGTTTAAAGGTATCTCGCAGGGATTTTCGATTATTATATGCGCATTTGTAACCTCGGCGCTTATGGCATGGATAGCTCCGAAAAAGGAGGAAGACGATGAATAAGGAATTTTTTATGTATCTTGCGGCTATGGCAGTTGTAACGTATCTTATACGAATGATTCCGTTCACGCTTATGCGCCGCAAAATAAAATCGGCATATATAAAAAGCCTGCTGTATTATGTACCGTATTCGGTACTTGGTGCAATGACATTCCCGTACATATTGTACTCGACGGGAAATATTGTCACCGCCGCTGTCGGAACGGCTGCGGCATTTGTGCCGGCGTATATGAACAAATCGCTCATAACCGTTGCAATAACCGCTTGTGCGGCGGCGTTTGTTACGGGATTGTTTGTACACTGAAACTTGAGGTTAGACCTCAAATTCCTAAAAATAAAGCAGACAAACCGTTTAAGGTTTGTCTGCAGTCTGAACACGTGGTACGGTTGTACCACGTGCTTTTTTTCGTTTAGATATATTTTCGCAATTGCTTTAATGCGCTTTTTTCAAGCCTTGATACCTGCGCCTGCGAAATTCCTATTTCGTTTGCAACCTCCATTTGCGTGCGCCCCATAAAAAAACGCAGATTAAGAATATGCTTTTCACGTTCGTCAAGGTGCGTTAATGCTTCGTTTAATGCGATATTTTCGAGCCAATTTTCATCAAGATTTTTCGTGTCACGCACCTGATCCATAACAAAAATCGCCTCGCTCCCGTCATGATACACAGGCTCAAACAGCGATACCGGGTCGGCGATTGCGTCAAGCGCAAATACAACGTCCTCTTTCGGCAAATTAAGCTCATTGGCTATCTCGGAGATTGTCGGCTCTTTTGAATGTTCGCTTATAAGCTTTTCTTTTACGTGCAGCGCTTTGTATGCAATATCCTTTAGCGAACGGCTTACCCTTATTGAATTGTTGTCACGCAGATAACGGCGGATTTCGCCTATTATCATCGGTACGGCGTATGTGGAAAACTGCACGTTCTGCGAAAGGTCGAAATTATCTATCGCCTTTATAAGTCCGATGCAACCCACCTGAAACAAATCGTCCGCATTTTCGCCCCTGTTATTGAAACGCTTGATAACACTCAGTACAAGCCTTAAATTTCCGTGTATAAATTCTTCTCTTGCCGCCTCGTCGCCGGCTTTTATGCGGACAAAAAGTTCGTCCTTTTCTTTCCTTGACAGCGTGGGAAGCTTAGATGTGCTTACCCCGCATATTTCAACTTTACCCGTCATACACTTTTCCTCCTTGTAATAAGCTGTTTTATTAACAGCTATGTACGTGTATGACGGCAATATTATGTATTTAACTGAATTTCGCTATTTCTTTTTTCAGACGGCATATTATCCGCTTTTCAAGCCGTGATATGTATGACTGCGATATTCCAAGCAAATCAGCAACCTCTTTTTGTGTTTTTGTGTTTTTGTTGCCCAGACCGAAACGCATCTCCATTATCTGCCGTTCACGGACATTAAGCTTTTTTAAGGCGCTCTTTAAAAGCGATTTGTCCACTTCGTTTTCGATGTTTCTGCAAATCACGTCATTGTCGGTACCGAGTATGTCGGAGAGTAAAAGCTCGTTTCCGTCCCAGTCGACGTTGAGCGGTTCATCTATAGAAACCTCACTGCGCATATTGGAGTTTTTTCTTAAATACATAAGAATTTCGTTTTCTATACATCGTGAGGCATATGTCGCAAGCTTGATATTTTTGGACGGCTTAAAGGTGTTTATCGCCTTTATAAGACCGATTGTGCCTATCGAAATCAAATCCTCGATATAAATCCCCGTATTTTCAAACTTTCTCGCAATATAAACCACAAGCCGCAGATTATGCTCTATAAGCTGTGATTTGACGGACATATCCCCGTTTTCGAGACGGTATAAAAGTTCGCTTTCTTCGTCACGTGAGAGCGTCGGGGGGAGAGTGTCGCTGCCTCCGATATAAAATACGGAATTATCCTCATGTGAACGGATAATCATAAGTGTTTGGCTCAGCTTCGCCAGCAAATTCATTATAATCAGACTCCTTTAAAAGTATTGTTTTCCAATCAATGCCCGATAACTGCCGTTTTGCGAAATGCGGTTTCGGACAATGCCTATCGGCACATTTTCAAAATTATTGTTTTCCGTGCCGATTTTATCGGCATAAAATACAAGCACCGTGCGGCAGCCGCCGAGCGAACCGAACGGAAGTATTTTTGCACCGTCAATTTCATACATATCCTCAATATCAAATAATGGCTTTACAGCGTCCCATTCGGCGATTATTACCCCTTTTGCGCCGTCGCATAAAAGATTTCCGCTGTCATAAAGCGCATTTATTGTAACGGACTTTCCGCCGTATGAAACGGATATTTTGCATATCTTTCGGCGGTGCGGATTAAGTATCTGTGCACCGAGCAAGATTGCGGGATATGTACATATAAATATAATAACAAAAAGCATCGTATTTATGCTCATATATATCATTCCGCTCCGTATCACGGCATTGATATTCAAAAATCCCGATACAGCCGTGATAATTCCCGAATATATGCAGGAAATAAGCAAAAATGCGGGATATGCACGCAGTACGGCACGTTTGTTCCCAATATATGCCGCACATACTATAAGAAAAGCGGCGGCTAAGGTTATCGCACTCTGCGGCAGAGGAATGTCTGTGCAGAATATTATCACCGACAGCAATGCGCCGAACACCGCCGCCGCACCTTTGCGGAATTTTCGTGCCTTTACCGATATTATTTTTTCCGTAAGCAAAAGCAATGCATATTCGGACAGAAAATTCACAAGAAAAAGACTGTCGGCATAAACGGTCATTTCCTTCACCTCGAAATACATTATACTACATCACATTCAAGAAATTTGTCAAAACGGGTAGGCAAATAAAAAATATTTTTTATTTATTTATGAATAAAATTTGAAAAAGACAAAATCAAAAAAACTGTTGCGAAAAAAAGATAAACGGTATATAATAATGTAGGTAAAATAATTTGCCGTATAAAAAACGGCTGAAACGGAGTTTTGAAATGCTTGAAATAACATCGGCTTCAAACGCAAAATTCAAATACATAAAATCGCTGTCTGCCAAAAAGGAGAGGGTAAAGCACGGCGAATATACCGTCGAGGGCAAAAAATCCGTTTCCGATGCAATAGCGTCGGACAGGACGGTGTCGGTCGTTGCGGTGTCGGAGCGGTTTTTCAACGAGGAAAGCTTTGATTACCCGAAAGACGCAATGCTTATTAAAATAAGCGACAATATTTTCGGCCGTCTGTGCGATACGACAGCGCCGCAGGGGATAATTGCGGTCATAAAGGCGGAGGACAATGCGGATTTTATACCCGATACGTCAAAGGCGTATGTTTACTGCGACGGGATAAACGACCCCGGCAACCTCGGCACGATAATACGCACGGCGGACGCCGCAGGCTTCGGCGGTGTTATATTGTCGGAGGGGTGTGCGGATTTGTACAGCCCTAAAACAGTGCGTGCGAGTATGGGTTCTTTTTTCAATATGAAGGTTGTAACGGGAAAAAACTTTGCCGACCTCAAAAGATATGCGGATATGGGATTTAAGCTCATAGGCGGAGCGCTCGGCAGCGACAGCATAGATTACCGCAGTGCGGATATGAGTAAACCCGTAATAATAGTTGTGGGAAACGAGGCAAACGGAATTTCCGATGAGGTGCTGAAGCTTTGCACACGTGTAAAAATTCCCATAATCGGCAAGGCAGACTCTTTAAACGTTTCCGTTGCCGCCGGAATACTTATGTATGAAGTTGTAAGAGGAAAGTCTTGACAATTCCGTTGAATTGTAGTATTGTTGATATTGAATGTAAAACAAAAGAGGAAATATAAACTAATGGAGAATACATTGCATTGGCTTTGGCTGACGCTTAAGCCGAGAATGAATCCCACAAAAATCACCTGTTTGCTGGAGCGCTTTGACAGTATAGAGGATATTTACGGAGCAAAGGAATATAATAATATTCAAATACTCACACCTCATGAAAAATCGGCGCTTTGCGATAAAAACCTCGATGAGGCAAAGAAGGTGTATGAAAAAACAAAGAAGTGCGATGCAAGGATAATTACGTTTGATGATGAGGATTATCCCGAACCGCTCAGAAAAATAATCGATCCGCCGTATGTTCTTTATGCGAAAGGCGAAATCCCCGATTGGAATGAGCTTTTTATGATAGGCGTTGTCGGGACACGGCGGTGCAGTGATTACGGCAGAATGGCAACGAGAACTCTCTGCCGTGACCTTGCAAGGTACGGAGTCACGATAGTGAGCGGTATGGCAAAGGGCATAGACGCAATATCCGCCGAGTCGGCTTTGCGTGCCGGAATGAATACGATAGCCGTTTTGGGGAGCGGTATAGACGTTATATATCCTGCCGTAAATACGGAGCTGTATTATTCAATAATCGAAAACGGAGTTGTACTTACGGAGTATCCGCCCGGTTCACAGGCGATGGGACATCATTTCCCCGAACGAAACAGAATAATTGCCGGTCTTGCGAGAGGGCTTCTTGTAACGGAGGCACCAAAAGGGAGCGGTGCACTCATAACCGCCGAATGTGCGTTTAAGAATAACCGTGACGTGTTTGCCGTGCCCGGAAATATCTTTGACGCTCAGTACAAAGGCACAAACGAACTGATACAAAAATGCGCAAAGCTTGTAACGTGTGCGGAGGATATAATAATCGAATATCCGTATGACGCAATGCGATTAAAAAACGCAGAGCCGATTAAGGAAAAACCAAAGATAAAAACACCGAAAACGCCCGTTGTTGACGAAAGCCGTTATGACGGACTGCGTGATTGCGAAAAGAAGATAATAGAACTTTTAACTGAAAAAGAACGGTATACGGACGAGCTGATTCGTGAAACCGAAATGCCGCCCGGAGAGCTTAACACGACAATGATACTTCTTGAAATGAACGGATTTGTCACAAGACTGCCGGGAAACAGCTACAAGCTGAAAATATAAATTTTATGGAGGAAAAAATGGCTGTAAAGAAAAGTAAAAAGAAACTGCTGATAGTGGAGTCACCCGCAAAGGCAGGCACAATAAAAAAATATCTCGGAAACGATTATACGGTAGTCGCATCGATGGGACATATTATCGACCTGCCGAAAAGTCAGCTTGCGGTGGACGTGGAACATCATTTTGAGCCGAGATATATAACCATTCGGGGAAAGGGAGAGCTTTTAAACAAGCTTAAAAAAGAAGCGGCAAAAGCCGATATAGTATATCTCGCAACCGACCCTGACCGTGAGGGAGAGGCAATAAGCTGGCATCTGGCAAGAGCGCTTAATATCGACCCCGCATCAAAGTGCCGTGTTACGTTTAACGAAATAACGAAAAACGCCGTTAAAGCGGCAATAAAAGAGCCGAGAGCCATAGATATGGACCTTGTGAACGCACAGCAGGCACGAAGAATACTCGACCGTGTGGTAGGGTATCAGATAAGCCCGCTTTTGTGGAAAAAGGTCAAAAAGGGACTCAGCGCAGGACGTGTGCAGTCTGTCGCAACAAAGCTTATATGCGACAGAGAGGAAGAAATTTTAAACTTCAATCCGAAAGAATACTGGACGGTTGAGGCACTTTTGATCGAAAAGACGTCTAAAAAGGACTTTACGGCAAAGTATTACGGAGAGAACAACAAGGAAACCGCACTCGAAACAAAAGAGCAGGCGGAGAATATAACCAACGGCGTCAAGGACGTTGATTTTGTAGTGGAAAAAATCAAAAGAAACGAAGTAAAGAGAAATCCGCAGCCGCCGTTTACCACATCTACAATGCAGCAGGACGCATCGGGAAAATACGGCTTCCAGGCGGCAAAGACGATGCAGATAGCGCAGACTTTGTACGAGGGCGTAAGCCTTGGCGGAAAGATAGGAACGATAGGTCTTATAACGTATATGAGAACGGATTCGTTAAGAATATCCGAGGGTGCGCAGCGTGAAATGGCGGACGTTATTGCGGCAGAGTATGGAAAAGAGTACGTATGCACAAGACAGTACAAGACGAAAAAGAACGCACAGGATGCACACGAGGCGATACGTCCGACCTCGCCCGGCATAAAGCCTATTGATATAAAAGATAAGCTTACAAACGACCAGTACAAGCTTTATAAGCTTATATGGGAGAGATTTGCGGCGAGCCAGATGTCGGCAAGTGTGCATGACAGTATAAACGTTACGCTTGACGCAAAAGGCCATACGTTTAAGGCAAGCGGCTCAAAGATTAAATTCAAGGGTTATACCGCCGTCTACGAGGACGGAACGGGAAAAGCGGACAAGGACGCAAAGGTGCTTGAAAAGCTTAACGAAAAGGACACGGCACAGCTTAAGGAATGTAATGCAAAACAGCATTTCACACAGCCGCCGGCAAGATATACGGACGCATCGCTTATCAAAGAACTTGAGGAAAACGGTATAGGCAGACCGTCCACCTATGCGCCCACAATTTCAACAATCGTATCGAGAGGGTACGTTGTAAGAAGCAAAAAACAGCTTATGCCGACAGAACTCGGTATGGTGACAACGGATATAATGAAGGACAACTTCAAGGATATTGTTGATGTCGAGTTTACCGCAGGTATGGAGCAGGAACTTGACGATGTCGAAAGCGGAGATAAAAAGTGGGTCGACCTTTTGGAGGAGTTTTATCCGCCGTTTGAGAAAAATCTTAAAAAAGCCGAAGAAAATATAGAAAAGATAAAGCTTAAGGACGAGGAGTCGGACGTCGTGTGCGAAAAATGCGGCAGAAAGATGGTCTATAAGCTCAGCAAATACGGAAAATTCCTGGCATGTCCGGGGTATCCCGAATGTAAGAACGCAAAGCCGATACGTGAGGGAACGGGAGCAATCTGCCCCAAATGCGGCGGCGAAATCCTTGTAAGACGTTCGAGAAAGGGAAAGGTTTATTACGGCTGCGAGCATTATCCCAAGTGCGATTTTATGGTATGGGACGAACCGGTAAAGGATGAAAAATGTCCGCAGTGCGGAGGACTTCTGCTTAAAAAGGACGGCAGGGCAAAGAAGATATACTGTTGGAATCAGGAATGTAAGTATGAGCGTAAAATAACAAAAAATAAGGCGGAGTGATAATGACGGTAAAGGTTATAGGAGCAGGTCTTGCAGGGTGTGAGGCGGTTTGGCAGCTCGTAAAGGAAGGAATAAACGTTGAACTGTACGAGATGAAACCGCAGAAATATTCGCCGGCACATTCAAATGCGGATTTTGCGGAGCTTGTATGCTCAAATTCACTTAAGGCGGACAGAATTGAAAATGCCTGCGGACTTCTGAAAGAGGAAATGCGGCTGTTCGGCTCGCTTATGATGGAGTCGGCGGACAGGAGCCGTGTTCCGGCAGGCGGTGCGCTTGCGGTTGACCGTGATATGTTTGCAAAATACATTACGGAAAAAATCAAAGAAAACAGCCTTGTAAAGGTAATACACGGCGAGGTTACGGAAATAGATCCCGACGAATACACAATAATCGCAACGGGACCGCTCACCTCGGACGGACTTTCCCCGGCGATAGAAAAGCTTACCGGAGGCAGCGGATTGTATTTTTACGATGCCGCCGCACCTATTGTAACGGAGGAGAGCATAGACAAATCAAAGGTTTTTAAGGCGGCACGATACGACAAGGGAACTGCCGATTATATAAACTGCCCGATGACACGTGAAGAATACGAGGCGTTTTACAATGCACTTGTATCGGCGCAGACAGCGGAGCTTAAAAGCTTTGAGGACAGAAAGGTTTTCGAGGGTTGTATGCCTGTTGAGGTTATGGCGGAGCGTGGGTTTGAAACGCTCGTTTTCGGACCGTTAAAGCCTGTGGGACTGGTAAATCCCAAAACGGGAAAAGATGACGCATACGCCGTTGTACAACTCCGTCAGGATAATATGGAGGGTACTCTGTACAATCTTGTGGGATTTCAGACCAATCTTAAGTGGGGAGAGCAAAAGCGTGTATTCTCAATGATTCCGGGACTTGAAAACGCAGATTTTGTGCGTTACGGGGTTATGCACAGGAATACATATATAAATTCCCCCAAGCTTTTAAATAAGTATTATCAGATGCGAAAGTATCCGAAATTGTTCTTTGCAGGGCAGATAACCGGAGTCGAGGGATACGTTGAGAGTGCGTCAAGCGGAATACTTGCAGGGTACAATGCGGCAAGGATCATCAAGGGCGAAAAGCCGTTTGAACCCGACTCGAAAACGGCAATCGGTGCGCTTGTAAATTATATATCGGACGAGCGTGTTGAAAAATTTCAGCCTATGAACGCCAATTTCGGCGTCATAGAGGGATTGAACGAAAGAATACGCAATAAGCAGGAGCGGTATAACAAAATTGCGCTGAGAGCATTGGATACGCTGAAGCGCCGGATAAACAATTCTGAAAGGAATGATGAAAACGATGGATAAGAAAACAAAGATTGCAGCGGCGGTCATAGCGGCGGTTGTAATAGTTGCGGCGGTGATTATATTTGCCGCAAAGGGTATGCAGAAAAAGAATACCGCCCCCGAAGCAACTGCGGCACCCGTACAGGCATTGACGGAGACGAGCGAGAGCGAAAAGAAGTATACGCCTACGTTTATGTATTTTATCTCAAAGAACGATGCGGGATTTGATGCGACAAACAGTATGATTGAAGACCTTAAAAAGGAATACGGCGGACGTGTTAAGTTTGATATAATAAACGTTGACGATACCCCTGAGGCAAAGGAAAATTTCCCCGTGGATCAGCAGACCCCGGCGCTTATAATGCTCAATACTTCAAACAATATTTCCGCAATAGAATTTAAGTGCAGTGACAAGCAGGTTTTAAGGCAATATATTGAGGCGGCATTGAAGTAAGAAGTATGGGAATAGTATTATACGTTTATTTCCTTGCGGTCGGCTTTTTGTATGCCGATATGCTATTTAAGGAAAAGGATATATATTTTCGCATATGGATGGGCTCGGTTTTCGGAAATGTACTGCTTATGGCGGGAATTATGCCGTTTGCGGCGGTTTTCGGGTTTACGAAAACCGCTCATTTTGCGCTTATGGCGGCGGCTATTCTGCCGTATGCCGTCATAAAAGCGGTTAAAAAGGAAAAAATAAATATTAAAATCGGCGGTGAGAAATGTGTACCGCACAAAACTGCGTTGTTTCTCATTCTGCCCGTGACGCTTGTTATATGGGTGCTTATGACAAACCATATACTTGCGCCGTTCCCGGGCGGCGGAGTAAGCTCGGGGCAATCCACTTACGGTGACCTTAATATGCATTTAAGCTTTGTGACAAGCATTGCGGAACAGGGGAAATTCCCTCCCGAATACTGTCAGCTTTCGGGATATAAGCTTAATTATCCGTTTCTTGCCGATATGCTTTCGTCAAGTCTGTATCTGTTCGGCACGGCGCTCAGATGGGCGGTGCTTGTTCCGAGCTATGTAATGTCACTTTTGCTTGTTACGGGATTTTATATTCTGGCACGGAAAATAACAAACAGAAAAGCGGCGGCGGTGCTTGCGGTCGTGCTGTTTTTCTTTAACGGCGGTTTCGGGTTTGCGTATTTTTTAAACGGCGCACGTGCCGACAGCGGAGTTTTTACGCAGATTTTCACCGAGTATTACAAAACGCCGACAAATTATCTTGACGGCAATCTCCGATGGGTAAACACGATTTGCGATATGATAATTCCGCAAAGGACAACCATGGCAGGCTGGTGTGTGCTGATGCCGGCACTATGGCTTTTGATAGACGGAATACGCACCAAAAACGTAAAAACCTTTGCAATTCTCGGCGTTCTTGCAGGCTGTATGCCTATGATACATACGCATACTTTTCTTGCTTTGGGAGTAATAAGCGCTGTGCTTTGCATATGCTCGCTTATAAGTGATTTCAAGGCAAATTTCAAAATGTGGGCGGTTTACGGTGTAACGGCTGCGGTGCTTGCACTTCCTCAGCTTATTTTCTGGACTTTCTCGCAGACAAGCGGCAATGACAGTTTTTTGAGGCTGTCATTCAACTGGGTAAATACGAAGGATCCGTATCTGTGGTTTTATTTGAAAAACTGGGGCATAACGGCACTGTTTATTGCACCTGCGGTTATCTGTACGGGCATTGAGAACAAAAAGCTTGCTCTGGGCGGTGCGGCGGTAATGTTTTTGGCGGAACTGGTGCTGTTTCAGCCGAACAGCTATGATAACAACAAGCTGATTTTTATTGCCTATATGATAGCCGTAATTCTCGTGAGCGAATATTTTGTAAAAATGTATGAAAAGCTTAAAGGTACGGGCGGACGTGCGTATCTTGCGGCGGCTGTTGTATTTTTCGGAACTTTTTCGGGAGTGCTTACCATAGCAAGAGAATACAAGTCGGGCAGGGAGTATCAGACCTTTACGGAGGAGGATATTCAAACGGCGGAATTTATAAGGGAAAATACGGAAAAGGACGCAGTGTTCCTTACGGGCGGCGAGACTGTAAATCCCGTTTCATCACTTGGCGGAAGAAATCTGTTTTTGGGTTCGTCGTTTTATGTGTATTTCCATGGCTTCGGCGAGGAATACGCAAAACGCAGCGAGCTTGTCAAAGCGGCTTATGAAAACGGTGGAGAAACACTCACCGAGCTGTGCGCATACAACGGCATAAAGTACGTTTTTGTTGGCAGATATGAGCGTGATGAGTTTAATATAAACGAAGAAAATTACAGCAATTTTGATAAAATTTATTCAAAAGGCGGTAATACTCTTTACAAAATAAAATAAAATTGTGAAATCTATAAAAAATCAAAAAAGTAATTGAAAAATTGTTCGGCATATGTTATAATATACTGTATGTTATAATGTTTTACGATACAAAAGGAGGAAATAATCACTATGGCAGTGAAAAAGGAAGACGTAGAAAAGAATCTTGTCAAACTGACATTTGAAGTATCAAGCGAAGATTTTGAAAAGGCAATAAATGCGGTTTATAAGAAAAATGTAAAGAAGTTTAACGTACCCGGTTTCAGAAAGGGTCACGCACCGAAGGCAATTATAGAAAAGCTTTACACAAAGGCTGTATTCTATGATGAGGCTGTAAATAATGTACTTCCCGAAGCGTATTCAAAGGCTTTGGAGGAGGCTGAAGTTGACGCAGTCGCAAGACCGGAGATTGACGTTGAGGAAATCAAGGACGGCGAGCCTGTTGTATTTACGGCTCTCGTAACAACAAGACCGGAAGTAAAATTGGGCGAATACAAAGGTATAGAAGTTGATAAGATTGACTATACTGTTTCAGACGAAGATGTTGACAACGACATCAAAGCAACGCAGATGAAGAATGCAAGACTTATCACGGTTGATGACCGCCCCGTAAAGAACGGCGATATTACGGTTATCGACTTTGAGGGAAGTGTTGACGGCGTTCCGTTTGACGGTGGAAAAGGCGAGGACTACGAGCTTGAAATCGGTTCGGGCACATTTATCCCCGGCTTTGAGGATCAGCTTGTAGGCGCAAACACAGGCGACCTTGTTGACGTAAACGTTAAATTCCCCGAAGAATACCATGCTGAAAATCTTGCAGGTAAGGACGCCCTCTTTAAGGTAACCGTAAAGGAAATCAAGGAAAGAGAGCTTCCCGAGCTTAACGATGATTTTGCTGATGAAGTAAGCGAATTTTCAACAATGGACGAATTCAGAGCCGATGTAAGAAAGAAGCTTGAAGAAGCAGCAAAGAACAAGGCACAGATTGAAACCGAAAACGCTGTTGTTGAAAAGGCAATAGAAAATGCGGAATTTGATATTCCCGACGCTATGATAGAGGCAAACGTTGACACATTGGTAAATGATTTTGCACAGAGATTGTCATATCAGGGTCTTAATATGGAAACATATCTTAAGTACACGGGTATGTCGATGGACGCAATAAGAGAAAACTTCAAGCCCGATGCGATTAAGAAGATAAGCGGATCGCTTGTTCTTACGGCAATCAAGAATGCCGAGGGCATCGAAACGGGCGAGGAGGAGCTTGAGCTTCACCTTGTTGATATGGCTAAGAAGTACAATATGGAGCTTGATAAGCTTAAGGAGCTTTTGGGCGACAAGGAAAAGGAAAACATCAAGCAGGATTTGGCTATCCAGAAGACCATTACAATGCTTGTAAACAATGCTAAAGTAAAATAAATCGGCAGAAAGGATTTGAGCGATTATGGCACTTGTACCGGTAGTTGTTGAACAGACAAACAGAGGAGAAAGGTCATACGACATTTTTTCAAGACTTCTTGAGGACAGAATAATATTTTTGTCGGATCAGGTAAACGACGCAACATCAAGTCTTGTTGTTGCGCAGATGCTTTATCTTGAAGCAAAAGACCCCGATAAGGATATTCAGCTGTACATTGACAGCCCCGGAGGCTCCATAACCTCGGGAATGGCAATTTACGATACTATGCAGTACATTAAATGCGATGTTTCTACCATTTGTATCGGAATGGCGGCAAGTATGGGAGCATTCCTGCTTGCGGCAGGTGCAAAGGGCAAGCGTTATGCGCTCCCCAACAGCGAGATTATGATACATCAGCCGCTTATCAGCGGCGGCGGACTGAGCGGTCAGACAACGGATATAAAGATTTATTCCGACCACCTTGTAAAAACAAAGGAAAAGATGAACAAAATCCTTTCCGAGCGTACGGGAAAATCGTACGAACAGGTTTGCGAGGATACGGAAAGAGATAACTTTATGACTGCTGACGAAGCAAAGGCTTACGGTATTATAGATGATGTTATTGCGTCAAAGCCGGCAAAGTAATTTATTATGCGGGGAATGTAAGTTTTTGCATTCCCTGTTTTGTATTTTTTGATATGAAAGGGCGTAAATATGGACGAAAAGAAGAAAATAAGGTGTTCATTCTGCGGAAAAAGCGAGGACGAAGTTTCAAAAATGCTTTCGGGACCGGGCGTGTATATCTGCAGTGACTGTGTGCGGACGTGCAGCTCTATTCTTGCCGGCGATTATGACAGCAAAAGCTATGACAGCGAGTATGAGGAACTGCCTAAGCCGAAAGAAATAAAAGAGTTTCTGGACAATTACGTAATAGGTCAGGAAAAAGCCAAAAAGCTTTTGTCCGTTGCGGTGTACAATCATTATAAAAGAATTGAGCACGAGGCGGAGGGAAGTGACGATGTTGAACTCCAGAAAAGTAATATTCTTATGATAGGACCGACAGGTAGCGGAAAAACGTTCCTTGTTCAAAATCTTGCAAGAATATTAAACGTTCCGTTCGCCATAACGGACGCAACCTCGCTTACCGAGGCAGGATATGTCGGCGAGGACGTTGAAAACATATTATTAAAGCTTATACAGGCGGCGGATTATGACATTGAGGCTGCGGAGCGCGGTATAATTTATATTGATGAAATAGATAAAATTGCGAGAAAGTCGGAAAATCCGTCCATAACACGCGATGTAAGCGGCGAGGGCGTTCAGCAGGCGCTTTTGAAAGTGCTTGAGGGAACGGTTGCGTCTGTTCCTCCTCAGGGCGGAAGAAAGCACCCGCACCAGGAGCTTATTCAGATAGATACAACCAATATACTGTTTATCTGCGGCGGTGCGTTTGACGGAATTGATAAAATAATAAGCAACCGTATCGGCAAACGCGGACTCGGTTTCGGCGCTAAGATAGAAAGCAAGAAGGAATTTGATATATCGGAGCTTCTTGACAATATCATACCGCAGGACCTTTTGAAATTCGGACTTATTCCCGAATTTGTCGGCAGACTTCCCGTTTTTGCAAAGCTTGATAAGCTTGACCGTGAAACCCTTATTACTATTTTAACAGAGCCTAAAAACGCTCTTGTAAAGCAGTATCAGACGCTTTTGGGATTTGACGGGGTAGAGCTTGAGTTTGATAAGGACGCCGTAATTGCGATAGCAGACAAGGCTATCGAAAGAAATACGGGCGCAAGAGGATTGAGAGCCATTATAGAAGAAACAATGGCTGATATAATGTACGAGGCTCCGTCCGATAAGAGCATAAGAAAAATAACCGTAACAAAGGAATGTGTTACAGAGGGTAAAAATCCGCTTATAGAGCGTGAGGATAAAAAAACTCTTGAGGAACGGCTGGCGCTTGACGATACAAAAGCCGGCTGATAAAAAAACAATGGCAATGGAAGGTGAAGAAAATGTTTGTATCTGAGAATTTATCCGTAAACGAAAAAAATCATCTTGTAATAGGTGAGAACGATACCGTTGAGCTGGCAAAGGAGTTTGGGACTCCGCTGTATGTGCTTGACGAAGATTTTATGCGTAAAAATATGCGTGTTTACAAAGACGCCGTTGATAAATATTATGACGGCAAAGGCTTAATTCTGTATGCAAACAAAGCGTTCTGCACATTGCACACCTTTAAGGTTGCCGACGAGGAGGGACTCGGCTCGGACGTTGTTTCGGGCGGTGAGCTTTACACTGCCGTAAAGGCAGGATTTCCTATGGATAAAATCTATTTCCACGGCAATAATAAGACTGTGGATGAGCTTAAGCTTGCAGTTGATAACGGAGTAGGACACATCATTGTAGACAATGAATATGAGCTTTCTTTGTTAAATGACATTGCAAAGGAAAAGGGAATTGTTCAGAACATAATGTTTAGAATAAAGCCCGGAGTGGAGGCGCATACACACAGCTATATTCAAACGGGTCAGATTGATTCAAAATTCGGTGTTGCGCTTGAAAACGGCGAGGCATTTTCGATATACGAAAAAGCAAATAAAATGTCTAACGTAAATCCCGACGGTATACACTGTCACATAGGCTCGCAGATTTTTGATATTGCACCGTTTGAAAAAGCGGCGGAAATAATGATGAATTTTGCCGGAGATTTAAAAGACAAGCTCGGCTTAACGATAAATAAATTAAATCTCGGCGGCGGATACGGAATAATGTATACAGAAAAGGACGATCCTGTTCCGTATGATGAATATATCAAAAAAGTTTCCGAAGTCATAAAAAGCACTGCAAAAAAGCGTGGCTTGGACTTACCGTTCCTGTTAATGGAGCCGGGACGTTCGATAGTTGCACCTGCAGGCATAACATTGTATACCGTAGGAAGTATTAAGGATATAAAGAATGTAAGAAAATATGTCAGCGTTGACGGCGGTATGGGCGATAATCCCCGATACATTCTGTACGAGTCGGAGTATTCGGCAGTAACGGCAAACAGAGCAAACGAAAAACCTTCTGAAAAGGTAACGGTTGCAGGCAAATGCTGTGAATCGGGCGATATATTGATGAAAGATGTTATGCTCCCCGAACTTAAATCGGGAGATATTCTGGCAGTTTTGGCTACGGGTGCGTATAACTATTCAATGGCATCAAACTATAACAGAATTCCGAGACCGGCAGTTGTCGCTGTAGCAGGCGGAAAAACAAAGGTTATAGTAAAACGTGAAACATATGAAGATATAATCAGAAACGACATCATATAATCCGAAAATAAAAATTGCATTAAGCAAAGCGAGGGTGCGGAACTTCTTTAGCTCGGTAATGAGTAAAGAATATATCCGCACCCTCGCTTTTTGTATAATTTTCAGACTTTTCTTATTGTTTTTATAATCTGCGGATCAATCGGCTGATCGCTTCTGTCTGTCGGCGTTTCGGCAATCAGGTCAACAATGTCCATGCCCTCGGTAACTTTTCCGAAAGCGGCATACTCGCCGTCAAGATGCGGAGCATCGGCGTGCATAATAAAGAACTGGCTCGACGCACTGTTCGGGAACATAGTCCTCGCCATTGAAAGCACTCCTCTGGTGTGTTTTAGAGGGTTATCAATACCGTTTCGTTTGAATTCACCTTTTATGCTTTCGGCGTGCTTGGGATTTCCGTCTTTGTCCATACCGCCGCCCTGTATCATAAATCCGCTTATGACACGGTGGAATATAAGACCGTCATAGAAATGCTCGTCAATCAGCTTTAAAAAGTTTGCTACCGTTATCGGTGCGGAGGCGGGATAAAGCTCCGCTTTGATAATTCCGCCGTTTTCTATTACAATTTCAATATCCATTTTAGTATTCTCCTTAAATTTATTGTATTTTAGGGTCGATGCGGGCATCGACCCCTACGGGTTTGCGTGTTGCTTTGCGTGTCGATGTGGGCATCGACCCCTGCGGTTTGTGTGCTGTTTTGCGGGGCAATGTAGGCATTGACCCTGTGCAGGCGCGTTTACAATAATTGCAAACCGCCGTAGGGCAGGGGCTTGCTCCTGCCGAATTGCAAATTTCAATCGGTGCAAATGCCATTTTCGGCTGTGTTGTATTTCGTTCCGATTGTTTAATCAACCGTTATACTTTTTATCACAATCGGCTCTGTGGGCGCATCATTGGAGTCTGTTTGCACGGCTGCGATTTCGTCAACCACGTCCATACCTTCGGTAACTTCTCCGAACGCCGCATACTGACCGTCAAGATGCGTGCTGTCCGCCTGAACGATAAAGAACTGACTCGATGCACTGTCCATGCTGAGCGCCGTTCTTGCCATTGAGAGAACTCCTCTTTTGTGTGAAAGGGGATTGTCAACACCGTTTTGCTTAAATTCGCCTTTGATAGTATCGGTTTGCTTTTGTATGCCGCTTTTGTCCATACCGCCGCCCTGTATCATAAATCCGTTTATTACACGGTGAAATATGAGTCCGTCATAAAAATTCGTATTGCAAAGCTTTGTAAAGTTTTCAACCGTTATCGGAGCAAGCTTGGGATAAAGATTTGCTTTTATGCTTCTTCCGTCCTCAAGCGTTATCGTTATACCGACAGGGTCGGCTTTAAGCTGAGAAATGTCCGCCGCTGCCGTCGGTGAGGGTGACGGTGCGGCTTGTTGCTTTCCACAGGCGGAAAGCATACATATCAGCGCAAAAATCAGCGCTATTGCCGTAATTTTTTTCATTCTTCATCGCCTCCGACTGTTTCTTCGGTATTTTCTTCAGAGTCGGGAGTTTCTTCCTCCTCCTCGTGATCCGTTACCGCAATGCCGACAACTTTAACGCCTTCGTCAAGCTTCATAAGGCGCACACCCTGCGTCTGACGTCCGTAAGTGCTTATTTCCTCTGTATTCATTCGTATAACAACGCCCTCGGAGGTGATAAGCATTACATCAGTGTTTTCGCCTACGCCGACCATTCCGGCAAGCTTGCCCGTCTTTTCGGTAATCTTATAGGTGAATATACCCTTACCGCCCCTTGACTGTGCACGGTATTCATCAGGCTCCGTCTTTTTGCCGTAGCCGTTTTCGGTAACCATAAGCAGAGTATCGGAGGAGGAGAGGATAACGGCGCTTACAACTCTGTCGCCGTCATTTAATCTTATTCCGCGTACACCTCTGGTGGTACGTCCCATAGCACGGACGTCCGTTTCGTTAAATCTTATTGCAAGACCGTTGTATGTGGAAAGAATTATATCGTTTGTTCCGTCCGTAAGGCTTACGCTTATAAGCTCGTCGTCCTCAACAAGCTCTATCGCACGCAAACCGCCCTGGCGTATGCGTGAATAGTCCATTATATCGGTTTTCTTTACAAGTCCGTTCTTTGTTACAAATGTCAGATAATATCCGTTTTCAAATACGGGAACAGGTATCATAGCCGTTATCTTTTCGTCCTGTTCAAGAGGCAGAAGATTTACTATAGCCGTACCCTTTGCCTGACGTGTCGCTTCGGGGAGCTGATAGCCCTTTAAGCGGTAAACTATGCCGTGTGTGGTAAAGAACAGAATGTTGTTATGTGTGGAGGTGGTGAACAAATGCTCCACAACGTCCTCTTCACGTGTTGTTATGCCTGTTATGCCGCGTCCTCCTCTGCGCTGTGATTTGTATGTGTCAACGGGCATACGCTTTATATAGCCGTTTCTTGTAACGGTAACAACACATTCTTCTTCTTCGATAAGGTCCTCGTCCTCGAAATCGAGCGCAGCCATTGAAATTTCGGTTCTTCTGCCGTCGCCGTACTTGTTCTTTATTGCGGTGAGGTCCTCACGTACGATTTGAAGTATTTTGCCCTCGTCGGCAAGAATAGCCTCGTACTCGGCAATCTTTGCGGTGAGTTCATTGTATTCGTTGTCTATCTTTTCACGCTCCATACCCGATAAACGTCCCAATTGCATCTGAACGATTGCGGTTGCCTGAACGTCATCAAGTCCGAAACGAGCCATTAACGCCTCTTTTGCGTCAGGGATATTTTTTGAGGCACGTATAAGCTGTATTACTTCTTCAACGTTGTCTATAACTATTTTGTAGCCTTCAAGCAGATGCGCACGCTCCTGTGCCTTGTTGAGGTCATACTTGGTACGCCTTGTTATTACGTCCTCTTGGTGCGCTATATAATAGTCTATTATTTCACGAAGATTTAATACCTTAGGCTGTTTGTCTACAAGCGCTATAAATATTATTCCGAAAGAGTCCTGCATCTGCGTGAACTTGTAGAGGTTGTTTAACACAACGTTCGGGTTTGCGTCACGCTTAAGCTCTATAATAAAATGTATTTCCTCATCCGATTCGTCACGTGTTGACGCAATACCGTCGATTTTTCCGTCACGTACAAGCTCGTTGATGTGCTTTTCCATCTGAGCCTTGTTTACCTTGTACGGGATTTCGGAAACGATAATTCTTGCTTTGCCGTTTGCGTCCTCTTCGATTTCGGCTTTTGCTCTTAAGGTGATTTTTCCTCTGCCCGTGGTATACGCCTGGCGTATACCGCTCTTGCCCATAATAACTCCGCCTGTGGGGAAGTCCGGACCGGGGATGTAGTTCATAAGCTCGTCAATCGTTATCATAGGATCGTCGATGCAGGCTATTACGCCGTCGATAACCTCGGTAAGGTTGTGGGGCGGAATGTTTGTAGCCATACCTACGGCGATACCAGCGCTTCCGTTTACGAGAAGCTGCGGAAACCGTGACGGGAGAACGTCCGGTTCTTTTAACTTATCGTCAAAGTTCGGTACAAAATCAACCGTGTTCTTTTCAATATCCGTCAGCATAAGTGCGGAAATCTTGGACATTTTCGCCTCTGTGTAACGGTATGCGGCAGGGGGGTCGCCGTCAATCGAACCGAAGTTTCCCTTGCCTTGAACGAGCGGATACCTCAGTGAGAAATCCTGTCCCATACGCACCATTGCGTCATATACCGATGCGTCGCCGTGCGGATGATATTTACCGAGCACGTCGCCGACCGTTGTTGCAGACTTCCTGAAATCGTTTTCGTATAAAAGACCGCCCTCGTACATATCGTAGAGAATACGTCTGTGAACGGGCTTCATACCGTCACGCACATCGGGGAGCGCACGGCTCACGATAACGCTCATTGCGTAGTCGATATACGCCTTTTTCATTTCTTTGTCCAGATCGACATTAACCACCGTTTGGTTTTCAATCACGGACATATCCAGTTCTTTGTCTTTGGATTTTTTCGCCATAATAATCTCCATTCCGCCTATGCGGCTTAAAGTTTGATTTTCGTTAATAATACTCTATAAATTATATCACATTTTGCCCAAAAAAGCAAGGATTTAAAACGATTTTACGAGCATACGAACACAATTCTTTCATCTGTATCATCGGGCTTTTCAAATGTATACGGACGGTAGATGTCAATATTTTCAAATCCTGCCTTTTTAAGCAGTGTTTTAAGCTCCGATACGGAATATGCATGCTGAAGATGACGTTCCTCAAACCGCTTGTAATTATTTTTTGTGCGGACAAAAAAAGTGATAAGCATATCCGAAATATTTCTGCCGTCTATGTATCTGTTCTGCCAGGTGTAGAACACGTTTTTATCGGAATAGGTGAAAGTGTTGTTTCCGACAATCTGCTTTAATTTATAGCGTGTGCTTATATCGAATATAAAAAGTGCGCCCGGATCCATAAAGCAGGTTTTCATACGTGTAAACATTTTAAGGAGCGACTTCGGGGGAAGAACATAGTTTATTCCGTCTATCATACATAAAAATGCGCCCATCGTTCCGTACAAATCAAGGTCCGTCATATTCTGATTAAGATATAGAATGTCAAGTCCCTCCGATTTTCTGCGTGCAATGCCGAGCATATCCTCGGAAATATCTATTGCGGTCATATCGTAACCTCGCTTTGCAAGGGGAATAGTTACATTTCCCGTACCGCACGCAAGCTCGCACACCAAATCGGGGTTTACGCCGTAGTGCGAGAAAATATTTTCGATATAGTCGGCAAGATGCTCGTAATTAATGTCTTTGTGCATAAGATAGTCGTAAATTTCGGCAAATTCTCCGTAGCTATTCATTATCCTGCTCCTTAAGACGTCCGATTACTAAATTATAGCCGTCATTGCCGTAATTTAAACATTTGTTGACACGGCTTATCGTTGCTGTGGAGGCGCCTGTCTGTGCGGCAATGTCGGAATATATCTTCTTTTCCGCAAGCATAAGCGCAACCTCCATTCGCTGGCTCATGGAGTGTATTTCCGATATTGTGCATAAATCAACAAAAAAATCATAACATTCGTCAATGTTTTTTAATTGCAGAATTGCCTTCATGAGCGTGTCTGTGTGTTCGTTTCGTAAATCCTTCAAATCAATCACCTGCTATTTATTATATTACTGTATCATTATACCATATTAAAGCGTGAAAGTAAACACTTATTTTTTGCCCATAATATCATAACTGCGCATAACCTCTTTGCGCTTTTGCGAGGCGTACTGCGCATAATATTTGTGAGTTACTTCAATGTTTTTGTGCCCCATAAGCTCGGCAACCATTTTTATGTCTATGCCGTCCGCTATCAGATTGCACGCAAACGTTCGCCGCAGTGCGTGGGGGCGTGTTTTGTCGGGGTCGGTTATGCCGACGGCATGGCAGTATTTCTTTAAGTTTTTCTCAACGCTCTGCGCCGTCATACGCTTTCCCAGACGGCTTAAAAACAGCGCTTTTTCGTCTTTTGCGTTTTCTGTTTCAAGGCGCTTTTGCATATATGCAAACAGCTCGTTTTCCACCTGTACGGGCATAAACACCTCCTGCTGATCGCCGCCTTTTCGTGTTACGATGAACGAGGAGGAGTCGAAATCCACGTCCGTAATATCAAGATTTATAAGCTCGCTCACACGGCAGCCCGTGCCGAGATACGCCGTAAACAGCGCAACGTCACGCAGACGGCGGTTTTCGTATTCTGCAAGGTCACGACCCGTAAAATAGTTCCCGCCGTTATAGATGCAGTCTATAAGAGCGACCGTTTCCTGTGATGACAGCGGACGTTTCATCTTTTGATGTATCTTTTTGAAATCTATTTTGTCCGTCACATTTTGCGTGAGCATATCGTTTTTGTACATATACGAAAACAATCCCCGTATGCCGGAAAGCTTGCGGTTTATGCCATATTCGCTGTTTCTGCGCGTGCATTTCATATGCCGTCCGTCGAGCGTTACAATATCCGCCTCGTACTCACGCAGATATGCCTGAAACGCCGTCAGATCACGCAGTGTGACCTGCTCCATATGCGCAGGCGTAAAATCCTCGAGTGCGGCAACGTCCTTGAATTTGAATTTTCTCAGATATTCAAGAAATACCTTTATATCAATGCTGTAGCCTATCTGTGTGTTCACGCTTTCGCCGTTGTACGCCAGCTCTATGTATTCAAACACAAAGTCGGGAAGCTGTGACAAAAAGTTTGAAAGCTTTGTGTATTTACTCATATTACCCTCCGAAATATCAAGCATTATACATATATTATAAGATTTTTTTTTGAATTTTTCAATATTATTTTAAAAATACTATAGACGAAACGGAAATTTTATAGTAAAATAGAATAATAAAGAAACAGACAGCATATCGGAGAAAGGAATGAATGTTATGCAGTTAAAGACAGATGAAACTTTGGGAACGGTATCGATTTCAAATTCTGTTATAGCGGAAATTGCCGGCGCAGTGGCGGTTAAGTGCTACGGCGTTGTCGGAATGGCGTCGAGGAATAAAACGGACGGAATAGTTAATTTGCTCCGTGCGGATACTATGACGAAGGGTATAAGCGTTACGATTGAGGACAGCGGCATAATCGTTGATATGCATATAATTGTCGAATACGGTATAAACATAAACACCACCTGCAAGAGCATTGTAAACCGTGTGCGGTATACGCTGGAGCACACAATCGGACTGCGTGTAAACAAGGTGAACGTCAGAGTTGAAGGCGTAAGAGTTGATTAAGGGGTGAGTACAATTAATATTCTGGACGGAGAGATTTTTTCGCAGATGATAATTTCGGGTGCGAATAATCTGTATAATAATAAACAAACAGTTGATGATTTGAATGTATTTCCCGTGCCGGACGGCGATACGGGAACAAATATGTCGCTTACCATAACGGCTCTTTCAAAGGAGCTTTTGTCAAAGAAACCGTCTACGGTGACAAAATCGGCGGATACTATGGCTTTTGCGGCATTAAGAGGTGCAAGAGGAAATTCGGGAGTTATCCTTTCACAGTTTTTCAGAGGAATATCGAAAAGTATGAAAGGAATGAAAGAGTGTAACGGCACAGCCTTTGCGGCGGCACTGGCTGAAGGGTCTGCGGCGGCGTACAAAGCCGTTATGAAACCTACCGAGGGAACTATCCTCACCGTGGCACGTGAGGCGGCTGCGGGTGCGCAGGTGAAAGCAAGCACCGAGGAGGATATAACGCTTATTCTCGAAAGCGCCGTTGAGCGTGGCAGAGAAGCGCTTGCAAAAACCCCGGAACAGCTCCCGGCACTGAAACAGGCAGGCGTTGTTGACGCAGGCGGACAGGGTTGGATATTTGTGCTTGAGGGTGCTTTGGAATATCTTAAAACCGGTAAAGTTATCGAAAAAGAGGGCGGCGATGCCGCTCCCGAGGTACAGCATAAGAAAAAGGCACAGGAGAATATCAAAACTGAGGATATAAAATTCTCATACTGTACGGAGTTCATTATCGAGAAGAAAGAAACGGGTTCTCCCGTGGATAATTTCAGAAATACAATATCGCCAAAGGGCGATTGTATGCTTGTAATAGATGATGACGATATAGTAAAGGTACATATCCATACCAATCATCCGGGATTTGTACTTGAGGAGGCGCTTAAGGTCGGCGAGCTTATAAATCTTAAAATAGATAATATGAAGCATCAGCATAATTCCATTATAAGCGACGCACCGCAGACGGAAAAACCGAAAGCTACCAAGCCGGCGGAGGTAAAGCCGGATAAGGAAAAGACTGCTCCCAAGAAAAAGGCGGAGCTTAAAGAGGTCGGCTTTGCGGCGGTCGGAGCAGGAAAGGGATTTGTTAAAATCTTAAAGGATTTGGGCGTTGACAAGGTGATAGAGGGCGGACAGACAATGAATCCGTCCACCGATGATATTTTAAAGGCGGTAAGCAAGGTAAAGGCAAAGACGGTTTACGTTTTCCCGAACAATAAAAATATCATTCTTGCGGCAAATCAGGCGGCAGAGCTTGCGGCGGACAAGAAAATTGTCGTTATTCCGACAAAGAACATACCGCAGTGCATAAGCGCCGTTACTGCTTATAACGATAAGCTTGACGCCGAAACAAACGAAAAAGCAATGAACAAAGCGGTGCAGGGAGTGCGTGCGGGACAGATAACGTACGCCGTGCGTGATACCGAAATAGACGGCAGAGAAATCAAAAAAGGCGATATTCTCGGAATATCGGGCAGTGATATATCCGTTGTCGGCGAAAATGCGGAGGACGTTCTTGCGGATTTGGCGGACACTCTTGCGGACGAGGATACGGAATATATAACGCTCTATTATGGAAAAGATGTTAAAAAGGCACAGGCAGAGGAAATTGCAAAAAGAATAGAAGAAAAATATGCCGATGATGAAATCGAAGTTTCGCTAAAGAGCGGCGGACAGCCGGTATATTATTATGTAATAGGCGTAGAGTGATATAAAAAGGCTGTAAAAATTTGATTTTTACAGCCTTTGCTTTTAAGAGGACTATGAAAGATATAAGATATTTAAAGGGCGTGGGCGAGAAAAGGGCGGAGCTTTTCGCAAAAAAAGGAATAAATACCGTTGAGGATTTGCTGTACTTTTTCCCGCGCACATATGAGGACAGGAGCAAAACAAAATATATTGCCGACTGCGAAAACGGAGAAACCGTATGCGTAAGCATTACGGTTTATTCGCCTGTGCGTGAACACCGCATACGCCGAAATATGACGGTGTACAGTATGATAGCAAGCGATGAGTCGGGCGTTATGAACGTTGTGTGGTATAATAACCGCTTTGTAAAAGACGCATTCAAAACGGGCGAAAAGTACATATTATACGGAAAAATAGCGTTTAACCGCAATAAAATCGAAATGGTAAACCCTATGTTTGAAAAGGGCGAGGGCGGTAAGTTTACGGGAAAAATAGTACCTATATATCCGCTTACGGAGAATTTAAAGCAGAAAACCGTCCAGTCGGTTATGGAAACGGCAATAAAAGAGGCGGGACGTCTGGACGAATACATTCCCGACGAGGTGCGTGAAAAGTATAAAATAGCCGAAATAAACTACGCAATGCGGAATATTCATTTCCCCGATGATTTTGAAAGCTATAATACGGCACGCAGGCGTTTTGTTTTCGAGGAGCTTATTATGCTTCAGCTTGCGCTGTTTTCGATAAAAGGCAATACGGAAAAGAAAAAGGGAATAGTGTTTGAGGATACCTGTATAGATGAGTTTTTAAGCTCGCTGCCGTTTCCGCTTACGGGTGCGCAGAAACGCACGCTTGACGAAATACTTGCGGACTGCTCGGGCGGAGGAGTGCTGAACAGGCTTGTGCAGGGCGATGTCGGCTCGGGAAAAACGGCGGTTGCGGCAGGTGCGATATTCGCGGCGGTGAAAAACGGCGCACAGGCGGCGATGATGGCGCCGACCGAAATACTTGCAAATCAGCATAAGGAAACGCTTGAAGCGTTTTTCAAAGACTTTGATATTAAAGTAGTAATGCTTACGGGAAGTATGAAAGCGGCGGAAAAGCGTGCGGCTTATGAAATGCTCGCAAGCGGTGAGGCTGACGTTGCGGTCGGAACGCATGCAATCATACAGGATAAGGCGGAGTTTAAAAATCTCGGGCTGGTAATTGCGGACGAACAGCATCGTTTCGGGGTTGAACAAAGGGCAAAGCTTTCGGAAAAGGGCAAAAATCCGCATATGCTTATAATGTCCGCAACGCCCATTCCGAGAACGCTTGCGCTTATTCTGTACGGCGATTTGGACATATCCGTGATAGACGAACTGCCCCCCGGCAGAAAAACGGTCAAAACGTATGCCGTGGGCGAAAATATGCGTGCGAGGATAACGGCGTTTATCGAGAAAAACGTGAAAAACGGCACGCAGGTGTACGTTGTCTGTCCGCTTGTTGAGGAAACGGAAAAGAGCGACCTTGAAAATGCGGAAAATCTGTCTAAGAAATTACAGCAGACTTTTCCCGGTTTCCGTGTGGGACTTGTGTACGGCAAAATGAAAAACAACCTGAAAGATGAAGTAATGAACGATTTTGCCGACGGTAAGATTGATATTCTCGTATCCACAACGGTAATAGAAGTCGGCGTAAACGTGCCGAACGCAAACCTTATGATAGTGGAAAATGCGGAGCGGTTCGGACTTTCCCAGCTGCATCAGCTGAGAGGACGTGTCGGCAGAGGTGCAGAGCAGGCATACTGCGTTTTGATTTCTCACGGGAACAGTAAAATTATAAAAAAGCGTATGGAGACAATGTGTATTTCAAACGACGGATTTTATATAAGCGAACAGGACTTAAAGCTGAGAGGTCCGGGTGATTTCTTCGGCACACGCCAGCACGGACTGCCCGAAATGAAAATCGCAAATCTGTTCGAGGACGGCGACATTCTGCGTGACGCACAGCAGGCGGCAAAGGATATAATAAGCGGAAATATTCAATGCGGAAAACTGCGCGAGCGCTGTAAAAAGCTTTTTATAGATAAAATTGTTATGAATTGACGGTATAATTTTTCAAAATCGGGGCAAATTATCAGCAGACAGATAAAATCTGCTTAAAAATTTGCTTTGTGCTACGGCACGGAAAGGAAAGGTTAAATATGTCAAAGAGTAAAAAAGCGGCACTGGAAAGCTTTAAGATGGAAGCGGCAAGAGAAGTCGGCGTAACAATGGGCGAGAATTATAACGGAGACCTTACCGCAAAGCAGGCAGGCTCAATCGGCGGAAGAATGGTCAAGAAAATGGTTGAAGAATACGAGAAAAACCATAAGTAAGTTTGTATCGGAAAACAGGCTGTGAAAACTAATTTCACAGCCTGTTTTTATTTGGGAAAATACTTGACATATATCGACTCTGCGTGTTATAATTGGCATATAAACCAATTTTGCAAGAAAGGAGGGCTTTATATAGCAAGAAGATACAACAGTGAGGAATCAAGAAGGCGTATTTTATCGGCGTGTGTAAAGCTGTTTATCGAAAAGGGATACCACAGCACAACAGTTGCGGAAATTTTAAAGGAGGCGGACGTTACAAGCTCCACCTTTCAGAATATTTTCCGCACCAAAGACGGCGTTTTGTCGGAGCTTACGGAATTTATGTTTTCAAATCAGTTTGCTTCGGCGAGAATTATCGCAAAGGAAAACCTGAGCCCGGTATATGTATACGCCGTGGAAACTTCAATTCAGCTTGCGCTTACGGAAATTAACGAAAATCTTCGTGATATTTATGTAGAGGCATATTCATATCCCGAAACGGCGGGGTATATACACAGGCACACGGCACAGGAACTGCACAAGATATTTTCCTCATATCTTCCCGAATGTTCCGAAAGTGATTTCTATGAAATGGAAATCGGCACATCGGGGATTATGTGCAGTTATATGGCTAAAAAATGCGATATGTATTTTACATTGGAAAAAAAGATTTCAAGATTTCTTGCAATGAGTATGAGCGCATATAATGTTCCCAAGGAGGAACAGAAAAACGTTATGGATTACGTTATGCGGATTGACATCAGAAAAACGGCAAATGCGGTTATGCATAAGCTGTTTGAGAGTCTGGCAATGAGGTATGAATTTGAACTGGAGATGTAAAAAGGGAGGAAGAAAGATGAGAAAACGGTTTATAAGCGCATTTATCGTATTATGTATGATTATTTGCACTATTCCGGCAGAGGTATCCGCATTGGTGGGCGCCGTGCGTGAACCGTCCGAGCTTGTAACGGGGAAAAGCGAAAATTACAACGGATATAAAGTAAGCTGGATTAACAACAAGTATATCCGATTTTATTTCCTTGAGGACACAAGAGAAAGAGATAAAAACAACTATATGGTAACCGTGCCGGCGAGAAATGAAGGCTCGGCAGCCGAAGCTTACGATATGGTGTTTAATAAAAAGGTATATCAGCGTGAATATTTCACAAAAAATTCAAGCGAAGTACCGTACGACAGCAGAAATGTATCAATAAATCTGAGCGAGCGGTGCATAACGGTCGGATACACGTTCGGCGGAAAGTACAATGCACACACGAAATATGTAATAGAAAAGCTTGACGAAGGCGAAACAAACGGATTTACGCCGGGCGGAACGCTTTTGGCAGACGACAGTGACGGCGGAAGAACCTATGGTATAAGAGCATACTCCACTGCGGGATATATGCTTGATCAGACAAAGATTGAATACCCAAATCTGCGGCACTGCATAGAGATGAAAGGCTTTAACAGAATGGGTCATGAATCCGCACAGAGTGCGGCGTCTTTGTATATGAATACGGCAATCGGAAATACAAACGACGGATTTACCAACACTCCGGCGGCTATTCCGGGCGCAATGTCACGCATAAAGACAAACAAGGTTATGTACAGCGCAAAAAGCGAAGCCGTAACCGAAGTTATGACAAAAGGATACACATGGGCAAATCCGTTTACGGCAACTTCGCTTTTATACAGCAGATATGTTGACGGATTTAACTATGAAGATGCCATGCCCGATTATGTTTCAACAACGGCAAACGGAGATGTAATAATAGAAAACGAAGTCGGCTTAATGGGAATTGAGATGTGGCATAGCAGTTATTCCACGCTCTGGGGTTTCAGAGGCTTGTATACAAATGACGATAGCAGTTTTACACCGAGCGATGATGTGAAAATAAGCACAGAGGCAAAGCATCTGGGAATATACAAAAGCGGAGACAGCTACATAGCTGTACCGGCTAAAAACGAAAATGAACTCGGTGCGCACAAGAAAAAATACGGCGAACCGAAAGCCGTAATAAGAGGAGCATTTGAGGAAAAGAACGGCAGATATGAATTTACCGCCGGGGTTGCGGCTCTTTCGTCAACCATTACGGCTGTGTGGTCGATTTCGGACGGCAGACTTTCGGTAGGTAAGGACGGCAGTATCGAACTGAGCCATTTAAGTCTGAATACGCCGACTTTCAAATTCTATCAGGAAAAAAGCGGTATATCGGACGGACTTTCTATGGAAATGTGCGATGATGGTATTTCCGTAACGATGAACCCCGATACAAACAGTGCCGTTATGGCGATAGATATTCCGGGAACGGATATAAGACCCGACGGCGCAGTGATAAAGAACAGCGGAAACATCAGCTTTGTGGGAGAGGTAAGCTTTCAGTTGTTCCCGGGAGCGGAGTTTAATATAGAGGAACTCGGCTACGGAATAAAACAGGAAAAATTTAAAGTGAACGGTATCCGTGCAAACGGAAAAATAGACACGGCGGAGATGATCGGTCTTGAAATGGGTAAGCTTGAGGGCGTAATAGATACGTTTACGCCGTATTATCATTTTACAATGGAGCTGAACGTTTTCGATTTGTTTGAAAGCGAGGCGGAGCTTGAGCTTAAGAAATCAAAGCTGACAGGCTCGCTTATGCCGAATAAGCTTTACTTCTACGCAGGCTCGGATCTGGCAAAAATTCCGCTTGTACCGCCTGTTGTGGTAGCGTACATAAAGGGAGCCGGCGGCGGTTTTGACGGACTTGCTGATTCGTTTAACGGCGACTTCTTTGCAATTCCTCCGTTGAAGCTTAAAATTACCGGTAAAGGCGAGGTTTTAAACGTACTTGAGGCAAAAGCTTCATACACTCTCGGTCCCGCATACTTCAAGTCTGAAGCCGAAGATGTCGGAATTTCGTTTATGAAACAGCTTAAGCTGATTGACGAATTTTCAATATATGAAGGTATTCAGGGCGAAACACGCAGTTACGGCGGCAAGGATTATACCGGCTTAAACGCTATGGGCGGAGCAGGCGTACATATAAGTATTCCGCAGAACTGGAAAATAATTCAGGCGGAAGGCAATCTTGACGCAAGCGTATTTGCCGGACTTGACAGCTATAAGGCCCCGACAAGCGCCTATGCTGTGGCTGATTTGAGCGGCGGCATAAGAGGAAGTCTGCATCTGCCGGACGAGGGATTCGGCGCAATAAGCGGCTTATGTTTCGGCTCAACCGGATTTGATTTTTACCTCGGTGCAAACACACGTATGAATGTGCGTGGAAGTTTTGACAACGCTGTAAACTCGTTGTTTAACAACTTCAAGGTATACGGCGGAGTAAAGAAAGAGGCAAACTGGAGAATATTCAAATACAGAATATACTACATTTTCCCGCAGAACAATATCGGCTATACTATCCGAGGACCGTTCAGATCATTGCCCGAATGGGATTGGTCGGAACACAGACCGACAAGCGGATATGCGGAATATACAGACGAGGACGGCGCAGTTGTATATGTGGCTGTCAATGCCGAGGATATTGGCATAATAGTTGAAGAAAATGCATCGGAATATGCGGTATCGGGCGGAAATACATTCTCAAAGGACGTAATAATAAATGCTTCGCCCGAAGAACAAATTCCCGATGAAGGAAACCTTATTATAATGGTTACTCCTAAAGATGACAGCACCGATATAAACGCATTTGCGGACAGTCTTTCGGTTACGAAAGACGGCTCGCCGATAGACTTGATAAAGCCTGTATACAATCAAAACGGCGAGATTGAAAACGAGTCGGATATGAACGTATACATAATGAAGAATGGAATGGGCAAGAACTGTGTGCTTATAGGCGTCGGAGATACGAACGTGAACAACGGCGACAGCTGGAATGTAACGTCGTCGCTTGCAGACTTTGACGCAAGCGTCAATGCGTCAAAACCGTTTGACAGCCTTGATGCAAGCCTTTCGGGTTACAGCCTGAGCGGCAGCGTTAAAAATCCCGACGGGGACACGGAATATATTCTTGCAACGTATTTCGGAAGCGAACCGGGAAAAACCGAAAATATTATAGAGTATAAAGATGTAACTGATACGTCGGATATTTCAGCGGTAATTCCGAGCGAGGGAACAATGCTTCCGTCGGGCGATTATTACGTTACGGCACGTCTTTTGAAAAAGATTTTGGCGGATATTAACGGAACAAGCGAGGAAATTCTTCTCCCGGTTGATGTTGCAGAGCTCGGCAGTGTAACCTATACAAATACGTTACAGCCGAATGCTCCGTCGGGTGCGGCAATCAAGCCGTCGGGAAATGAGATTATGAACGCCGAATGGAATGAGGTCGGCAATGCTGGCGGATACAGTGTAGCCATATATCAACAGCAGGACGACGGCAGCTTTGCCGATACGGGCAGAGGTTACGTATATGACGCAGAGGATATAAAAGCGTCAAAGATAAAGGGCATAAGATATGACGCATCGGCAGGAAAATACGTACTCGATATGGCGCTCACCGTAAGCGGAACAGATGTGGAATATGATATTGAAACAAAAACCACATCGGTATCGCAGAGTCAGTCACAGCCGCTCGAAGCGGACAAAACATATATGATAGGCGTTAAGGCATACAATTATATGACGGATGAGGACGGAAATAAGGTAGACAACTTAAAGGTTTACAGTGCCGAAACACGTTCAAATGAGTCCGAATTGCCGAAGTATGAACCGCTTGAAATATCGGCTGAACTTAAAACAGAGGACTCAAACAGCAACTCTGTTAATCAGACGGTAACCGAAAATGAGGACGGCGTTTTAAGCTGTACGGCAGGCGGCGGATTTGATAACAAGTGGTATTTATACATTTCATCAAAGGAGCAGAATGCAGAGTACACTGTTACAAGAGAAGATACAGATGCATTGGTTGGCTTTGACACGGATAAGAACTGTCACTTTATAGATAACACAGATATTGACGGCTCCGTAATGGTGAGAATTGATGCAAAGGTAAATAAAGGCACTTACACGGATATTACAACAAAGTATATGCTTATAGAAAAGGATAACACACCTCCTGCATTGAGCATGGACAGCGCTGTTGTATATGCCGACAAGACAACCGGTGCATATGAGATAACAGGTCTGACAGAGCCTAATGCGGATATTTACCTGAGTGTTTATCCCGATTACGAAAATCCCGACGGACTTATAAAGGTTGCAACCGCAGGTGCGGACGGAAGATTTTCATACAGAGAAAATCTTATTCTTACCATTGAGCATGAGAAACTTGACGAAAACGGCGATCCCGTTCTTGATGAAGAAGGTTATCCTATCAGAGAAACAGTTCCTAATCTGAGCGGAGAAATTGCAATCTTTAAGGCAAAAGATTCTGCCGGAAATCAATCGGCAGCGGAGATAGTAAGCGTACTTGTAAAAGATGACGCTCAGACTCTTAAGAGTATTGCCGTAACAACAATGCCAAATAAGACAAAGTACAATGCCGGTGAAGAATTTGATCCGGACGGAATGGTAGTAACAGCTGCATTCAACGACGGCAGTACAATGACGGTTGACGATTATATTGTTGAGCCGACGGGCGCTCTTGCAAACGGAACACGCTCCGTAACAGTAAGCTACACATTTGGTAACGATACAAAAACAACCACAGTACCGATTACCGTAGGAACAGGCTCGTCACCGACGGGCGGCGGAGGCGGAGGTTCGTTAAGCTTTACGGTTAAGTTTGAAACAAACGGCGGAACTGCTGTTCGTTCCGAAAGCGTAAAGAGAAACGATGCCGTATCGGAACCGCAGACTCCCGTAAGAGAGGGATATGATTTCGCAGGCTGGTACACCGACAAAGAACTGAAAACGAAGTACGATTTCAGCTCAAAGGTAACAAAGAGCATAACTCTTTATGCGGCATGGACGCCGAAAGATAACTCGGCAAATCAAATTGTGCTGACAATAGGCAAAAAAGAAGCGACAGTATTCGGAAAAACGGTTGAAAATGATGTTGCTCCGAAGATTGTAAATGACAGAACAATGCTTCCCGTAAGATTTGTTGCAGAAAGTTTGGGCGCAACGGTAAGCTGGGACGGTGACAACAGGCTTGTAACGATAAAGGGGAAAAATGAGAAAGGCGAGGACGTGACAATTCTCATTACAATCGGCTCGGATACTGCTGTGATAAACGGCGAAAGTGTTGAGCTTGACAGCCCCGCATTTCTTGAGAATGACCGCACATACACACCAGTAAGGCTTGTAGCGGAAAGACTCGGCGCAGATGTCGAATGGATAGGCGCAGAGCAAAAGGTTATAATTACAAAGAAATAATAGCCACAAAAAAAATCGAGGTGCAAACACCTCGATTTTTTTATGCAATAATTTTTGGCGACAGGAGCAAAAAATGAAATATCACTTTTTTTATGCCGCCGCTTGACGTGCGGATTTTTTATATACGAAATACAGATAAACGCAGTGAGCCGAAAACGTAATAAGCCAGCTCAAAGGATAAGAGAAGAACAGTACGCCTATGGAGCGGTGCGCCTGAAATACCGTAAGTACCCATAAAATTCTTATACCGCATGCGCCTATAAGCGAGGTTACCATCGGTACAACCGAATATCCCAGACCGCGTATACAGCCGACCGCAACCTCCATTGTTCCGCACAGGAAGTATGCCGAGCAGACATATAACATTCGTATCATACCCTCGGATATTGCGGCAGGGTCGGAGGTGTATACCGATAAAAGCTGCCTTGAGAACAGAATGGCTGTGTTGCCGAGTATAAGTCCCGTAGCAGTGACGTATGCAAGGTTTATGAAAAATGATTTTTTAACTCGCTTGTAGTTGCCTGCACCTGCATTTTGCCCTGTAAAGGTCATGGACGAGTGGTAGAAAGCGTTCATTGCGGTATATACAAAGCCTTCAAAGTTTGCCGCTGCCGCACTTCCTGCCATGGTTGCCGAGCCGAACGAGTTTATTGCTGACTGAAGAACTATGTTTGAAAGCGAAAAAATCGTTCCCTGCAATCCGCTCGGAATACCGATGCGGAGAAGTTCCTTCAATACTCTTTTGTCTATGCTGAGTTTCTTTAATTCAAGCTTTGTTGAGCCTTTTGAAAGCATAAGGCATAAAACTATCAGAATTGCGGAAAGGTACTGCGAAATGATTGTTGCCAGTGCAACGCCCGCAACACCGAGTTTAAAAACTATAACAAATATAAGGTTTAAAATTACGTTTAAAACTCCCGAAAGTGTGATTATGTACAGCGGACGCTGTGTATCGCCCGTTGCACGCAGAATTGCACTTCCGAAGTTGTATATCAGAATAGCCGGTTCGCCGATCATACAAATATTAAAATATGTAATCGCCAATTCAAGTACATCATCGGGCGTTCCCATAAGCAGCAGTGCGCCTCTTGAAAAGCATATGCCCAATAAACCTATCAGTACTCCGCCTATTGCACTCACCAGTATAGAGGTATGTACCGTTTTTTCTATTTTTCTGAGGTCGTTTGCGCCGTAAGCACGTGCCACGAGAATGTTTGTGCTGACCGATAATCCTATGAAAAAGTTGATAAAAAGGTTGCCGAGAGACGTTGTCGAACCAACTGCCGCAAGCGCTTCACGCCCGGTGAAACGCCCTACAACGATTACATCTGCGGCGTTAAAGAGAACCTGCAAAACGCCGGACAGCATCAAAGGCAGTGAAAATATAAGTATTTTGCCGGCAAGACCGCCGTGCGTCATATCCATTTCATGCGATTTCATATTAATTCCTCCCCGTAATTACTTATTATACACCCGTTAATTTTTTTGTCAATATATTTGCTAATTTTTTTTCGGTGTGATATAATTGTAAAAAAGCATAAAGGTGAAATGTTATGATAAGAATTTCAAATATAAAAATTCCCGTTTCCGAAAGTGAGGAAAACTTAGCCGAAACGGTGCGAAAAATGTACGGTATACGGGAAATAAAATCGTTTAGAATATTTAAAAAATCAATAGACGCGCGCAGAAAAAATGCGGTGGTGTTTGTATACAGCGTCGATGTTGAAACGGAAAATGATGAAAAGTACCTCGGAAAGAATGTTTCTAAAGTCACTTATGAGGATTACAAATTTCCCGAATGTAAAAACCGTGACAAGCATATAGTAGTTGCCGGAATGGGACCTGCGGGGCTGATGTGTGCGCTTATGCTGGCAAAAAGCGGAGTTAAGGTTACGGTACTGGAGCGTGGGAAATGCGTTGAGGAGCGCAAAAAGGATACGGAGCGTTTCTTTTCCGAACGTGTGCTTGATGAAAATTCAAACGTGCAGTTCGGCGAGGGCGGTGCGGGAACTTTCTCGGACGGAAAGCTCACAACGGGGATAAGCGATTTCCGCATACGCAAGGTTTTGGAGGAGTTTTATGTCCACGGTGCGCCCGAGGAAATACTTTATACCGCAAAGCCGCATATCGGCACGGATAATCTTTGCAATATGGTGCGCAATATGCGAAAGAGCATAATCGAATACGGCGGTGAGGTGAAGTTTTCGCACACACTGACAGATATAATTATTGAAAACGGTGCTCTGACAGGGGCAGAGGTGACCTGCGGCGGCGAAAAGAAAATTATAAAAGCAGACGCAGTTGTTCTGGCAACGGGACACAGCGCAAGGGATACGTTTGAAATGCTGAGACGCCGCAGTGTGCCTATGGAGCGCAAGGCGTTTTCGGTAGGTGTGAGAATTGAACATAAGCAGTCGGTAATAAATGAAAGCCAGTACGGCGATAATGCAGAATACTTGGGTGCGGCGGATTATAAACTGTCGGTGCATTTGCCGTCGGGCAGGGGAGTGTATACGTTTTGTATGTGCCCCGGCGGTGAGGTTATAGCGTCGGCGTCCGAAAAGGGCGGCGTGGTGACGAACGGTATGAGCCGATATAAACGTGACGGAGAGAATGCCAACAGTGCCGTGCTTGTAAACGTAACGCCCGATGATTTTGACGGAGATGATGTGCTTGCCGGAATGTATTTTCAAAGGGAAACGGAGCAAAAAGCGTTTAAAGCCGGAGGCGAAAATTATAATGCGCCGGCGCAGACGGTGGGGGATTTTCTCGGTACGGAGAAAAGCGAACATATAAATCCGACATACCGCCCCGGCGTGACGTTTACCGAGCTTGAAAAGGTACTTCCGCCGTTTGCGGTAAACGCAATCCGTGAGGCACTGCCGCTTTTGGATAAAAAATTGCACGGCTTTGCGGACGGCGGTGCTGTAATGACAGCGCCCGAAACACGCTCGTCATCGCCTGTGCGTATTCTGCGCAGCGGCGAAACCCTGCAATCGGATATAAAGGGCTTGTTTCCGTGCGGAGAGGGTGCAGGCTATGCAGGCGGAATAACGTCTGCGGCGGTTGACGGAATAAAGGTCGCAGAAAAAATAGTTGAAAATATATGCATATGATGTTATAATTTAATAAGAACATATTCGGATAAAGAAAGGATAAGATTATGAAAAAAACAGCGATAGCCGCAGGAATGCTTGCACTTGCTTGCTCGTTCGGCGCATATGCGGCGGAGATAACTCCGTCGGTGTATATAAACGGCGGAAAAATAAATTTTGAAGAACAGCCGTATATAGATACGGAAATCAATCTTACAATGGTGCCGATACGAGGAGTTTTTGAGGCGGTCGGAGCAAGCATTGTATGGGACGGCGATAATCAGACGGTTATAGGAATGAAAGATAATTCATTCTTTTCATTGCAGATAGGACAGAACAGGGCGTTTATAAACGGCGAGGAATATACGCTTGAAACGCCTGCTGTTATAAAAAACGATACAACCTTTGTACCGCTGAGATTTGCTATGGAGGCACTCGGGGCGGACGTTTCATGGGACGGCGTAAACTGTGCCGTTATGATAAGCACAAAATAAGACTGCAAGAAAAAAATCTCAAAGCAAATTTTGCTTTGAGATTTTTTTATAAAACGATAATTTCAGGGTTGACAACCGTATTTTGCAGTGATATAATGTCGCTGTTCAATTAAAAAACAAGTAAAAATGAGGCGATAAAATGGAAAAAAGCCAAAACGGATCAACAGCCCACAGACTGATATTTTTAGGCGCTCTGTCGTATTTCGGAAGTTATCTGACACGAGTAAATTTAAGCGCAGTCATTGAAGAATTGTCAACGGCAAATGTGCTTTCAAAGGAGATACTTGCTCTTGCGGTTACGTGCAATGTAATCAGCTACGGAGTAGGACTAACGTTATCAGGATTTTTGTCGAACAAATTTCAGCCAAAATATCTTATGTTTTTGAATTTTATTCCTGCGGCGCTTGTGAATTTGGTTATTCCACTTAACGGCTTTTTGGGCGGTGGTATTGCCATCGTTGTTGCATGGATTATAAACGGATTTGCCCAGGCGCTTATGTGGCCGGCTCTTATAAAAATATTTCTGCATTATTTGGATTCAAAAGAGTATGACACGGGAGTATTCGCAACCGCTGTCGGCAGCGGCTTGGCATCGGTTCTTACATATTTAATGGTTCCTGTGTTTTCGGCGTGCTTCGGCAAAAACGGATGGGTGTTTATGTTTATCATACCTGCCGTGTTTGCGTTTGTTCTCGGTTTTATATGGATTTTTTCCGATTATAAGATTGTTTCCGTAAAAACTCCGAAACAGGAGGTACAATCGGAGGGAAAAATTTTTATCCCGATAATTGCCGCAGCTGCATTTGCTATTGTACTCCACGGCATTTTGCGTGACGGCATAACAACATGGATGCCTACATATATTAATGAAACTTTTCATCTGGGTGCGGGAATTTCCATTTTATCCGGCGTGGCACTGCCTCTGTTCGGCATTGTGACCTCATGGGTGAGCGTTGTGATTATCCGCAAACTCAGAAATCCGATTTTTTCTGCAACGCTGATATATGCCGTCGCTTCGGTGTTTTGCATAGCTTTGCGAGTGTTTAATCAAAACTTTGTTGTTGCGGTTTTGAGTATGGCAACCGTTGTGGGCTGTATGAACGGTATAAATCTGATGCTTGTAAGTATGGTACCGAAGGCATATGCGTCAACGGGAAAAGGCTCTTTGCTTTCGGGCGTTCTCAATTCATTCACATATGTAGGAAGTGCAGTTTCGGTGTACGGCATTGTACTTTTTTCAAATGCGTTCGGCTGGCTGCCGACGGTTTCGCTTTGGGCAGGCATAGCTGTTCTCGGAACGGCGGTATGCGCTTTGACATTACCCGTATGGAACAGAAAGGTAGGTAAGAAGAATGAAAATTAAAGTCGGTGACGAAAAAGTAGTTGTGCGGGGTATTCGCCCCGAGGAGGGTATGTGGGGACCGTATCAGTTCCCGACGCCTTACAAGGTGGGTGATAAGATTGCGGTTTCCGTTCATGTGGGCGAGGACTCGATTAAAACCTACGGTGACGGCAAGCTTTGGTTTGTGAGCGGGGATAAGGGGGAAACGTGGCAGGAAACCACTCCCGATATTATTGCTGACTGCGGCTTAAAACTCCCCAACGGCGATACAATCACTTTCCCGAGAGTGTCCGCAATAGATGTGAGCGATTATAAAATTCCGAGCTTTCTCGAATTGACTCCCGGAACGGATTATTCAAAAAAAGCGGAGGAGGGGACATTCCCTCAGCAGGACGGCGTGACGTCGCATTGCGGATATATTATCCGTGCGTATAATGCGGACAGACTTCCCGACTCTTTAAGCGAGAAAAAGTGGTATATGATAAGGAAAACCGCAAGCGGCGAGGTCAGAGAGGAATACTGCAAGCTTGAGTGGCCGTATCTCACACGAGTGGTATTTTCGGACGATACCTTCAAAAATCCGTATATGAAAGGTATTTTCCCGACGGGCGTGCCGAAAATCGGTCCCGACGGTGCTGTGTGGATAACCGCTTTTTCGGGCGAGGGACATATCGACCCGAAAACGAAACAGTATAGCCCGTATTATTCGGCGGAGATTTTCCGCTCCGAAGATAACGGCTATACCTTTAAGCAGTACGCTCATATGGAATATCCCGCCGACGGAAATAAATATCCTTATTTAAGCGGCGGTTTTTCAGATAATGAAATCGCATTTTTTGACGACGGCTCGATGTGCTGGTTTATGCGTTCCGCATGGTACGGCTCAACGGGTATCGAGTGGGCGCCTATGTATATGTCAAGGTCATATGATATGGGAAAAACATGGTCCGCACCCGAGGAGTTTTCGTTTACGGGGGTTTATCCGAGCCTTTGCAGACTTGACTGCGGTGTAACTCTTTTATGTTTCGCACGCCCCGGAATGTTTGTAACGGCTTGCCCGAATGATGACAGCACAAAATGGACAGAGCCGATTGAGCTTATGACGCCGGGCGACCGCTCGCATCTTGCAAATGTGAAAAATGAGCCGAAAACCTTTCATGATTGGGACGGAGCCTGCAATAACTGCACACTGATAACTGTTGATGAAAACAGTGCGCTTATATTTAACTGTGACTTTTATTTCCCGGACGAGAACGGCGTAAAAAGAAAAACGGTGTTCTGCAGAAGAATAACCGTAGAGCCGTAATTTAGAAGAAATTTTTACGGTGCGGATTTTTTAGTCCGCATCGTAAAAAAATTAAAAAAAATACTTGACAACAAAGGCAATTGCTGTTATAATATTTGAGTAAGAAAACAAGCAGGACTATCCGTTCTCACCGTACGGCTTTCGTGTTTTACGGTAAATACATTAAGCTTAGGCTTATTTGTGCGCGGATAGTAATATCCGTTTTTTTATTGGAATGTAAGGTAAACTTGATGTCCGCAAACGGGCATAAATTATGGGAGGGATTAACAATTAGTAAGAATGACCTGCAGGTGAATGAACAAATTCGTGACAGCGAACTCCGTGTTGTTTCGGAGGACGGCGGTCAGTTGGGCGTTATGAGTGCGGCTGAAGCGCAGGCGCTGGCAAATGACCGTGGACTTGATCTGGTAAAGATTGCTCCGCAGGCTAAGCCGCCTGTGTGCAAGATAATGGATTACGGCAAGTATCGGTTTGAGCTTTCAAAGCGTGAGAAAGAAAACCGCAAAAATCAGAAGGTGGTCAACATTAAAGAAGTTCAGCTTTCACCTTCGATTGACACGAACGACTTCAATACAAAATGCAAACACGCAATCAAGTTTTTGAAAAACGGCGATAAGGTAAAGGTTATGGTGCGTTTCCGAGGACGTGAGGTAAGTCATTCTGAAATCGGGTATACTCTCCTGGAGAGATTTGCCGAGCAGACCAAGGAGGCCGGTACTGTAGAAAGACCTGCTAAATTAGAGGGCAGAAATATGCTGATGTTTCTCGCACCTTTATCATAATTGTATATAAAAACCGGAAGGAGTGGACATTATGGCTAAGACTAAGATAAAAACACACAGAGGCGCTGCCAAGAGATTCAATCTTACTAAAAACGGTAAGGTTAAGATGAACAAAGCGTTCAGAAGACACATTCTGAATAAGAAAACAACAAAGAGAAAGAGACATTTAAGAAAGCAAGCTTACTGTGCAAAAGCTAATGCAGCAGTAATCAAAAAGCTTATTCCTTACAAATAATCGAAAGAGAGGTTGAAAAACAATGGCAAGAGTTAAAGGTGCTTTAAATACCAGAAAAAGACATAAGAAAATATTAAAGCTTGCTAAAGGCTTTTACGGCGCTCAGAGCAGACAGTACAGAGTCGCAAGGCAGGCAGTTATGCGTTCAATGCAGAATGCGTATGTTGGCAGAAAGAGAAAGAAGAGAGATTTCAGACGTCTTTGGATTGCCAGAATAAGCGCAGCCGCTAAGATGAACGGTATGAATTATTCGACATTTATGAACGGTTTGAAGAAAGCCGGCATAGAAATGAACAGAAAGGTGCTCAGCGAGGTTGCTATAGCAGACCCTGCGGCATTTGCAAAATTGGTTGAGACAGCTAAAAACGCAAGATAATCAGCCTATACACGGAGTTGTTGCTTAGTGCGGCGACTCCGTTTTTGTCATATATAAAAAACGGAGGTAAATAAAAATGATTTTTCAAGACGGTGACAGAATAGTATTTGCAGGTGATTCGGTAACGGATATGGAAAGCGCACAGCCTGTGGGCGAGGGATTGTTTGATAATCTCGGAAAAAGCTATGTGAGAATTATTGATAATATGCTTGCGGCATTTTATCCCGAGGTAAGAGTAAGAGTGACCAATTCGGGTACGAGCGGAAACACAAGCCGTGATTTGCTTGCACGCTTTGACCGTGACGTCGTTAATTTAAAACCAGATTGGGTATCAATTTGCATAGGTATAAATGATGTTTGGCGCCAGTTTGACACTCCGGCAATGTTCGACTATCAGGTAATGCCCGATGAGTATGAGGCAAATCTTGAAAAAATGATAAAATCGGTAAAGAATAAGGTAAAGGGCGTATTTATCATTACCCCATATTACATAGAACCCAATCGTGAGGACGCAATGCGCAAAAGAATGGACGAATACGGCGAAATCTGCCGCAAACTTGCGGAAAAGCACGGCTGTATATTTGTCGATTTCCAGTCTATGTATGCAAAATACTGCAAAACAAGACATTCATCATTCATTACGTGGGACAGAGTACACCCCAACCAGGTGGGTGCAACACTTATGGCACGTGAATTTTTAAAGCACTGCGGATTTGACTACAGCCGCGGAGAATAATATGAAGAAAGTTCTTATAGGAATGTCCGGCGGCGTGGACAGCTCCGTTGCGGCGGCGCTTTTGAAAAAACAGGGATATGACGTCACGGGAGCGACAATGCTTTTGTGGAACGATACCGAAAAAGCGGCGGAGGACGCAAAGCGTGTGTGCGAGCATATCGGGATAGATTTTATAATAATTGATTTCCGTGACGAGTTCCGCAAAAGGGTTGTGGACTATTTCGTGAACGAATATATCAACGGAAGAACGCCAAACCCGTGCATAATGTGCAATAAATATTTAAAATTTGGAAAAATGCTTGACTATGCGCTTGACAACGGTTATAATTATATCGCAACGGGACACTATGGAAAAATTGTAAATAATAACGGAGTGTATGAGCTTCGCACATCATCTGCGGCGAAGAAGGATCAGAGCTATTTTTTGTATAATTTTACACAGCGTGTGTTGGAGCATACGCTGATGCCGCTCGGTGAGTATTGCAAGGAACAGGTGAGGGAAATAGCGTCAGAACTCGAAATACCTGTGGCAAATAAGCCCGACAGTCAGGAAATATGCTTTGTACCCGATAACGACTATGCAGAATTTATCTGCCGTTATGCGGATTATAAGCCTGTGTGCGGAAATATGCTTGATGTAAACGGAAACGTTATCGGCACGCATAAAGGACTTATACATTACACTATCGGTCAGCGAAAGGGAATAGGCGCTTTCGGCAGACCTATGTTTGTTATGAACATCAATCCCGATAAAAACGAGATAACGCTCGGTGAAAAGGGAATGGAATTTTCAAAGGAGCTTACGGCGGTAAAGGTAAATTATATTTCCGGCAAGCCTTTGGAAAATCCTGTACGTCTTACGGCAAAAATACGCTATCAGGCGGAAAAGGCAGACGTAACGGTGTACCCTTGCGGAAACGATACAGCAAGGCTTGTGTTTGATGTGCCGCAAAGAGCGGTCACATCGGGGCAGGCGGTTGTGTTTTACAACGGAGATGCCGTTGTCGGAGGCGGCACGGTGCTTTAAAGATAAGGAGACAGAATATGAAAGAATGGTTAAAAAATGCAGCATTTTATGAAATTTATCCGCAGAGTTTCAAGGACATAAATGGTGACGGAATAGGCGATATAAACGGAATTATAGAAAAGCTTGACTACATAAAGGAAACGGGATTTAATGCAATTCTCGTTCACCCGATGTATCTTTCGCCGTTTATGGACGCCGGTTATGATGCGGAGGATTTCTATACGATTGCGCCGAGATACGGCACAAATGCGGACGCAAAAAGGCTTTTTGACGAGGTGCATAAGCGTGGTATGCATATATTTACCGTGCTTATACCATGTCATACAGCTATAACGAGCAAGGAATTTAAGGAGTCATGCAAGGCTGAAAAGAACAAGTACAGCGGAAGATTTCTGTGGACGCCCAATCACGAAATAACATTTGACGGGGTTGACGGAGTTGTCAATTCAATGCGTGGTATGTCGGAGCGTGACGGCTGTTTCGGAACAAGCTATTATTCAATTCAGCCGGCTATAAATTACGGAATTGCAAACCCGACTGCAGACTGGCAGGATACCGTTGATTCCGAAAACGCACGTGAATCAAGGGAGGAGCTTATTAATATAATGCGCTTTTGGCTTGATATGGGCTGTGACGGTTTCCGTGTCGATATGGCGTCGGCGGTAATAAAGAACGATAAAGATAAGTCGGAAACGATTAAATTTTGGCAGAAGGTGTTCGGCGTTATAAATAAGGAATATCCCGAGGCGGCGTTTGTTCCCGAATGGGGCGATCCGACAAAGAGCAGTGCAAGCGGATTTGACACGGATTTCTGCGGATTTTATTACAAGCTGTTCAGAGTGTGGGATAATGACGGCCCGTATTTCTCGCATACTCCGCAGGTGGGTATCAAGGATTTCTTTGATATTTATATGTCGCACTATAAAGAGGTTTTCGGCAAAAGCTATATGTCGGTTATCACGGGAAACCATGATACTCCGAGAATTTCACGATTGCTTGACGATACCGAACTAAAGCTTGCGTATGCATTTTTGATGGCAATGCCGGGAATACCGTTTGTGTATTACGGCGATGAAATAGGTATGAAGTACCTTGCTGATGTAAAATCAATTGAGGGCGGATATGAAAGAACGGGTTCGAGAAGTCCGATGCAGTGGGACAACAGTAAAAACTGCGGTTTTTCAACTGCCGATTCGGATAAGCTGTATATGATGATTGACCCGGACGAAAACAGACCGACGGTCGAGGCGCAGCAAAAAGACCCGAACTCGCTGTACAATACGGTTAAAAAGCTCCTCAGCATACGAATGGCAAACGAGGAATTGCAGTCTGACGCCGAGATAGAGCTTGTGTATATAGTGGAAAGTACATATCCTTGTATATTCAAGAGAAAAGGCAAGGACAGAGATATACTTGTTGTGATAAATGCAAACGATAACGAGCAAAGCTGTGATTTTGACGGCGAACTCGGCGAGGTTTTGTATGAGTATAACGGCAAAGCAGTCTGCCGTGACGGCAAGATAATTGTTCCGCCTTGCTCGGCATCATATTTTGTGTTGAAATAAAAATAAGCAATATGGCAGACTAAAAAAACTCCGTATTTCAATTTTTGAAATACGGAGTTTTTTGTTATGACGTTTTTGGAATTTGCTTTCCCGAATGGTCTACGGTGTAATTATCGGGATAAATCAAGTCGGAAACCTTTACAAATTCAAACCTTTCGGATAAATCCTGTATTATTGACGGCAGTACCTTTGCGGTCAGTTTTGTGCCGTTGTGCATAAGTATAATATCACCGTTTTGGGTTTTTGAAATACGCTTTTTTATGCTTTGCTCCGTTGCGTCTGTTGTGTAATCCAGACCGTCAACCGACCATTGTATGTACGTTCTGCCGCTGTCCTCGGCGGCGGTCATAACGGTGTTGTTGTATCCGCCCGAGGGCGCACGCATAAGCAGGGGAGCCTGACCAGTGATCTCCTTTATGGCGGCGTCACATTTGTCAAGATCCTTTATAATATCGGCTTTTGACATTTTTGTGTAATCGGCATGGTTGTAGGAATGGTTTCCTATATCATGCCCCTGCTCGTAAATCTTTTTTACGCTTTCGGGATAATCCTGCGCCCATTTGCCCGTCATAAAGAATGACGCTTTTATATCACATTCTTCAAGTGCGGACAGTATCTCGTCAATATCGTTGTCGTTCCATGCGCAGTCAAACGTAAGCGAGATTTTATTATCGTTTCGTTCGACATTGTAAATCGGGATTTTCCGATCGTTGGAATTAAATACGGACGCCGTTCTTGTAAACGAAAATATTCCCAAAACTATAGCGATAAATACTGCTGCAGTAACTATATGCCGCATTTTAAATACAAAAATTCTCATATTTTTCTCCGTTTCAACCATTAAATTCTCTCTTAAAAATATATTCGCACATCTTGAAAAATATGACTGTATAAATTTAATGACGGGAGGAAATAATTAGAAATATAATCGTATTGCGGAAAGGAGTGCTTTTGTTGCGTAAAAGGGATTACAATTCGGTGCCGGAAAACAGCACAATAGCCGAGGCGGAAAAGATAGTAAATAATTATCTTGAAAAGATGAAGAAAAACGATCGGAGTGTAAAACGCTCCGACCGTTATAAAAACAAAATATTAAAGCTGTGCCTGGCGGTGTGTATAATAACGATTATCGCCATGGCATGTAAAATAATTATTGCGTAAACGCATTGTCGATGTATTCGATATACTTTTCGTAATCGCCTGCCGAAACGGAATTTTTATCGTATTGGAAACTGTAATAAATTGATTTTCCGTCCAGTATAAGATATTTGCGGTGCGTAATTATATCATTTTTTGACGTGGTCACGCCAAACCAGTTGTTTCCCGCAAGAGAATACAGCACCGTTCCGGGCGTGTTCTGCGCATATTCCTTCAAAAGCTCCGACGGCTGTGCGCTTGAAGAGCTTTTTTCGTATGCAATTTGCATTGATGCACCGCCCACATTGTCAAACAGGCTTAAAACCGTATCGCCGTCAGGCTGTTTTTTTGAAAACACCGTGGGATATGGGCATGACAGGGTGTTTGAAACTGTGAATACACGATATCCGTCTGCATTTATCGGGTCGGTGTTCTCCGTTTCAACTCCGACAACGGGCAGTGAGGTGGGAACAGGCGTATTACTTGCCTTATCTGACGGCTCGACTGTCGGTGCGGCGGTGGAATTGAGCGCTTCTGCGCCGTCACGTGTTTTCCATGCCGCATTGTTGCTGTTTATCATCACTGCAATATATGTAATAATGGCGCTTACCGCTGCCAAAAGTATGATTGCTATAAAGTATATGAGTTTTTTGTTTTTCTTTTTATTGGCTTTCCGTTTGTTCTTTTTCTCGGCTTTTTTTGCTTCAAGCTCAGCTATCTTTTTGCGCCTGTTAAGGCGTTCCTCCTTCAAAGCCTCAAGCTCCTCACGGCGTGCGGCGGATTCGGTCTTTTTGCCTTGTCTGACCGATTGACCGCAGCGGTCACAGAAACGCATTCCGTTTTTCAGCTCCCGCCCGCAATTTTTGCAATACATATACGTACTCCTTTACATTTAGTCTGATTATCACAAAGAAAACGTAATTTCTACGATATTTATGTTTACATTATACTATAAAACTTATGTTAATGCAATAGTAAATTTTATGCTTTTTTTCTGCGCAGCATAGAGCCGGGGCAGGCAGGCTGCGGAAGCTTTATATAAAGCGTTTGTGCGGCGTGCGGTGCGGACTGCATGGCGTTGCCGTCCGTGTCGGTAATTGCGTCTACGATCATTTCAAAAAACGGCTGCATAGGGCGCATAACCTCTATCTTTTCGCCGACGCTGAATTTGTTGCGCTGTGATATTGTCGCAATTCCCGTCGACTCGTTGTAATCCTCCACCATGGCAATAAGGTCATAGTCGCGTATATATGAGCTGTCCGTGTAAACCTGTGACGATGCGTCGGGCTTTTGGAAGTAAAATCCCGTAGTGTACGGGCGGTGGCTTACTTTGCAAAGCTCGTCAAATTCAGCCTCGTTAAAGACGTAATTTTCGGGGTCGGCAAAATATCTGTCTATTTCACGCCTGTATGCGCCGATAACCGTTGCAACATAGTACGGGGTTTTAACACGTCCCTCAATTTTGAAACTTGATATTCCGCTTTTCACAAGCTCGGGAATGTGGCGTATCGTGCACAAATCCTTAGAATTAAAGATAAATGTGCCGCGCTCGTTTTCAAAAACGTCCATATACTGTCCGGGGCGCTTTTCCTCAACAAGCGAGTAATTCCAACGGCACGGGTGCGAGCAGGCGCCCATATTGGCGTCGCGGTTTGTCAGATAGTTTGATAAAAGACACCGTCCCGAATAGGAAATACACATTGCGCCGTGAACGAACGCTTCAAGTTCCAGTTCTTTTGGCGCTTTTTCGCGGATTTCACGTATCTCGTCAAACGACATTTCACGTGCAAGAACAACACGCTTTGCACCAAGCTTGTGCCACATTGCCGCCGAACGCCAGTTTACGTTGTTCGCCTGTGTGCTGATATGAACGGGCAGTTCGGGAGCGGCTGTGCGGATAATATCAAACATTCCGAGGTCGCTTATAAGTACAGCGTCAAAGCCCATGGGGCGTATTTCATTTACAAAATCCTCAAATTCCGCAATGTCCTTGTTGTGGGGGATAATATTTGCCGTAAGATACACCTTTTTACCTCTGTCGTGGGCAAATTTTATGCCCTCGAGCATATCCTCATGCGAAAAGTTTTCAGCGGCGGTACGAAGGCTGAATGCCTCTCCGCCGATGTATACGGCGTCGGCGCCGTACATAATTGCGGTTTTGAGTTTTTCAAGGCTGCCACCGGGGGCGAGCAGTTCGGGTTTATTCATAAATAAAAATCCTCCTGATTGTTAAATTCCTGTTCGGATACGGTTTTTACGCTCATTGTAACGCCGTCGCCGAGGGGCAGAAGCACCGATTTTAACTGAGGGTGCTTCATGAGCGTATCGATATATTCACGCAGTCGGTTTACTATCGTGATTTTTCTGCGTATCACATGTTCATCATCTGCCGTCATACCTTTGTAGAGTACATTGTCCGATATGAATATACCGCCCTTTTTCAAAAGCCGTACACTGTCGTCAAGCATATAAATGTAATGCGCTTTTGGACCGTCAAGAAATATCATATCAAACGATTCGTCATCATCAATATAGGAAAGATAGTCCTTTGCATCGGCTTCTATAACAGTTATTCTGTCGGATAAACCCGCCGATTTTATGTTCTCTCTTGCAATGCGCACCATTTCGGGATGGTATTCGAGAGTTACTATTTCGGCATCGGTGCATTTCGCCATAAGAATGGCAGAATACCCGATTGCACAGCCTATTTCAAGTATTTTCTTCGGCGCTTTTGCGGCGCATATAAACCTCAGTAACTGTGCCGATTCCGGCTCGATTATCGGCACGGCGTTGTCTTTTGCGTATTCCTCAAGCGTGTGCAGAAAATCATCGGTATGCTGTGCCGTGTGCCGCAGATAATCCGTTATATACGGCGGTACAATAGCGTTTTTATCGTATTCAACCATTATTCTTTTGAGCCTCCATATGCTCCTCGTATGTTTTTGAGAAAATATGCTCGCCGTTTTTGCCGAGAACAAAATAATATGCGTCTGTCTTTTCGGGGGACAGAGCCGCCTCAATGCACGCCTGCTCCGAGTTGCAGATAGGACCTATCGGAAAACCTGGGTGGATATACGTGTTGTAGGGCGAGTCTATTTTCGTGTCCTCAACGGAAAGTACGCTCTTGGGCGTACCTAAGATGTACTGCACCGTTGCGCAGGACTGAAAATTCATTCCGGCACGCAGACGGTTGTAGAATACGCCGGCAACCTTTGCACGCTCGTTGGGGTCGCCCGTTTCACGCTGAATAATTGAAGCCATGGTAACGGCTTCGTCAATTGTGAGATTAAGCGCATCGGCACGGTCGTAATACTCGGCTTTGAACTGCGAGTCAAATTCCTTGAGCATCATATTAACTATATCGTGTGCGCTCATACCGTCATCTATGTAGTAGGTAGAGGGGTACAGATAACCCTCAATGCGGTTTTCACGCTCAGGAATATCCTTTAAGAATTTGTAGTCGTAATCATCGGGATTAAGCGCATTGTCAAAATCCTCTGCGGTTACGATACCCTCGCTGACGAGCTTTTCTTTTATCTGCTTAACGGTGTATCCTTCGGGAATGGTTATTTTATTTTCATCACGACCGCCGGAAACCATAAGATTTAAAATATCGTCATAGCTCATTCCGTTTTCAACAACGGCATCGCCGGGGAGAAAACGTCCGTCATATCCGCCCGTGCGTGATTTCAGACGGAATATCATCGGGTGCTTTATAGCACCGCTTTTTTTAAGCTTTGCCGCAACGGCGGCAGAGCCGTCGCCCGAAGCAACCGTAACCGAAATACTTTCTTTAAGCTTTACGCCGTTTATCTCGCTTACGGTAAGTCCCGAATATATTGCTCCCGCAATTACAATGACGGCAATTATAAGAAGAATTGTGCCGCCTTTTTTTCTTTTTTTAGCCATTTTTTATCACCTCAAATATGGTATAACATACATATTGTATACCAAAATCGATAAAACGTCAAGTCCGCGCGCAATTTTGCGCAGTAAAAAGCAACATTATATATGTGCCGTTTCCGTAGAAATAAAAAAATTGGAGCTTTTCATAATTTTTTTTGCTTAATGCTGGACTTTTGGAAGAATTTGTGATACACTATATATGCTACGTATCTTAATATATTTTGAACACAGGTTTGCGTTTGGTAAAAACGCAGGCTTTGATAATCATGTCCTGTGTTCGGAATGAGATGCGTAGCAGCAAGTCAAAGCTGCGTTTTTCAGTGTGTCAGCTTTTGGCTGGCACATTTTTTAATTAATTTATTTTAAGGAGGGCGTTGTTATGTTTGATAACATCGGTAAGAAAATTAAATCATTGGCTAATATTCTGTGTTGGGTGGGGATTGTTGCATATGTATTTATTGCAATAGTAATGTTTTCAATTGCTACAGCTGCATATGATAAAGAACTCTATATCATTCTTGGAATCATATTTTTGTTTGTTGGACCACTTATGTCATGGATAAGCAGTTTTTTTATGTACGGCTTTGGTGAACTTATAGACAAAGCCTGTGATATTGAAAGAAATACGCGTGGTGGAGCAAGAACGTCAGTTGCGCAGGATAAAGTGGAAACAGAGCGTATTGAAAAATTAGAGAGACTACGTTCGCAAGATCTAATTACAGAGGAAGAATATCAACAAGCGCTTGCAAAAGAAGATAACAAATGAGGTGAAGAATGGTGAATAACTTTATTATAAATATTCAAAAGAAAATCAGTGAAAAAACTACTATAATTGTATCTTTGTTTACACTTATCTTTACTGCATTAAGTTGCTTTACATATTTTATGAGATATGGATGGGATTATAACATCGAAATTAGATTCCCGTCATTCTTTGGATTAATATTCTTTTTATTAAAAATAGTCCCACCTGTTTTGTTAGTGGTATATTTAACCAAATTTCATAAAAATCTTAAAGCGACAGGTATTGTTCCTGCGATTTTTGGATTAGTTGCTCTTTATAATCTTTTTGCAATATTGGAACGTTTTTTATATGGTTTTTATGTTTCTGACATATTTGATTTGCTTTATTTTATTTTTAAGATTGTTCTAACGGTTTCTTTTATAGTTGTTTTATCAAATGCTCTAAAAGGAATGCTAAATAAAAAACTTATTACAGTTGCAATGCTGATTGGCATCGTTAGTGAAATACCTCATATTTTAATTTTCTTTTCAAATTTAGGGTGGTATATTTCAGACCGAGCATATCTATATTTATTTACTGTTCCGATGTCAATATTAGGATATATTGGTCTATATACATCTTTGTTGTTATTCGGTGTAACAACTACCCTAAAAACTGATGGTAAAAATTCTCCAGAGCAGTCCTTAAAAATATTAAAAGAAAAATTTGAACTTGGTATGATTACAGAAGAAGAATACCAAACACAGAGGGCAGAAATAATTAGAAACTTGTAAATGTTTTGCTACAAAAACATACATAGATTATTAGGAAAACATATCACGTAAGAAAGTCGTCATGATGGCGGCTTTCTTTTCTGTATGCAAAAAGCAGAACAGCCGAGGAAATTCGGCTGTTCTGCCGTCGCTTGAATTTTATAAGTTTATTGATTTTTTATCGCAAACGGGTATCATTGATGAAAAGTTTTTAAATGCAAATGCACGCACCTGATCACAGCCGTTTGTATTAAGACCCGCTTCTTCAAAGGTGGAAGAAGTTTTTTCGCTGAGGTCTATAATTTTTACATTCACAAGCACCGATCCGTTATAGCTTGCTATAATCAACATTCCCTCATTGCAATTGCTTATCTGAACACTTGATGCCGTAAGCGTGATTTCGGGTATCTTTTCCCAAACCGCATACAGTGTTGTATCAGTTGAGGTATTTAATGTAGTTATTATATCCTTTCCGTTCTTGGACCAGCCGAGGAAGTTATATCCCTCGCGTGTCGGAACGCTTGCATAATCGGAAACGTTTATATCCATACCCGCAGGCAGTCCGACGCTTACAGCCGATCCCGCGCCACCGTTCGGGTTAAAGGTGATAAATGCCTCCTCACAGAGCATAATTTTATCAACCTCGTAATAATACGGATTGTCGGTACTCGGTGATTTTTGCTCGAACGGGTCAATTCGTACCTGCTTTATTGTACCGTTCCAGTTTTTGTTCGATGACAAATCCATAATATAGGTCTTGAAATCGCTTGACGAGGGGAGTAAGGTTGTTGTTACTTTATTATCTTCGCCCCAGCCGCCCTGATCGCTCTTTAAGAAAAACGTTTCAAATGATTTTGTCCCCGTCTGACCGCTCGGCACGTTGTGGCGGAGGTCGGCAACAAGATACTTGTAATCCGATGCCGGAACGTTTATATCACCGCTCAGGAATATTGCATCGCCTGTGGTGGTTTTGTATGTGACTTTTGCAATGCCGTTGTTGACAGTCAGTGTGCCGTTCCATACCTGCCAGCCCTGTTTTGTGTTGTCGTCAAAATCCCATATGAGCGATTTTCTCTCTTTTTCCTTGTAGTTTGCGTAAATTACGGTGTCCTCGGTAAGCTCCAGAGATGTAATGTAATCCGTACTTCCGGGCTCTGTTGAATATCCGAGGAAATCATCATCAACCGCAAGAGCGGTAAGGTCTACGTGCGACCCCGGTATATAGCTATAAACAGTTCCCGTATCGGCAGGATTTGCTTTTACCGTGAGATTTAAGTTTCTGTGCTTTAATCTGATATAGTCTACTCTGAGGTCCGCATAAACATCTCCGACTATGTCAAGGTAAATATTTTTGATATTTCCCGTCCATGCATCCCAGTCGCCGAGACTGAATTTTATCTCGTGCAGAGTTTTACCGTCTGCCATATCCGTTGTAACGGCTTTGTCAGCGTCTCTTTTTCTTACCGGATTTACGTAAGAGGGTTTATCTTCGGTGCAGATGAACAGGTTAGGCATGGAATTTTTGCTGACCTCATCTGCTATAAACCCTACAATAAGACTGTCATAATCGCTTGCTTTGAGGTACTGTCCCTTGGTTACGCTCAATGCATTGTCCTTAAACCGATACCAGGCTCTCGGGTCGTATGTATCGCCGTTCAATAATTTTGAAGTGTATCGCATATAACCCGGCTCGTGTTTTAATATTACATTTTCCTCCCACCAGTCCTCAAGATTATTGTTAAAATCAAAGAAGATGTCATAACCTTCACGGTTTCTTTCTTCTCTCAAGTTTACCACGGCTGAAATATCTTGCATCGGAGCGATATATACGGTGCTGCCTTTGCCTTTTATGGAGGACATATCCAAAAATTCTTTGGTAAACGGAACCCCCGTCACTTCGATTTTAAGGAATGTTCCTTTGTCGTATTCGCCTGTGAACGGGAGAGTGTGTTCCTCGCCGTTTACCTTGATTTTTATTCCGTCCTCGCCGGTAATATTCAGTGTTTTCTTATTACTGTTACCGTCGTCCGTACCGCTGTAGGCAAATACCGCAGTCAGCGAGTTGTCACCCGAAAAAGCGGTTTCGTTGGGATAAACGTTGTTTTTGTCATCTTCAAAATGACTGAACGTGTAGCCGTCCTCGTTGCATACCGCTTTAATTGTGATAGGTTCGGTTGAAATATCTGTAACCGTGTCCGTTGTGTATTCCTGTCCCTCAACCGTAAAGGTTGCCGCAACATCTATGTTCTTTGAGAGATTAACAGATGTAATCATGTTGTTTTCTGCATTGTAAGCTGTTGTAAACGAGTATGAACCGCTATCCAGATTGAAAACGGCACATCCGTTTTCATACTTTACAAACGTTACGCCCTCAGCGCTTGCCGCAGGGTTGCCGCTTTCATAAACAGCGGCGTTTTCATCGCAGGGGAGGTAGAGCGTTGCAGTTGTGTTGGCAGGAACAGATGCGCTGTAAACAAGCGAATTTGTTTCTCTGTCAAGCACCCATTTGCTTTCTATATTACCCCTTATCGACTTGTACGAGCCTTCTGCATACGTGAATGTGCCGCCGGGTTCGGGTTTTAATATAAAGTGCTTGAAAGAATTGCTTGTTTCATCATCTCTTTCAATACCCAAAACGTCACAGAAAAGCCATTCGGAAACCGCACCGTATGAGAAGTGATTATGCGATTCCGCATTTGCGGAGCATGATCCGTCCTCGTAAAATCTCATTGCATTCCAGCTTTCCCATATGGTTGTTGCACCGTGGCTTACGCTGTAGAGCCAGGACGGACGGCTTGTCTGTTCAAGGAGCTTGTATGCAACGTCCGTATATCCCGTGTCGGAAAGAATGGGGTTTAAGTAGCTTAAGCCTAAAAATCCCGTTGTCAGGTGGTAATCGCGTGACTTAATGTCCTTTGCAAGATTTTTAGCCGCTCCGGGGATTTCGTCCTCGTTGAAAAGTCCGAACTTTATTCCGAGCAGATATGATGTCTGCGTTCCACACTTTGTGGTACAGCCGTCATCTTCAAGGAAGTTTTCACGCCATGCGGTTCGGTATTTGTTATAAATATCGGTGTATTTTGCTGCGTCCTCTGTTTTTCCCAATACCTCGGCAATCTCAGCGAGAATTGAGGCGGTGTATGCGCAAAAAGCAGTATCTGTTACCGCTATCGGAGTCTTTTCAATGCTCATCCAGTCGCCCGTCCAGCTTTGGTCACGGACATAATCCGTACTTGTCGATACAAGATAATTCATCCAGTTGCAGATTGTTTCGTAGTTTTCTTCTAAAATACGGGCATTCCCGTATTGCTTGTATATCTGATAGGGGATAATCGCAATTGCGTCGCCCCAGCCGTTGGTAGCGCCCGTTCTGTCGCCCGAACCCCACCAGCCGTTGCCGACAGATGCAGGCGAAACATCGGCAATTATGGTGTTGTTGTAGGAGGTGTCACGCATATCCATACAATATTTCTGATAGAAAGCGTTGACGTCCATCATATATGAGCCTGTTTTTGCAAATATCTGAGCGTCGCCCGTCCAGCCGAAACGCTCACCTCTTTGCGGACAGTCGGTAGGTACGCTTAAAAAGTTATCACGTGCGCTCCAGAGCGAGTTTAAATAAAGCCTGTTTACAAGCTCGTTTGATGACGTAAATGTGCTTGTCTGCTCAAGATCGCTCATAATAAGCAGCGCTTTTACATTTTCAATCGGTATAGGCTCGTCAAGACCTGTTATTTCAAGATACCTGAAACCGTGATATGTAAAGAATGGCTCAAAGGTTTCGCCGTCTGCGTCACCTCGGAATACGTAAGTATCCGTTGCGTCCGCTCTCGGGAGATTACCCGTGTATATTGTTCCGGGTATACCTGTGGCGTTTGCCATATTTTCAAGGTTTAAAATCTCGGCATGGCGCAGCTTTACCGTTGTGCCTGCCGGTGCGGCGGCGGTAATCCGTGCAACGCCGGCAATGTTCTGCCCGAAATCGTATACATAAACGCCGTCCTCCGGCTCGGTAACCGAAATTGCATCGAGCGTTATTGTGTTCTTTATTAAAGGGATATTCTGTGCAATGACATTGGGCGTCTGACCGTTTGAAACGATTTTATTCGGAGCAGAAGCAGCAACGCTTTCCCAAGCACTGTCGTCATAATTCGGTTCGTTCCAGCCGCTCATAGCTTCTTCAACTTGTCCGTCAAACTTAAATCCGTTAAAAATATCATCGTCCGAAATCGGACCGTTTCTGTAGAATTTCCAGGCGTTGTCGGTAACGACAACGTCGCTTGTTCCGTCCGAATATTCAATTAAAAGCTTTGAATATATGTGAAGTCTGCTGCCGAAATTCCTTAACGCTCTGTTCCACCAGCCGTGTCCCAAGTATACGCCGATTGCGTTTTTGCCTTTGTCGTTTAAGAGGTTTGTGACGTCATAGGTCTGATACATAATGTGGTCGTCATATGCCGTCATTCCGGGGTTTAAGTAGCTGTCGGTTACTTTTTTGCCGTTGATAAACGCTCTGTAAATTCCGGCGGAGGTAATATAAAGCCGTGCGTTGGATATGGTTTTGTTTTCATCGGCGGAAAATTCACGTCTGAACATAGGTGATGACTCGGTTACCGTATCGCCGTATCTGAGAACGACGCCCAAACCGTCAGTACCGCTGAGGTCTAACGTTCCGTCGGTTATTGTTAAATCTTTTTCAAATCCGTCAACGGAGGTCCCCGAAAAATCCTCTGAATAAATGATATTTTTGTTGCTGTCTTTAATAACAATATTATCAAACATCATTTTTTCGTCGCCGGGCTTTCTGAAACCTATGTAACCAAGCTCAAACGGCTCTCTTTTCGTCGTTGTTGCAAGCTTGCCGTCAAAATATGTTTTAATTGTTCCCTCAGCGACATCAATTGTCATATGCGCATAGTCGTCAACGCCCCATGTTGTATCGGACGTTATCGGGTGCCATTCAAGGTATCCGTTAAAACTGCCGTTTACGCATGGCTGAGGGAGAAACAATATATTGTTTTTATCGTCTTTGGCTGAAATCTGCCACATATAAAAATCTCCCGAACCCTTTGCGCCGAAAAGGAATGAGGCGGTTTTTGCGACGATTTTAAAATCAAGGTCAATCGTGAAGGTTGTGTCGGTAAAATACCCCGACCCTTTTGCGTCTGTTTTGGTTATCCATTGTGCGTCCGACCAGCCGGAATTCATAAGACCCGTTTCAAAATATGCAATATCGGAAACGGCGGATTTTCCGTCTTTGTCTTTAGCCTCCGCACGCCAGAAATATCTTGTTGACGCCGCCAAAGCAGAACCCTCATACGAAATGTTTGCGGTTTCGTCGGAAGATATTTCACCGCTGTCCCATACGTATGTACCGTTTAAAAGGTTGTCCTCCGAGGCCGCAACGGTAATTCGGTATGAGGTTTGTTTCTGCCCTCTTACGGAGTTGTCGGCAAGGGTATAAGAGAACAGCGGTTTTTCGCTGTCAATCCCGATAGGATTGATTAACCCGTCCGTTTTCATATCCGCAATCCTCATCGTTGATGTCTGCGCAATACCGCTTTCGTTTGCGGCATATCCCAAAACGGGCGTTGCCGATGCGAATATTGCGGCAGTCATTAAGACCGCTAAGGCTTTGGATAAAATCTTTTTCAATGCCATAAATATAAATCCTCCTGTTATTATTCTTATTTTAATTATACCGCATAATATAAAAGTTGCTATGTGCAATGTTATGCTTTAGTATGTCTGATTTTAAGATGTTTTGTTTACAATAACCAAAAACTTGTACTTTTAAGGTATGATTTGCAAATTTATTAAGTATACATACAACAAATTTTAATAAATCGGTTGAAAAAAGAGAAAAAATATTATATAATAAGTATATGTGCAAGTTTTGCACACGTATTAAGGAAGGACTGATATTTTTATGGATTTTAAGAAAATATATGAAAGATGGCTCAATTCGCCGGCGGTGGACGAGGAAACAAAGGCAGAGCTTAAATCGATTTCGGATAATGAAAAAGAAATAGAAGAACGCTTTTACCGTGAGTTAGAGTTTGGTACTGCAGGTATGCGGGGAATACTCGGCGCAGGCACAAACCGAATGAACGTATACAATGTGCGCCGTGCAAGCATGGGCGTGGCAAAGTATGTAAATGACGAGGGTGCGGACGCCGCCCGTGCGGGCGTGCTTATAGGCTATGACACACGCCATTGCTCAAGACTGTTTGCGGAGGAAACGGCTAAGGTGCTTGCGGCAAACGGCGTAAAGGCATATTTGTTCCCGATAGTACATTCCGTGCCTGAGGTGTCGTTCGGAATAAGAGAGCTTAAGACGGCGGCAGGCGTTATGATAACCGCAAGCCACAACCCGAAGGAATATAACGGATATAAGGTATACGGTCCCGACGGCGGTCAGCTGCCCCCGGAGGCTGCCGATGTTGTTATAAAAGCAATAGACAGCTATGATATATTTGATGACGTTAAATACATCTCGCTTGACGAGGCAAAGGAAAAGGGACTTCTCGTAATTCCCGACAAGGCGCTTGACGAAAAGTTTATCGACACGGTTATAGAACAGCAGTTAAACCCCGAGGCGGTAAAGGAAGTTGCAGATACGTTTAAGCTTATATATACTCCGTTCCACGGAACAGGCTCACGTCCCGTACAGGCGGTTTTGAAAAAGATAGGCTTTAAAAATCTGCTTGTGGTAAAGGAACAGGATACGGAGGACGGAGATTTCCCAACAGTTAAATCACCCAACCCCGAAAACAAAGAGGGCTTTACCATAGCAATCGAAATGGCAAAAGCCAATGACGTTGACGTAATAATCGGAACAGACCCCGACTGCGACCGTGTCGGAATAGTGGTACGTGATGCTGAGGGTGTGTACAGAACTCTTACGGGCAATCAGACGGGCGCACTGCTTGTTGAGTATATTTTAAGGTCGAGAAAAGAAAAGGGCACGCTTCCCAAAAACGGCGTGGTTATAAAGACCATTGTTACAACAGAGCTTGCAACTGCAATCGCAAAAAGCTACGGTATCAAGGTAATGAACGTTCTTACCGGCTTTAAGTATATCGGCGAGAAAATGACCGAGTTTGCAAAAACGGGCAGTCATACGTATCTTATCGGATTTGAGGAAAGCTACGGCTATCTTGTCGGCACGCATGCACGTGACAAGGACGGCGTTGTTGCGTCAATGCTGATAGCGGAAATGGCGGCATATTACAAGACAAAGGGAAAGTCGCTGTATGAGGCACTGCAGGATATTTACAAGAAATACGGATATTATGTTGAAAAGACGGTATCGTTTACGATGCCGGGTAAGGACGGTATGGAAAAGATGGCGTCAATCCTTTCGGGATTGAGAACAAATCCGCCCAAGCGCATAAACGGACTTGACGTAACGCTTTACACCGATTATGAAACGCAGAAGATAACGGATAAAGACGGAAACGAGAGTGAGCTTTCGGGTCTGCCGAAGTCGAACGTTTTAAAATACAATCTTGCGGACGATAAATCGTATTTTATCGTAAGACCGTCGGGTACGGAGCCGAAAATAAAGGTTTATCTCGGAACGTCCGCCGATAATTTTGAAAAAGCAGAGAGTACAATAGAAAATATGCTTTCGGACGTAAAGGATAATATGGGTATAGAATAAAAACCGCCGTGAGCCGCTTTTGCGGCTCACGGATATTTTTAACGGAGGTATAATGTGAACAAAAGAGTAGAAAAGCTTTTAAAAAGCACATACGGAGCGCTTGGATTTTCGCTGTTCGGCGGAGCGGCGTATTTTATGCTTGCGCTGACGTTTGTAATGAATACCACAAAGCACGGCGGATTGTTTTTGCTGTTCGTATTCCCGGCGGTTATATGCGGTGCGGCACTGGTGCTGTTAAAGCTTATTAAGCAAAATAATGAAAACGAAAACACACGTGCAAATGCAATAATATTCTATCTGCATATATTGCTTTTTGTGATAAGTGTGATTTTTGCAGTGTCGGTGTTTGTATGACGGTACTGCACAATATACCGCCGCTGTATGATGAAAATTCAAAGATACTTATTCTCGGCAGTTTTCCGTCCGTCAAATCACGTGAGGTACAGTTTTTCTACGGACATCCGCAAAACCGTTTCTGGCGTGTTTTGAGTGCGCTCACGGGCGAGGAATGTCCTGTGGTGACGGAGGATAAGAAAACGTTTTTAAAAAGAAACGGAATAGCCGTGTGGGACGTTATAAAAAGTTGCGACATAACAGGCTCAAGCGACAGCTCGATAAAAAACGCCGTTCCGAACGATTTGTCCGAAATATTTGAAACAGCGGATATAAAAAAGGTGTTCTGTAACGGAACAACATCTTATAAGCTGTATAAAAGATATATGGAAAAGGAAACGGGGAGGACGGCAGAACTTTTGCCGTCAACAAGCCCTGCCAATGCGGCGTATAAGATAGACGATTTAATAAGGGAATGGAAAAAGATAATGCAAATATAACACACTTACGGCGTTGAAAAAGCCCTCATCGACCTGCAGGTGTTGTGCAGTGAAAGTGCAAACAAGTATGTGTAGGGGACGATGCCTTTCATCGTCCCGAACGCATATTGTACAGAATACGTTTACAATTACCGCAAACCGCCGTAGGGCAGGGGCTTGCTCCTGCTGTTATTGCATAGCATAAAAGGCTGTAACAAAATCATTTTGTTACAGCCTTTTTATATACTCGATTATCTTATGATTTTCCGAGAAAAAGTACGGATTTGCGTCAAAATATACGTGCGATATATCATCATATCTTACGGTTTTGTGATTTTCTATTTTGTTTTTGCAATCCCATGTTGTGTCAAATATAACCCAGCGACCGTCGACATATGCCTCGTTCCAGGCGTGGTTTTGCTCGGTTGTGGCGGCTGATTCGTCCGTCCATTGCGTATCACTGCCAACGCCCAACGCATATCCCGCAACAACGTTGCAGGGAATGTTTGCACTTCTGCAAAGCGATGCCGAAAGCGTGGCAAATCCCAGGCATACCGCACGGCGTGTGTCGAGAACCTCAACGGCGGAATAGGGCGGAGGAGTTGCGGAATTTACGCTGTCCTCGTCATAGTAAATGTTTTCGCATATCCAGTCGTGTATAGCTGTAAGCTTTTGATAATCGGTCGTACAGCCGGCGGTTATCTGCTCAGCAAGACGTTTGACAACGGCATTGTTTGCCTGTATGGAAACTGTGCTTTTAAGTGCGTCGCTTATGGATTTGTCTTTTTCGTAAAGCGCTTTGTTTGAGTCGTATACGGGTGATTTTTCTACCTCCCAGCCGCTCTCTGTGTGCACTATATATAGGTAGTTATATACCCAGCTTGAAAATTCGCCGTATGCTTTAGTGCCGGCATATACGTCTATTTTCAGCTTGTTTTTGTCGGTGTCGGGTATAGAAATCGTTTTGGAGAATTTGTTGCTATTGTTTACCGACGCCGTTACCTGTGCAAGCTGATTGTCCTCGGTATCGGAAATGTTTATGACAAGATGCTGTCTGTAATCTGAGGATATAATTCCGAAAAGGCGCAGTTTGTTGTTTTCAATAACAGCGCTTATGTTCTCGCTCGGAAAAAAGGTAAGCATCGGACTGTCGGTTATATATGCGTTTACCGCAACATCGGACGGGTCAATCGGCAGTTCCTCGTTCTTTATCAGTGCGATAATTTCGGACGGGGAGGGAATGTGAGAGGTTATGTCAGCCACATATTCCGAAACGTACGATATTCTCGATGTAACGGCAGGCGAATTTTCTTCAAGGGCGGGAAAATATTTGCCGATGTTTGAAAAAAAGTCGGTCTGTGCGTTTACGGTAAGCAGGAGGGCACAGAAAAGCACGGGAATAAGAATTGTTCTTTTTTTCACGCTTTTGCACCTCCGACGGAATTTATTTATATACATTGTAGCATATTGCAAATAAAAATACAATATGAAAAGAATAACATTTTGTAATAAAAAAGCGCTGCGACCTAACTGAATAAGCCGCAACACCTTTATGTTGGAGGCGCCACCCGGATTTGAACCGGGGGATAAAGGTTTTGCAGACCTCTGCCTTACCACTTGGCTATGGCGCCGGGAATAAAAAAACGCAAAATGCGTTTGTTATATATTTATATAAATATTTGGGGGCAAATATGCCCCCGAAATATTTTTTTTGGAGCGGAAGACGAGATTCGAACTCGCGACGTTCACCTTGGCAAGGTGACGCTCTACCACTGAGCCACTCCCGCAAATGGTGCTTCCGGGTGGAATCGAACCACCGACACAGGGATTTTCAGTCCCTTGCTCTACCGACTGAGCTACAGAAGCATATGACTTTTGAAAAACAAAAGTCATTTGGCGATCCGGATGAGGCTCGAACTCACGACCTCTAGCGTGACAGGCTAGCGT